>OCTW011586214.1_pt1 | contig 11386 bp, 10 predicted proteins | sample 1539671 | NCBI WGS metagenome assembly OCTW01 (sample SAMN02144230, study PRJEB22623) | gut metagenome | biome: sheep rumen | host: Ovis aries | place: New Zealand | reverse complement strand
CCAGGGTTAAGGATTAAGGTATCAAACAAGCATTCAACCTATGGCAGGGTTAAGGTAAAATCCATTCAACTTTTTCTAGGGTAGTACAGTTTTTCGTGATAATTTTGCTGGTCAAAATGGTCAAGGTCAAAATGGTCAAAATCGAAAAATCAACTGTCAAAATCCGTCACTATAATATAAATATTTATATTTATATATAGTGAGCAAATAACCGCGTTTTCGAAATCGAAAATGACCAAAATGACCTTGACCAAATGACCACGCGATTTGTCTGGTGGTCAAGCTATGGTACAACCTATAGACAAAATATCGAGCTAATCTATTCTTCCCAAGCCTAATTGAAAAATGTCTCAAGGAAAAACTCCACCAAGCTGGTGGAGATTTAGTGCTTGAAACTGAAACAGGACGTTTCAGAATCTTATGGGCGACCTTAGACTATTTCTGCATTTCTATTATTTTGTGTAAAAACCAAATCAAAAAGCAGTATTCTCATCAATATTTCGTATCTTTGCAATCAGTATTAGCAATCCCATAAGAGAATGAGCGTATGGATGATTTGAGAAAGTTTACAGAAGAAGCCAACAGCCTGTCAGAAGGATTGGCGTCGTCAAATGTGTTTCTGCTGAAGCGTAGCATCGACTTGTCGTTGTTGCGTCAGGGGTTCCATATACCTCCAGAGTTTCATGCGTTGGTATATGCTGTTATCGGACGGGAGTTGCATCACGGGGAGAGTTGTGACGTGCATCTGATAGTCGGAAGAAAGGACTTCAAGGTTCGGTTGTACAATATAGATTTCGATCGTAACAAATATCCCAATCATCCTGACTTGCTGCAAGTGCGCTACTCAGAGAACTCAGACATAGCAAAACATTTTCAGGGCTTATTCTCGGAGGCCTATTCGTGGCTGAAAACTGAGAGGGAACGCGTTGGCCCGAAAAAGAAAATCGTGCTGCCAAAGCATTTGGCTGATGTGGTAGTATTATGGGCGTCCGCTGTTCCAGGAACTTTCGTGCTCGAATGTCTTGCTGCTCAGGAAGAAATGGCTGTTGAGGCTGAGATAAAGGCACAAGACGAGTTGAGTTTTGAGATTTTTGAACTGCGTGAGGATAAGAAAGCCGGTATCAAGACTTCACTTAGGATGCAACACATTCGCCAGCTTGACCGCTCGATTGGCGAGAGTTTGAAGAGACTCTACGACTATCGCTGTCAGGTAACTAGAGAGCGTATCGGCAAGGCATACGGCAGCGAGTGCATCGTGGAGGCCCACCACATAGAATACTTCACGCAGTCGTTGAACAACGACACAGCGAACATCATTATCCTTTCACCCACCTTCCACCGCATTGTGCATCGTTACAATCCTCGCTTTGACCGCGATGGCTTGTGCATTGAGTTTGAGAATGGTGTGCGTGAGGCTGTAAGGCTGGACAGGCATCTGAGAAGGTTTAATGTGCACAGGTTGGGCAAAGGATGATGAAAAAAACTCCACCAATCTGGTGGAGAATTTGCGTAGCGCACTTATTGATAGTCTTTTGCTACTGAAAGAATTGCACGTTTTATTAAATATTGTGTAAAATTGTGGTTGGTTGTAAATTATCTTAGAAATTATTTGTACCTTTGCCACAAATAAAGAATATTATGGCAGCAAGTAACGCTCTAAATATAGCATATAATGTAACATCGTCCTTTGTGGAGTCTATCCCCAAGAAGGAACGGAAGAAATATGGCCAGTTTTTCACGTCGAGGAAGACGGCGGAATTTATGGCCTCACTTTTTACCATCGATTTCTCAAAGCCACAATTGAGATTGTTGGACGCAGGTGCAGGTACAGGATTACTTACAACGGCACTTGTTGAACATCTCAGAGATAGTGGCTATTTGGGAGAAATCTTGGTTGTCTGCTACGAAAACGATGTGAAGGTACTGCCAACCTTGGCGCAGAATCTGGAGAATCTGAAGAATTCGTATGGTATTAAGTATGAGATTAGAATTGACAACTATCTGACTTCGCAGAACTTTGTCTGTGGAGATCTCTTTAAGAAAGAAGCCGAAGAGTTTGACATGATTATCGGCAACCCACCTTACTTAAAGATTGCTAAAGATGCCCCTGAAGCACTGGCAATGCCAGAAGTCTGCTATGGTGCTCCAAATTTATATTTCCTTTTTTGGGCGATGGGCATCAATAATTTAAAGGATGGCGAGCAGATGGTTTATATCATTCCCCGTTCTTGGACTTCGGGTGCCTATTTCGAACGCTTCCGAAAATTCTTGTTCCGTCATTGCGTTATAACCAACATTCACATTTTCGGTAGCCGCGACAAGGTTTTCGATGGTGAATCGGTATTGCAGGAAACGATGATTATCAAGGTGAAGAAGACAAGGGAAAAACCTCAATACGTAGAAATGTCATCAAGTGAGACTTCTGATTTCGCAGACGTTAAGCATTACAAAGTTGATTACAATACGATTGTTGCACCTAATCAATTTGTATTCCTTGTAACCAGCGAGGAAGAAGCTGATATTCTTTCACGAGTGAACAGCCAGCCATACACGTTGGAATCTGATGACCTGCGTATGCGTACTGGTCTTATCGTTGATTTCCGTACGAGAGAGGTGCTTCGAGACAACGACGAGGATGGTTCGTACCCGCTATTTTATTCACATCATATCAAGAACGGAAGAGTATCATGGCCTGTAGGCCGTGAGGCTGAATACATAGTGACAGATAAATCGGGCTATTTGCAAGAGAATACCGATTACTTGTTCGTAAAGCGCTTCACATCCAAGGAAGAAAAGCGCCGTCTGCAATGTGGTATCTACTTGAAGGCTGACCATAGCCAATACAAGTACATCAGCACACAAAATAAGATTAACTACATTAAGTGCGATACACCCGAGTTGGCATATGGGTTGTTTGTTTTGCTTAACTCAACTCTCTACGATGCATACTATAGGATTCTTAACGGCTCAACACAGGTTAACTCAACAGAAATTAATCTCATGCCAGTACCATCGAAAGAGGCTATACGTGAAATGGGTCGTGAACTGATAGGCATGGAACTAACAGAACAGAATTGTGATAATATTGTAGACAGATGGATAAGATAGAACGTGTAAGGACACTGCTCAAAGATATTGGGCTACCGCAGTATCAACAATCGAATATCTGTGTGTTAACTATTCTTGGTTTGGCTAATGTCAAAAAGGATACAGAATGGAAAAAAGCCACTAATGAATGGCTTAGAATTCATGATATCATACAATTCGTAAACAAATACTACGATGTGAATTATAAGGAAAATTCACGTGAGACGTTTCGTAAACAAGCAATTCACCATTTTTGTTTTGCAGCAATGGTTGAAGATAACAGCAAAGCAACCAACAGCCCTGATTTTCGCTATCGACTCACCGATGAGTTTCTAAAAATCGTACGTAAATTAGATGTATCTGACAGACCTTTAAAGGCATTCAAGAAAAATCATCAAAGTTTGATTGAAATCTATGCTTCAAAGAAAAGGATGACAAAAATGCCTGTTAAGATCAATGGTCAGGATTTTACTTTCAGTCCGGGCAAGCACAATCAACTACAGAAGGCTATCATTGAAGAATTCGCACCTCGATTCGCTCCTAATGCTGAATGTCTCTATGTAGGTGATACTATTCGAAAAGACCTTGTGAAACAAGAAGAGCGTCTAAAGGAACTGGGATTCACGATTACCCTCCACGACAAGATGCCAGATGTAGTTCTCTATCGTGCTGATAAAGACTGGATCTATTTTATTGAAGCTGTGACTTCTGTAGGCCCTATGGACCCTAAGCGAATACAGGAGATAACTTCAATGACTACCGAAGTAAAAGCCGGAATGATTTATGTCACAGCCTTCTTAGATTTCAAGACCTACAAGAAATTCTCAGAACAACTTGCATGGGAAACTGAGATATGGCTCGCTGAGATGCCAGACCACATGATTCACTTAAATGGTGATAAATTCTTGGGACCAAGATGATTATCATTACATAGTTATGGATATCTGCATAGAATATATAAATCGACAGACATACAAATATCAATATACGTATAGTTTGCCACATACCCATCTTGACAATGGAGGCGAATATATATACTTTAAACTTCATTTGTGCATATCTAAAGAGGGGGAGAAAAGCGGCTACGCAGAGATAGGTGTTATAGATAAAGAAACCTTGTCATTATATCCATGTAAGGTAAAATTGGGTCATGTATACGTAAAATCTGCTGAAGCCAAGCCTGAAAGTCTTAACAATTATCGTTCTGAGAATAGAGTCTATTATTTCACTTCATATCTTTACAACAAAGATTTTTCAGCCAAAAAGGAGTTTTCTTATACTGGTACTGTACACGAATTTGCTGGATGCTGTCAAATTCTGAATTATTATATTGCAAATGGGTTTAATATCGATACATGTCAAATAGATAAACTGGAAAACCGATTTAGACATTCTGGTAGCCATTGGGGGATAGAAGCATATACGATGCTTGATGTTTCAGACAATCTCAAATATACCGATTTTATCGATTTCATTAGTTCGGCAGAAAACAGAGCATTTACAGAATGTGAATACAATTATCGGCGAGGTGAGTATGCTCATGACTATTGGGAGACGTTAACCTTTAGAACAGACAATTTGGCTTTTGCTGAAATTGTTGAAAGAGTCTTGCACCGCACAAAAAAAGTAGTCGATAATCATTATAATATCGAATATGAATATAGGGAAGATACTGATTATAACGGCGGACTAAGCGTGATGATTGAAAAAGAAGGTAAAGAAGAAGTTACTCCCAAAGGCGTATTCAAAAAACAGACTATAAGCAAAATTATCAATGAAAGTTGCAGAGATTTCCCATCTGAGCTTTACATAATCTGCAAGTTGATTTCCGAATAGCATCAGGCTGTTCATTATTTATGTTAAACAACCTTAACTATATTCCTTATACGCAACTTTTATAATAAAAATGCGTACCTTTGTTGCCTAAAAGAAATATAACTCAGAATCTTAGAATCAGAAGTTATGGATTACAAAGAAATTTTCGGGCGAAGGCTAAAGAGTGCCCGGCTCATGAAGAAACTTACGATGGATGAACTATCACAGCGTACAAATGGCGAGGTGAGCAAGCCAAACATCTCGAAGTACGAGGCTGGCAAGATGATGCCGTCCTCCAAGGTGCATATTGCACTGGCAAAAGCCCTCGGGATGGACTTTGAATACTTCTTCCGTCCCGTAACGGTGCAGATAACCCGCCCGGCTGACTATCGCAAAAAGGCAAAACTGAGCAAGGGCGACGAGAATGCCATCAACGAGAAGGTGAAGGATATGGCTGAACGTTACTTGGAAATAGAGGATACGTTGGGCGTGAGTATGCAATTCGACTATGACCTGAGCGACATTGAGGTTTCCACGCACAGCGACGTGAAGCGTGTGGTGGCTCGCATTCGTCAGGACTGGCATCTGGGTATTGGCCCATTGAGCAACATCATAGACCTGTTGGAGTCGCACGGACTTCGCGTAATGGAAATCGAGGCTCCCGATGCTTTCGACGGCATGTGTATATTCGTTGGCGAAAAGAAGCCTGTACTGGTTCTCAACAAGCACTATACTGTGGAGCGCAAACGCTTCAACACTTTGCATGAGTTTGGTCACTCTGTGATGCGGATGAACGAGAGTCTATCGACGAAGGAAAAGGAAAACCTGTGTCATTACTTTGCTGGCGAGATGATGCTATCATCAGAAGTGCTTCATCAGGTGTTTGGCACACGTATCAATAGGGTGTTCCTAAACGAGATAGGCCGTCTGCAAACCCAGTTCGGCATCAGCATCGATGCCATCTTCCACCGATTGAAAGACGAACACATATTGAGCGATGCCCTACACACACAGTTCTACATCAAGCAGAATACGAATGCGAAGCTAAAGGCGTGGGCGAAGACCTCTACCTATCTGGGAGAAGAGACTTCTTACAGATTCTCGCGTATGGTGTATCGTGCCCTTGCCGAAGGGCTTATCAGCGAGGAAAAGGCAAACGAAATTCTTGGTACTAACGAAATATCTTATATCGACAACAAATAGATATGATTCAAACAATAGTGATTGCTGAAAAAGCGACATTGGATTATTTCAGTCTCGACAGGGTAATGAACGCTATCATGAAGGCATTCGAGACGGTGAAAGACCCCGCAAGTGATGACATTGTGGAAAGGGGGCTTGGCAAACTTACGATGACCCAATACACATACGCAGACTTGGGCGGCAAGATGAAGGCACAGGTTGATGACGGCAGGAAACACGGCATGTTCGATGTGATGGATTTGGAGGGCGAAGTGTGGGATGATTTCCTGGATTTTCACCGAAACATCAGCCGCTATATGTCGTGGGAGCAGAGTGCGGCCTTGTATTGGTCGCAGAAGATTCCTGACTGCTGGCTGGTGAGCGAATCGGAACAAGTGCTGGACTATGCCCAAGGACTGGGTGTGCCAATCATGACCATCGAAGAGATGCAAGAGGCGTTCTTTGCCGACGAGGTGTTCGAGACAGCTCCGCTGAGTCTGGCACCTTCGCTGGTGGCAGGCCCCTTCGACCCACGTGTGGATGCCGACAAGGTTGAAGCTGCTTTCAGCGACGGACTTGAAGGAGATTTGGCCGTGCTCAAGCAGAAATCATATTGGGTTGTGGTCTGTGTGCTCTTCGAGTGGTTCGGCTGGATCAGACTCCGCAAGCGTGCCGACTTCTGCCGTTGGGTAAATGCCCATTTCCATTTCGACAAACCAATTAATGCCGAGATAGACTTGAAGTCGGCAATCAATAATATAAATGTAAAGGAACGCAACCTTGAACTTTGGCCAGACAACCCATACCGAGACCTTGCCTATCTGCTGAAAGATATGTTTTTCGGCGAACGAAAAGGGCTGCAAAACGGCTTTTATGTATATGCTAACGAGCCGCTTTATTTAAGACCAGGATTGATGTGGAGACGTAAAGACCAATAGGCTCAATATACCTTCCGATATACTTTAACAACATTGGATTATACCCGATATACCTTAGTGTGTATCGGGTTATTTTTTTCTTCTTTGGCTAAGAAAAACACGCTACTTTTGCATCGTCGAAAGGACAAAATCCTGATGACGATGCGTTCTTTGACATATTGATTACGATATAGATTCTGCTTTGCGATAAGTTGTTTTCATAAAGTTGTTTTGATTTGTTGTTGTACTCATAATTGGTGTTTTTTGATTGGTTAGACATCGGGCGGTCAGCGGACTGCCAAAGCCTGCCCTGCTGCGACGGCACGGCAGTTTTTTATGAGATTTCTAAAGGTCGCACTAAGGACGCGACGTTAAATAAATAATAATGTAATGGAAGTGAAAATCTTAAAAGTGGTACGCCAGGGCGAGGCTTTTAGCGTACAGTCATCAAAGAGTGACAGCGGTACCATCCAGAAGTGTAACATTGTGCTGCGCGAGATGGGTGGTGGTAAGTTCGAAAATGAGTATGTGTGCGCCATGCTGGGCAATCTGGCGGCGTGCAGGTTCTACGAAGGTGATGTGGTTGCGGCCACGCTTCGTTTCTCTACACACGAGTATCAGGGACAAACGTTCCAGGAAATCTTAGCGACTGACGTTGTGAAGATTAAACATTAAACATTATTATGGCAAAAGAAATTCAAATTTTTAAGAACGAGATGTTCGGCGAGGTTCGAACACTCACAACCGAGAAAGGTGAGACTTTCTTTGTAGGTAAGGATGTGGCTAGTGCACTTGGGTATAAGAATCCATCTAACGCACTTCAGGCACACGTAGATTCGGAGGACAAAACCTCATACCTGATTCAGGTATCTGGTTCTAACTACAAGACTAACACGTTGTTTATCAACGAGAGCGGTCTTTACGCTTTGGTGCTCAGCTCTAAGCTGCCACAGGCTAAGGAGTTTAAGCGCTGGGTAACAGCCGAGGTGCTGCCGCAGATTCGCCAGACGGGCGGTTACATACCAACCCGAAACCCACGTACGGGCGAGGTGATGACCGAGAGCGAGATGGTTGAGGCTGCCAACCGCATTGTGGCACGAACGATTGCTCGCAGCAATCTGCCTGCCGACGACTGCTTTACGGCTACCCAGGTGGCAGAGAGCTTAGAGGTGGATGTAAAGGTGCTGAACCACTTCTTGGTAGATAAGGGTGTGATGTACTGGAGTTACGGCAGATACAAGCTTACTGCTAAGTATGCCGATTGCGGCTATGCCGAGGAGCGAAAATTCCACTACCACGGTTTGAACGGCGACCGCAAGCAGCGCCCCTATCTGGTGTGGACCAAGCAGGGTAAGGAATTTATCAAATCGCTTTTCCATTAAGAGAGTTAACAACCAACAGTAATTTCTGAGTTGAAGCCGAGGAGGATTTTCTCGAGTAAATGGCCAAGGAATCCGAAACTTCTTCTCGCTTAATAACTTGGAAATAATATGAAAACTAGAAAAAGTAATAATTTAGGAGAACAGGTAATGCTGGAGGGCTTGATGACCTTTGGCAAGTTGGAAACAGGACAGCGCACTCTGGATTTTGAGTGCTGCGAGGATGTGGCGGCCGAGGCTTTTAACGGACGCTTCAAGGTGCAGGGCATGCGCGATGGTAACGTATATATGAGCGAGTTGCCTAAACGACCAAAGAACAAGCCGCTGTTTCGCGAGGATAACTGCTCGCTGTCGCATGGTCGTAACGGACGCTACTATTTTGTATTCTCGCTGGATGAGGATGAGGTAGGGCAGTTACCACAGAAACTAACGGAACAGGCAAACAACATTGCCAGCAAAATGATAAGGAAGATGCTTTTGGAAGGAGGTGAAAACAGCTTATGATATCGTACTGCAAGAATGGCAAGTCGGCACAAGTGCTGGCTTGCCCTCAAGAAACGCTTAACGAAATATTCGATTCGCCCGAGGTGGCTGAGGTATGCCAAAAGCTAACCGGGGTTGACCACGATAGCGACGAGGCAAAGGTGCTGAAACAGGGTTTGCCGCTGCTGATGTTTATGGCTAATTATACCGACGGACACAGACACGCTAAGAGTGCTGTACCTACAGGTATGGCCTATTTGGATCTGGACGAGCTTAACGGCGAAGACCCTCGCGAGGTATGGAAACGACTGGTGCAGTTGCTCATCATGCTGGAGCTGGAGCATCTGATAGTATTGGCACACGTGAGTTGTTCGGGCAAGGGGTTACGCATCGTGTATATCATCCCCAGTCAGTTCGACATTCTGAAGCCAACGGAGCGTATTGACCAGTCGAAACAGTGGCTGGCTGCCAAATTGGGTGTAACCGATGATTCGAAAACCAAAGACCTGGCTCGCGGCTCGTTCGCGGTACCGAGAAGCTACGTGCTTTATGGCCCCGACAAGCGACTGTTTGAGGAGAGTGTGAACGCGAGTGTGAAGGACGAGCTGTTTGAAGTAGATTCGGAACCCGAAAAAACGGAAACCCGTGAATCTGTTACGCCTGCGTCGTTCCCTACGCACTATCACGGCATACCGTTTACGGACATTATCGCAAAGTACTGGGAGTTGAACAATCACGGGTTTGAACCTACTATTGGCGACCGTGATACGTTGACTTATCAGTTGGCTTGCGACCTGCGCCACATCTGCGCCAAGAATGCCGATTGGTTGGATCAGGTGATACCTTGCTACAACGGATTCCCGATAGAAGAGAAACGCGCTAAAATTAAGAGCGCGCTGAGTTCGGAGTACAACGGATTTCCGATGCGATTAAGGAATGTGCTGAATGCGCTGCAGATGTCGGATAAAAATGATGACGTTGACGATAACGAAAACGTAGAAGATGAGCAATTGTCTATTATCAATTCGCAATTGTCAATTAAGAGAATGCCACAAGGCGTTCGCGAATCGATTGATGCCGTAGGCCCATCGCTGGCCATGCCAGTGGTTACGGCCATTTGTCCTTGTATCGGTACGCTGGCTACGGGGGTGCAGCTGGATGTACATGGCACCAAGCGCGGTCTGAACCTGATATCGTACATAGCCGGTGATTTTGCATCGGGCAAGGGCGGTATCGACCCCGTAGTGGAAGCTTGGATGAGCGAGGTAGCTGCGCTTGACAAGATGTACCAGCAGCAGGAAGAGGAGTGGCGCGCCAAAAAGCGTGCCGCCAAGAACCAGAAGAATCAGCCCGAGGAACCAAAGCTTCCCGTACGCTGGCTAACGCTGAACAATACTGTGGCCAACCTGGCTGAGCGCCTGGCTAACACCGAGGGTAAGCACGGCTTCTCGTTCACGCCTGAGGCGGATACGGTGGCACAGAAGTGGAAATCGACTATGTGTGACTTCTCTGTAATGCTGCGCCAAAGTTACGACGGCAGCAAGTTTGAGCGCGAGGCCCGCAGTGCCGATGCGGTAAACGTACATATAGAGCACCTGCTATGGAACGTTACGATGTGCGGCACACCCGATGCGCTGTATCGTGTGGTAAACAACTACACAGATGGATTTCAGAGTCGTATAGCGGTAGCCCGCACGCCTGACAATACCTTTGCACCGCTTGAGGATAAGCCCTACGTGCTTACCGACCGCCAGCGCGACCGCATACAGCAGATTGCCCACCTGCTACCGCTGATGTACGGCGAGGTGGTGCTGCCTAAGCTAGAGGCAAAGGGTAGGGCATGGGTAGAGCGCATCCGCTTGGAGACGATGAAAAACGACGACCGCACCCGTGCCCGTCAGCGCTTCCGCGTGTGCGTAACAGCACAACGAATGGTGTGTTGCCTCATGCTGTGCAAGGTGTGCGAGGGGTTGATTCAGAAGCACGGATTGAGCGGTGCCGAGGCGCAGCTAAAACAGAAGCCTGGGCTGTGGAGGGAACTGCTGCTGAAAGCACAGACCCCAACGATGCTGGAGGCCTACGACGTGATAGCCAACTCGCTACTAGAGAACGCCCTCTACTTCTTCCGTGATCGCATAGAGAACGCTTTCCAAAGTCGCGACTATGCAGGCGGCCTGAACGGTGAACGACAGAAGCGCGGCAAGAACGACTCTATTTTTGAGCGACTGGACATCCAGTTCACCTTCCAGCAAGCTATGCAGCACTCGGTAGCGGTGAAAGGTTCCAATGTGACCCACAACACCGTTCGCCAGATGCTGAAAAACTGGCGCAAGCAGGGGTTGGTGGTAATGGAACTGGACGGAAACTATAGAAAAGTGAATAGTTAATAGTGGTCAAAATGGTCAAGGTCAAAATGGTCAAAATCGAAAACAACCAAGAATGCTTTGTGCAGCTCTGGCTACGGCTGGAGCGCACAAGGCGCCTGCTTGGCATGCAGTGCAAACGCTACTGCATACGTAACAT
>OCTW011535142.1_pt1 | contig 11388 bp, 11 predicted proteins | sample 1539671 | NCBI WGS metagenome assembly OCTW01 (sample SAMN02144230, study PRJEB22623) | gut metagenome | biome: sheep rumen | host: Ovis aries | place: New Zealand | reverse complement strand
GGAACTATTCGATATGTTCCTCGATGAAGTCTATTCTATTGATAATGTTTCTTGATTATAATTTTGTTCAATTTCAACTTGCAATTTACCCATTATAAAAAGACAGGATTTTGATAAAGAGGCAGAGAAGTTCTTGGAACGCTATTATCCACAAGCCCTTAAGGAACCAATGGCTGTGCCAATTGATGAGATTGCCGAGAAAATGAAGTTGCGTGTAGTGGAAGCACTACCGTTGGCCGATGAACTGAAATATTATGGCATGATTGTATTTGAGGACGGCTCGGCTAAGGATAACAAAACGCGTAAACTTCTAGTGAAGCAGGCTAAGCGGGGTACGATTTACCTAGATCCACGGGTCAAATACGAACGTACAGAAAGTACTAGGCGTAATACGTTAGCTCACGAATGTTTCCATTGGTATCGTCATCAACCGTACCATGCCCTGATGCGTATGATAGGTGCAGCGGATGACAGAGACATCGCCTTGCAGTATCATTTGATAGAGAACCACACTCAGCAGGATAAATGGAAGCCTGCTGACTGGATGGAATGGCAAGCTAATGGTATAGCACCGCGTATCCTTATGCCGGCTAAGACGGTGCGAATGGCAGCAGATCAGTTATTACAAAAATATGGCTATGAGGTATTGTACGATTTTATGGGTAATGAGGTTGTACAGCCGGCCGACATAACAGAGAATGAGCTTTATGAGCAAGTGATTGATGAATTAACTAGTATCTTTGATGTGTCTAGGGAAATGGCTAGACTGCGGTTGATGGAATTAGGGTATAAGGAGAGCCAAGGTGCATACCCGAAAGTTGATGGTCAATCTATATCGAGTTATACGTTCAATGCGAAAATGATAGAGCCTAATCAGAGCTTTGATGTTTCCATGAGGGACGTTATCAAGGCAGTTTACTTTGATCATAATTTTCGTGAATTGGTTAGCACAGGACAGTTCGTGTTTATTGATGGGCATATTTGCTTGAATTTGCCCCTGTATGTTGAACCCGATATTTCTGGTCACCCCAAACTGACTGATTATGCACTTCAACATCTGGATGAGTGCTGTCTTGTCTTTGATGTAGGTTTTACATATGATACTGCATATAATGTAACAGATGCAGCTGGTCGGCAGATGTTCAAGGCGGCTGCAGGTAAGTCGGCGATTGAAAAGACTTATGCTAAGGATTCGCCACAGAATAGAAACATCATAGAACAATTGCGCAGGGGAGGTGAAGGTGCAGATAAGATGAAAAAATTGCCTGGCTCTTTTGGTGGTAGTCTGAAAATGATTATGAAGGAAAAGGGAATTAATAATGCCCAACTTGCTTTAGCGGTAAATGTAAGCGAGAAAACCATACAGCGCCTAAGGCACGAAAGTGATGATTATGCCTCAACAAAACAGGTAATAGTAGGAATATGCTACGTATTGAATTTACCAGGCAATGTAGCAGTGGATTTGGTAAACAAATCACAACATGGTCTAAATAAATCCAGAGTGGATTCTATTTATTTTACGCTGCTGACTGTTGGTGGTAGCAAGCATAACCTGTATGAAGCAAATGAAATGCTGGCAAGTGTAGATTGCCCGCCTTTGGGTGGTGATGATTCAGAGATAGCCTTAAAAGAATAATTTTTTATGTGACTGGACATGTGGATGTCCGGTCTTTTTTTCGTAGTGGGATACCATACAATGTGGTATTTCACTATTTTTTATTTATGTGCTCGTGCAAATAGGACATTATGAAGTCCGGTTTTATAAAAAGAAATGCAGGATAATATAGCTGTCGTAGGGAGAAATCTCTTATAAACATCTTTCAGTCTAACGTGGCCACGAGAGACGGAAGGGACATTAAGATTGGTAAAGCTATCAGTTAGATAGTTTTACGGTACTGATGTGCCTGCCGTTCTTTGCTATGCCCATAGGGGTGAGCATGGTCAACGTATATTAGGCCTTGGTATGAATTATCTGTCCTTTCCGTCCTCGTGAGGTAATTGGAAAGGACAGATAATCATGGATAAGGTTCGCATTTATGTCAGCAACAGAATCGTTACGGTTGAGAAAAAGCAGTTCAAGCGTTGGCAGCGCAAGTATCACAGGTTTTACTACATTAAGGAACGTGGCCTCTATGTGCCGGTATCAGAAAATTTCTACACATTGATTATGCGCCCACAGTGGAGTGAGGAAAAGGCCGAACAGCGTAGTTTGGACTGCATCTACAAAGGAACTTCTCAGTGTGATGGTTTCTGCGATGGTTGCACCCATCCCGTGTATCAGCAGTATTCGCTGAACCGTATGGAAGAGAATGGTTCCAAGGATGTACCGTTTCAGAGGGATGTAGCGGAAGAACACCTTATGGGGGTGGCAAATGCTGAACTGCATGAAGCGATAGACCAGCTGGATGAGGAAGATTATGACCTCTTGAGCGTACTGATTGGTGAAGAAACGGAACGCGATGCTGCTGCCAGAACGGGACGGTCTAAGAGTGGCGTTCATAAGAGAAAAGTGCGCATCTTAAATTTTTTGAAGAAAAAATTGCTCGAAGGGTGACCAAAGAGGGCAAAAATGTCCTCTTTATAGTGAAGGGGGAATGCGGAATGCAAAATTCTAAGTATACAGCGGCAGTCCTTTTGGTTATCAGCCTGATAGCCAGGAACGCCGCACGGAAAATTCTGAGGAGGTACCGCAAATGATGAAGCAAGACGAAATGCAGACACTGGCAAGCGTAGTGGACAGTATGCATAAACTGGCCGAGGGGCTGGAAACGCTGGCGATTTATCTGTTGCGCGATGCTGGAGAACAGCAGGCAGTATCGGACTCAAAGGCGACAGAAGATCCTGAACCTGCTCAGCCTGAGGTGACGCTGGAAGAAGTCCGGGCAGTTTTGGCAGAGAAAAGCAGTTCTGGGCATACAGACGAGGTGCGTAAGCTCCTGCAGGAGTTTGGTGCTGCAAAACTTTCGGCGGTAGACCCTAAAGATTATGCAGTCCTTAAGGCCAAAGCGGAGGTGCTTTGAGATGGCGGCAAGAGCACATGCAAAATTGTCTCCCTCCGGGGCAGACCGGTGGCTTATCCACTGCACACGGTCAGCAAGTCTTGAAGCGCAGTTTCCTAACTCTGCTGGGGAGGCAGCAGAAGAAGGAACAGCTGCTCATGCTCTTTGTGAGCACAAGCTGAAGAAGGCTCTGAAACGCCGGAGCCGCCGTCCCCATTCGGATTTTGATTCTGATGAGATGGAAGAATGCGCTGATGGTTATGTGGCCTTTGTGCTGGAGCAGATGCAGGAAATTCCCCATGCCATGGTGTGTATTGAGCAAAAACTGGACTTGAGAGAATTTGTGCCAGAGTCCTTCGGTACAGCAGACTGCCTTATTGTAGGTGATGGCATTCTTCATGTCATTGACTTCAAATATGGTCTTGGGGTGCTGGTGGATGCCGAGCACAATCCGCAGATGATGCTTTATGCACTGGGAGCACTGACCATGTTTGGCAGTCTCTACGATGTGTCCGAGGTCAGAATGTCCATCTACCAGCCACGCCGTGAGAACGTATCCACTTGGTCTATCTCTGCTGATGAACTTATGGCCTGGGCAGAGAAAACAGTAAAGCCCAGAGCACAGCTGGCATTTAAGGGTGAAGGCGAGTTTGCGGCAGGTGTCTGGTGCCAGTTCTGCAGGGCATCTCCCCGTTGCAGGGCAAGAGCCGAAGCCCAGCTGACTGTGGCGCAGGATGAGTTTCGCCTGCCACCACTATTAACAGATGAGGAGATAGCAGACCTGCTGCCTCGATTGCCGGAACTGGTCAAGTGGGCAAATGCGATTTCTGCCTATGCCTTAGAGTCGGCAGTCAACCATGGCAAGAAATGGTCGGGCTACAAACTTGTGGCAGGTCGTTCCGTCAGAAAATATGCTGATGAGGAAAAGGTGGCTGAAGCCGCAAAATCTGCTGGCTTTAAGGACATCTTCGAGCATAAACTCATCACCCTTACAAGTATGGAAAAACTGATGGGCAAGGCAACATTCAACGAGGTCTTAGGCGGTTTGATTATAAAGCCGCAAGGCAAGCCGACACTTGTGCCAGAGAGCGACAAGCGTCCGGCGATAGATATAGGTTCAGAGTTTACGAATTTGGAGGAAAAAGAAAATGGCTAACAATCTTAAGACAAAAGTAATCACCGGTATCGTTCGTCTCAGCTATGAGCATGTGTGGGAGCCTGCCAGTATCAATGGTGGGGAGCCTAAGTATTCTGCATCGCTCATCATCCCTAAGAGCGACAAGAAGACCGTAAAAGCTATTGAGGAGGCCGTTGAGGCTGCTATCACCGAAGGCATTGGCAAGTTTGGCGGCAAGAAGCCAAACAAAGCTGCACTGAAACTGCCTCTTCGTGATGGGGATACGGAGCGTGAGGATGAGGCATACAAGGATGCCTTCTTCATCAATGCCAATAGCAAAACGGCTCCGCAGATTGTCGACCGTGCCGTGCGTCCTATTCTGGACAGGAACGAGGTTTATAGCGGCTGCTATGTCCGTGCCTCGATTTCTCTGTATGCCTTCAACAGCAACGGCAACAAGGGCGTTGCCTGTGGGCTGAATAATTTGCAGAAGGTTAAGGATGGTGAGCCTTTGGGCGGGCGTACCAGTGCTACGGATGATTTCACCGCTTTGGACGGTGCAGACGATGACTTCCTGTCCTAAAAGTAATTAAGTTTTGCAGGGCGGCGGCTTTAGGGTCGCTGCCTTTTGCATAGGAGGCACAAAATGGTTTTAAGCATAGATATTGAAACATTTAGCAGCGTAGATTTATCAAAATCCGGGGTGTATAAATACGCCGCAAGCTCGGATTTTGAAATCCTGCTCTTTGGCTATTCGGTGGATGGCGGTGCTGTTCATGTGGTGGACTTCACCCAGGGCGAGGAACTGCCGCAGGAAATTCTGTCGGCGCTGTTGGATGATACGACACCAAAGTGGGCATTTAATTGTACCTTTGAGCGTACCTGTATTGCCAGGTTTCTGCAGGATAAGGGTTTGCTGGCAGAGGGGAAGTTTCTAGACCCGGCATCGTGGTATTGTTCTATGGTGTGGTCTGCCTATATGGGACTGCCGCTGTCGCTGAAGTCAGTAGGTGCGGTGCTGGGCTTGGAGCAGCAGAAAATGGCAGAAGGACAAGACCTTATCCGCTACTTTTGTTGTCCCTGCAAGCCGACCAAGACCAATGGTGGCCGCAAACGTAACTTGCCCGCCGATGCCCCGGATAAGTGGGAGCTGTTCAAAAAATATAATCAGCGTGATGTGGAAGTGGAACTTGCCATCAAGGCACGTCTGGCAAAGTTTCCTGTGCCGGACTCAGTTTGGCGGGAATATCATCAAGATCAGGAAATAAATGACCGTGGCATTCTGGTAGATATGCCTTTGGTGCGAAATGCCATCGCTATCAGCAGGCAGTGTACGGAGGAGAATCTTAAACGGGCACAGGTCATCACGGGACTGGAAAATCCCAACTCTCCCATCCAGCTTAAGGAATGGCTGGTGGCTAACGGCATATCCGTAGATTCGCTGGCCAAGGCAGAAGTGGAGCGGCTTTTGAAAGAAACAACAGGGCAGGTACATGAACTGCTTGCCCTGCGGCAGCAACTCTCTAAATCCAGTGTCAAAAAATACACCGCCATGGTCAATGTGGCAGGGGCAGATGACAGGGCACGTGGCCTTTTCCAATTTTATGGAGCCAATCGCAGTGGCAGATTCGCAGGGCGGCTGGTGCAATTACAAAATCTTGCTCGGAACAGTATGTCCGATTTGGATGAAGCCCGTCAGCTGGTAAGGAAGGGAAACTATGATGCCCTGCATCTTCTGTATGATTCCGTGCCGGATGTGCTCTCCCAGCTTATCCGCACAGCCTTTGTGCCGAAACCTGGTTATAAATTCATAGTGGCCGATTTTTCAGCTATCGAGTGTCGTGTTCTGGCATGGTTGGCAGGTGAACAGTGGGTGTTGGATGTCTTTGCCAATAACGGTGACATTTACTGCGCCTGTGCCGAAAAGATGTTTCATGTGCCAGTGGTAAAGCATGGCCAGAACGGTGAACTTCGACAAAAGGGAAAGCAGGCAACTTTGTCCTGTGGCTATGGCGGCTCCGTTGGTGCTTTAAAGGCCATGGGAGCATTGGAGGCTGGCATGAAGGAAGATGAACTTCAGCCATTGGTTGACGCATGGCGGGAGGCCAATCCTAATATCGTGAAGTTTTGGTGGGATGTGGACAGGGCCGCCAAGGAGGCTGTGAAGAAGAAAACCACTACGGAAACTCATGGCATACAGTTTGTCTGCCGGAGTGGCATGCTGTTCATTGAACTGCCGAGCGGCAGGCATTTATCCTATGTGCAGCCACGGATAGGTGAGAATCGGTTCGGCGGCGATTCCGTCACTTACATGGGCATTGGTGCTGCCAAGAAGTGGGAACGTATCGAGACTTTCGCAGGCAAACTGGTGGAGAATATCACCCAAGCGGTGGCCAGAGATGTGCTCTGCTATGCCATGCAGACTCTTGGGGATGCGCGAATCGTCATGCACGTCCATGATGAACTGATTATTGAGGCAGAGCAGGAGTCCTCATTGGAGGAAGTCTGCGATAAAATGGGGCGCACACCGCCATGGGCACCGGGGCTGATTCTTCGAGCAGATGGCTATGAGTGCCGGTATTACAAAAAAGACTGAGTTATGCAGGGGCAGAAAAATCTGCTCCTTTTTTTATTTTGGGGTGACCAAGGTGGCCTGTTTTGTCCTCTTACCTATGAAGGGGTTGATTTTTTCGCCTCTATATGTAGGAGTTAACAATTCTATCGCCCATAGGGCAGGAGGACAACATTATGATTCAGGTTTTCGAGAACAAAGAGTTCGGCAAGGTGCGTACCATGGAGGTCAACGGTGAGCCGTTTTTCGTGGGCAAGGATGTGGCAGAAATCCTCGGATACGCTGATACTAACAAAGCAATCGCCATGCATGTGGATGAGGAAGATAAACTCAACGACAAAACGGCGTTGAGTTTGGGACAGCGTGGTGGTTGGCTTATCAACGAGTCTGGTCTTTATAGCCTCATCCTTACCAGCAAACTGCCGAAAGCAAAGGCGTTTAAACGTTGGGTAACTTCCGAGGTGCTGCCGTCTATCCGCAGACATGGATTGTACGCAGTAGATGAGATTCTGGCAAATCCGGATATTGCCATTAAGGCTTTGCAGGAACTCAAGGCCGAGCGTGAAAAGCGCAGGTCGCTGGAAGGAACGGTGGCCGTGCAGAATCAGCAGATTGCCGAAATGCAGCCGAAGGTCAGCTACTACGACCTTATTTTGCAGTGCCCGGATCTTATGCCCATTACCACTATTGCCAAGGATTATGGCTGGTCGGCAAAACGGCTCAATGCCTATCTGCATGAACAAGGAATTCAGTTCAAACAGAGCGGCATCTGGCTTTTGTACCAGCAATATGCAGAGCAGGGGTACACCAGCACCAAGACCCATAACTATGCTGGCGAAGATGGCACTCAGCATGCCAAACCGCATACTTACTGGACTCAGAAAGGCAGGCTGTTCCTTTACGATTTTCTGAAGGCACGTGGCATCCTGCCGCTTATCGAAAGGGAGGATTGATGTATGTGTATTGAGAGATTTAATTCTGAGGGCTATGCAGATACTACGGCTCAATCTGCCCTGGCGAAGGTCGAGGCGGCTGAACGCCGTAATGCCTGGCCAGTAGTGTATGTCTGCTCTGCCTATCGCGGCAATGAGCGGGTGAATGTACTGAGAGCAAGGAATTACTGTCGGTTCGTGGTGAGCAAGAAGCGTGTGCCGATAGCCCCACACTTGCTTTTTCCGCAGTTTGTCACTGAGGCAACAGAGCGGGGGCTGGCCATGAAGATGGACTGCCTGCTCCTGCGCAGATGTGATGAAGTCTGGGTCTTTGGCGAGATTACCGAGGGTATGACCGTGGAAATCGAGATGGCAGCAGATGAGGGCAAGCGGGTGCGGTATTTCACCTGTGATTTGAAGGAGGTAACAAGAGTATGAGGTTTACTTTACATACGGCTGACTGCCGTGGCAATGAGAAGAATGTGTGCTATCCGCATGAATGCCAGATTAGCAGTATGGCAGAATTCCAGTCAGCAGTGGCGGTTGACCATGTTTGTGCTGCATTCCAAGGGGGGAGGCGCAGCGTGGGAAATTTCCAGAGCGCGGATGTGCTGGTGATGGATTGCGATAATGACCATTCAGATGTTTCTGCTGAGTGGGTAACGCCGGAAAAGCTGGCAGATATGTTGCCGGATGTGAGTTATGTACTGGCTCCCAGCCGGCATGATGGGGAAGTAAAGGACGGCAAGTCACCACGCCCCAGGTTCCATGTGTATTTTCCTCATGAACCTATAGAGGAGGCAGGGGAATATGCCGGGCTGAAACGTGCCATTCAGGCAAGGTTTCCCTTTTTTGATGGCAACGCTCTTGATGCGGCGCGGTTCATTTATGGACATCCCTGTGAGAAGGTAGTCTGGCACGAAGGGGAACAGTCGATTGAGCAGCTGGTGCTGGCCTGCCAGACAACGGAAAGCATACCGCAGGGACAGCGCAACAGCACCCTTTCCCATTTTGCCGGAAAACTGGTGAAACGCTACGGAGCAACGGAACGGGCTCATGAGATTTTTCTTGAGAAAGCCGCCAAGTGTGAGCCGCCTCTGTCCGATGAGGAACTGGACAAAATTTGGCATAGTGCAGAGGGCTTTGCCAGGAGAGTTCAGGAACAGCCGGGATATGTGCCGCCGGAGCAGTATGAACATGTTTCTTTGAAACCTGCTGATTACAGCGACATCGGACAGGCCAAGGTACTGGCCAGGGAATACCGGGATGAACTGAAATACACGCCTGCCACAGATTATCTCCGCTATGACGGCGTTACCTGGAACGAATCAAGGGCACAGGCCATTGGTGCCATGGAGGAGTTCCTGGATTTGCAACTGGCTGATGCTCAGGATGAAGTTAAGGCGGCAGTCAAGGAACTTACAGACTTGGGCGTGGCACAGGAAAAACTGGCCAAGGGCGGCAGAACGCTGGAAAAGGAAATCACGGAAGCGCAGATGAAGGCATACGCTCGTTATCAGTCGGCTATGAGTTACATTGCCTTTGTACAGAAACGCCGGGACATGAAGTATGTACTGTCTGCCCTGCAGGCGGCAAAACCCATGCTGGAAATCAAGGTGGATGACCTTGACCATGACGCTTTTCTGCTGAATACACCGAATGGAGCATACGACCTGCGGCTGGGGCTGTCTGGCAGAAAGGAACATTCGCCTTCTGACTATGCTACCAAGGTTACCGCTGTGGCACCTGGGGCTCAGGGGACACAGATTTGGCAGGATGCCATGGGAACATTCTTCTGCGGTGACATCGAACTGATGGATTACGTGCAGCAGATTGTCGGACTGGCAGCAGTGGGCAAGGTGTATGTGGAGTCTCTCATCATTGCCTATGGTGATGGTCGCAATGGCAAATCCACATTCTGGAACACTATCGCCAGAGTGCTGGGAACGTACAGCGGCAATATCTCAGCGGACACTTTGACTGTTGGCTGCAAGCGTAACGTGAAGCCTGAACTGGCCGAGGCAAAGGGCAAGCGGATGCTGATTGCGGCAGAGCTTGACGAGGGTATGCGGCTCAACACATCACTCATCAAGCAGCTTTGCTCCACGGATGCCGTCCAGGCTGAGAAGAAGTACAAAGACCCGTTCCATTTTACGCCGAGCCATACTCTTGTTCTCTACACGAATCATCTGCCGAGGGTAGGTGCCAATGACCCAGGTACTTGGCGGCGGCTGTTGGTAATTCCTTTTGACGCTGTCATTGAAGGGAATAGCGACATCAAGAACTATTCTGATTACCTCTTTGAGGAGGCTGGGCCTGCGGTGCTTGCCTGGGTAATTGAAGGGGCGCAGAAGGTCATTCAGAGTGGATTCCACCTCTCAAAGCCGTCCTGTGTGGAGAGAGCCATAGATGCCTATCGTGACAATAATGACTGGCTGGGACATTTCCTTGATGACTGTTGCTTGGTGGATAAGAGTTACAAGGAAAAGTCTGGTGAGCTCTATAACGCATATCGGGCCTATGCCGTTAGCACTGGGGAGTATGTGCGTAGCACCACAGACTTTTATTCTGCGTTAGAACTGCGTGGATTCATCAAACGCAAGACAAAGAAAGGAATGGTAGTAGAAGGTCTGATGCTTCTGGAAGGCAGAGAATTCCTGGCCTAAGAGCATTAGGGTGCAGGTCGGTGCAAGTCGTATATAAAACCCCCTTTAGGGCGAAATTTTAGCATAAAAAAGCCATATAGAGAAGTTTATGTATCGACCTTCACCGACCTGCACCCTTAGGCCAGAAATTATACAATGACGTGGCTTGGAGGACATTATGAAAGAAAGAGATATCGAACGCAAACTCGTGATGGAAACGGTACGGCGCAGAGGTGTGGCATTGAAGTTTGTCAGCCCGGGTTGCATTGGAGTTCCTGACCGCATCGTGATGCTGCCTGATGGCAAGATGGGCTTTGTGGAACTCAAGGCTCCTGGGAAAAAGCCCAGACCGATACAGGTACGCCGCATACAGCAGATGAGAAAAATGGGTTTTAAGGTATTTGTAATTGATGGCGCAGAGCAGATTGGCTCTGTGCTGGATGCGATTGGAGAGTGAGCAAAATGGAACTTAGCCATGTAGACAAAATGATGGCTGGCATTAAGCCCGGTGACAAGATTGATTTCAACAGCTACGGAGCCTGCGATAACGCAATCAGACTGGGCAGGAGCAGCAGTTCTGCTATTCCTGCCATTGGCACGGTGCTGAAGGTTTATCCCCGCTATGTGCTGGTGAAGCTGAAGGTTGCCAGGGAATGTGTTCACTGGGGCAGCATCAAGAAGGTGAATGGCATCGGCTGGCCGCTCTACAAGAAGGAGATGGCATGATGGATTATACACCGCATCAGTATCAAGATTTTGCTACTGACTTCATTGTGAAGAATCCGGTCGCAGCCATCTTTTTGGATTGCGGCCTTGGCAAGACGGTTATTACCCTTACCGCGATTGATGAACTTCTGCATAACAGCTTTGAGGTCAGCAGGGTGCTGATTATTGCCCCGCTTCGGGTAGCAAGAGACACATGGCCTGCAGAGATACAGAAATGGAGCCACCTGTCCAATCTGACTTATGCCGTGGCTGTGGGCAGCACCGCCAAGCGGATAGCAGCCCTTCGGCAGAAAGCAGAGGTCACCATCATCAACAGAGAAAATGTGGACTGGCTGGTGAGCCACAACACCTTTGACTTCGACATGGTGGTTATTGACGAGTTGAGTTCCTTCAAGTC
>OCTW013410614.1_pt1 | contig 11390 bp, 8 predicted proteins | sample 1539671 | NCBI WGS metagenome assembly OCTW01 (sample SAMN02144230, study PRJEB22623) | gut metagenome | biome: sheep rumen | host: Ovis aries | place: New Zealand | reverse complement strand
TACTCTCCATTGTTTTCTGTATTATCAATTTCAGTCTTTGTTTCTTTTTCATCTTCTTTTGTACTAATAGGAGCTTTTCCAAATAGTTTTTCATACATTTCTTCAAATGATAAAATTTGCTCTTTTACTTCTTTTATTTTTTCCTCTCCAGTTTCTTGTATTTTCTCTTTTTCCGTTTTTACTGTTTCTTCTTCTATATCATCAGTTTTTATTTTTATTGGTTCTTCCACTATATCATCAGTTTTTATTTTTATTGGTTCTTCCACTATATCATCAGTTTTTATTTTTATTGGTTTTTCCTCTATATTATCAGTCTCTGTTTTTGTAAACTTTTTGCTAATATCTTCTACTAATTCTTCTTTCTTCAAATTTTTTTCAATATTAAATGCATTTGATGAAATCTCATTATATTTTTGTGACATCTTTTTATAGTCGTCAGTAAATTTTATTTGAGGATTTTGATCTATTTGATTTTGTAATTGGTTCTGTAATTCTTTTAGCTTCTTAAATACATCCATATTTTCCGAACTGGCTTTCTTTGTTTCATTATTAGTGATAATTGTAGATTCAGTTATGTATTCTTCTTTATTTTCTTTATCAGTTCTATTAAAATCTAATGATTGTCTTTTACCAAATAATCCACCATTACCTGAATTGTAGTCAATTTTGAAAGCATCTTTATTTGCTTCTTTTATTTCTTTATTTTTCTCTCTATCTGAAATTAAATCTGAACCAAGTAACGTACTTTTTATTGCATGATATACTGCTTGAAAAGCAACATTTTCTTCTGCAAACCTAACTTCAAGTTTTGCAGGGTGGACATTTACATCAACTTTTTCTTGATCCATATCCAAATTCAATATTAAAAATGCAAATTTTCCAATTGGTATCATTCCCTTATATGCTTGTTCTGCAGCTGCTCTTAGAGTTTTATCTTTTATATATCTTTTATTTACAAAAAATATTTGATTTGATCTATTTGAACGAGCTATAGCCGGCTTTCCAATAACTCCATTTATTTTTATATATTCATATTCATAAGATACTGGGATTATTTCTTCTGCAATTTCTTTTCCATAAATACTATATACAACTGACTTTAAATCACCATTTCCATTTGTCTGAATTGTAGTTTTTCCTGTATTTATTAATTTTATTGCTATTTCTGGATGAACAAGAGCTATTCTTTCGATTACATCTTCAATATAGCCTGTTTCTGTAAAATCTTTCTTTAAAAACTTATACCTAACTGGTGTGTTATAAAATAGATTTCTTACAGTTATTGATGTTCCTTTACTACATGTAGCATCTTCTATATTTAATATATCTCCACCTTCAACAGATATCTTTGTTCCTATTTCAGAGTCTTCTGTTTTAGAAATTAATTCTACATTTGATATTGCTGCAATACTTGCTAATGCCTCACCTCTAAAGCCCATAGATTTTACTTCTTTTAAGTCTTCTGCAGAACGTATCTTACTTGTTGCATGTCTTTCAAAAGCAAGTTCTACATCATCTCTTGATATTCCTTTTCCATTATCTGTTATTCTTATATATGATATTCCACCATTTTTTATCTCTACAGTAATATTAGTTGCTCCAGCATCTATTGAATTTTCCATCATCTCTTTTACTACTGAAGCTGGTCTCTCAATTACTTCTCCTGCAGCTATTTGATTAATTGTTAATTCATCTAATAATACTATTTTTCCCATATATTTTTTCCTTTCTTAAGTTATATGCAAATTATATCATTTATGCCTTTTTTTTGCAATGATATAAAGTAAAAAAAACTAAAGTAACACTTTTTTTTGTTTTTCATATTATATAACATAACAATTAAAACAAAAGGAGGTTCATTATGTGCTGTTGTAATAATGATGATAATGTAATCCTTTGGTTCATTATTTTATTCTTACTTCTTTTCTGTGGTGGATGTGGAAATAGAGGTTGTTGCTCAAACTCTAATCCATAATTGCAATACTTAATTTTGAAAGGTGGTGAATTCTATGCCAGAAAACAGAGGTTGTGGTGGATTCGGCTTTGGCGGTGATGACTGCTGCTGGATTATCATATTAATCATATTAATTTGTTGTTGTTGTGGTGGAAATAGAAGCTGTGGTTGCTAGATAATGCCAAAAAAAGATTCAGTTTAGCTTACTGAATCTTTTTTTAAATCTTAATAACTATTTCGTCTAAAATATCTTGCATGCCAAAAGGTGTTACTTCATTATTTCGTAAAATAGATAGTATCTTTTCTAATTCATTTTCATTTGTTGCAATATTGTCTGCCCTTTTACTTTCAATATTTACTTCTCCCTCTATAAATTCCGTCTTCACTACTTCCAAACCGTATTTGGCTTTAACATTTTCCTGATTTTCAATGACTTTGTAATAGTCTAACTTCATTGGATATTCTATATTGTCATTAGGATCGTCTTTATCTATAAAAATGCAATCAAAAAATGTTCTCAAGCCTAAACTCCTTTCTTCCATTTTTAACAGTACCTATCTATTATACTACAAAATCTTAAAAAATCAATACCTTACATCAAGTTTTTTATTACATTTATCGCCACTTATCGACATTTATTTACATAATTTTGCATAATATTTTACACATCTTGACTCATAGAATTTTTATAAAAACTAGCTATTAATTTATCTAATTCCACACTAATTTTATAGATTTCATCATAATCAGCATTATCTTCTATGCTCTTGTTTAATTTATCTCTTAATTTACAAATTTCATCATTTAACATTTTAGTCCTCCTTTAATGCTACTAATTTTTATTTTTTTGATAAAAATTATTATTTTACTACATATATTACTAGAGTACCATATAAAAAAATCTTAGTCAAGCATTTTTTATGTTTTTTTACATTTTCGTATGACCTTATTTTACTTGATTTTTCAGCATCTTACAGCAATCGACAATTAAGAGTTTTTAATTACAGAAAAAACCATTTTTTCTGTATCAAAATCATTTTTTAATACTTGCTCTAAATAGTTTATATCTATACTTGTAATCTCTTCCAAATATTCAAAACTATTTATTCCATTCATAAAATCATTTAAAAACATTCTTGCAATATCAGATACATCATTATATTCTTTTATATATTCACCATAAAGTTTCTTTTTAATTCTTTCAAAATTTTCTTTATCTAATCCATTAGTTTTTAAATTTTTAATCTCTTCATTTAATTTATTATAAAATTCTTGTGGATTTCGAGATGAACCACTTATAAGGATGTGTGCATATTCATTTGTAAAATCAAATTCATAAGAAGGGCTATTTAGTAAAATTCCTGATTTATATAAATCTTGATATAATGTAGAACTTTCACCTATAATCATATTTAGCAAAATACTTATTGCAATATCTTTTTTAACTTTTTGGGTTTGATTTGCAGGCTTACATTTTATTCCCATAGTAAACAATGGTATACTCACATCCATTTTTACTTCAATATTTGGTTTTACTATAGATTCATCTTCTTCCTCATAAATTCTTTTTATTTCTCCTGATGAATTTTTGTTAATTAATCTCTTTTCAATTTCTTTTAAAATTTCTTCTGGAACAAAATCTCCACATACAACTAAGCACATATTTGATGGGTTATAAAAAGTATTATAACATTTGTACAATATTTCTTTGTCTATATGGCTTATAGTTTCTATTGTTCCTGTTATATCAAGCTTAACAGGATTATTATGATACATAGCTTCAAGTGCATTTAAATAAACTTTCCACTCTGGATAGTCATCATACATCATAATCTCTTGTCCAATTATTCCTTTTTCTTTTTCAACATTTTCATCTGTAAAATATGGATGCTGAACATAATCCATAAATTCATCTAATGCTTCATAAAAATTGTCAGTACACTCATAAAGAAATGCTGTATGAGTATTTGTAGTATATGCATTTGCATTAACTCCTAAGCTAGATAAAACATCTAAACTATTTCTTCCATTTTCTTGTTCAAACATTTTATGTTCTAAAAAATGTGCTACACCTTTTGGTACTTCTGTAACTTCATTCTCGCCAGGTACAATAAATTTACTATCATTTGATCCATAATGAGTTCCAAAAATCACATATTTTTTTCTAATTCCAGCTTTAGGAACAATGATTATAGTTAAACCATTTTTTAATTTTTCTATATATGCTTTTTCCTTGACTTTTAAATTTTCTATAACTTGCATTTTATCCTCCAAATTTAATTTATAATTATTTTTTTATTCAATTTATGTCTGCTTATTTTAGAAAATAAATTGTATTGATCTTTATTTTCTTGGCAAATTCTACAATTTCTTCTCTATTTACTTTTTTTATAAATTCTACATATTGTTCAACACTTATATTGTCTTCACTTAATTCTTGTCCAAAAAAATATATTATTTCCGAATCTTGCTCATCACTTATAGATTCTATGTTAGATATAATTATTTTCTTTGCATTTGAAATATCTTCATCAGAAAAATCTGATTTTTCCATTGCTTCAACTTGTTCTTTTATAATTTTTAGAGCCTTTTCATAATTTGAAATTTCTATTCCTGCCATAACTAAAATATTTCCATAATTATAGTAGTATCTAGAATTTGCAGTATATGCTAAACTGGCTTTTTCTCTTACATTTTGAAAAAGTTTAGAGTTTGCGGTGCCTCCAAGTATTGCATTATACATCATTCCTATATATTTAAGATTTTTGTCAAATTCATCATTTTCTGAATTTATAACATCATAACCAATTACCAATTTTCCCTGTGTTACTTCCTGATTTTCATTTACAATATTTTCTTTTTCTAATTGTTTTTTCTTTTTAAACTCTTTTTTACTATAAATTGGATCTCTTGAATCTAGTTTTTTTATGTTTTTGTTTTCTTCTAAAATTCTTTTAACATCAGCATTTTCTATTTTTCCAGATACAAAAATATCTATTTTGCATTCATTTATTAATTTTTTATAATATTCATATAAATTTTTTTCATCTATTTTTTCTAAATCCTCTACATATCCATATTTGTACAAGCCCTCTGGTTCATTTTTATACATTTCTTCCATACATCTAAATAATGAATAAGAAGACTTATTATCTTTTTTTCCTTCTATAATTTGTTTTATATTCTCTTTTTCTTGATTTACATAGTCTTTGCAGAATTTTTCTTCTTGAATAAAAGGGTCAAAAACAATTTCAGCCAACATATCTATACTTTTTTGTAACAAATTTTCATTTTTTTTTGGCAAATATTCATCATTTATTGATTCAATATAAAATTTAAATACATGATTTTTACCTATTTTGTCTAAACCACAATCAAAATCCGCTCCATATATTTCTTCTAATTCTTTGCTTATTTCTTCTTGATCTTTAAATTCTTCACACCCTCTTCTTAAAACAGCAGATAATACTGCATTTTTAGTTACATTTTCTCTTTCCAAGGGTGTACTTAAAAAAATTGCTATAAGATTAGTTTTAAATTTATTTGTGTTTATTAAATGTATTTTTATTCCCTGATTCATATTATTTCCTTTTACAAATATATTTAGGTTTTTATGTTGGTTTTGCCTATAAACCATCTATTTTGTGACATAATTAGTATACTTCAAATCGAATTTATTATTCAATTTTTTATTATGATTAATATTATACATATATTTAAAAAGTTTTTCAACCAATTTTTATTAGTTCATTATGATAAATTTGTCACAATTTTTTAGTCATTTTCTGTTATTCTATTGACAAATTCATAATATCATTATATAACTAAAGTGTAAGCTTTATTTAACTTTTTCTTGTAAGAAAGGAGTAATTTATATGAGGCAATTAAACAAACACCAAAAATCAAAACAAATGTCACACAAAATCGATAAAATTGAAGAAAAAGAAAATAGTGAAGTTTTTAAAGTTTCAATCCGGATAAACTTTTCATTAGGATTTATTGAAAATGTCAAGTTTGCCATTTCTATCCATGATCATAAAGATGTGTATGAACTTTATTATGTAAAAAACGAAGAAGATTGTGGAGAATTTTATGCTATTTTTGAGACCAATGTAGAAATTGCAAAAGTAGCTATTTGTTACTATTATTTTTCATTCTACGCAAATAGTGTTTTTCAGTACTATAAAAAATTAAATATTACTGGAAATAATAGTATCATTAAAGAAGAATATTGGAAACTTTCTGTTGGGTTTGATGTTCCTGATTGGGCAAAAGGTGCTAATATGTATCATATTTTTGTTGATAGATTTTATAGATCATCTAAAAATAAATTATTACCTATGCCTAGAAGAACTATTCATGAAAATTGGAATGATCTCCCTATTTTAGGGCCAGATGAAAATGGAATTTGGAATGCCGATTTTTATGGTGGTGATTTAATTGGAATTAAAGAAAAAATACCATATCTTAAATCTTTAAGTATTGATATTATTTATTTAAGCCCAATATGTCTGAGCCAGTCAAATCATCGATATGATACTGCTGATTATGAAAATGTTGACCCTTATGTAGGAACAAATGAAGATTTAAAAGATCTTTGTGATGAACTTCATAAAAATGGTATGAAATTAATTCTTGATGCTGTTTTTAACCATACAGGTGATGACAGCAAATACTTTAACAAGCTTGGAACTTATCCAACAGTTGGAGCATATCAAAGTCAAGATTCTCCATTTTTTGATTTTTATGTAAGACGCTGGTTTCAAGGAGAACAGGATTTTTCTTACTGGTGGGGATTAGAAAATCTTCCAGAATGTGATTCAAACTCTAATCATTGGAGAGAATATATTTTCGGTGAAAATGGAGTAATTGACAAATGGTTTGCTTTGGGAATTGATGGATTACGGCTCGATGTAGCTGATTGTCTTAGTGATGAATTTATCGAAGGAATTGTTTCTGCAGTCAAAAGAAATAAAAAAGATGGTTTAGTTATCGGTGAGGTTTGGAAAAACCCAATGAGAATGAACCGTAGTTATATTTCTTCTGGTAAAGGAATGCATTCTGTAATGAATTATCTTCTTGTAGATGCTTTAATCAGATATTATAAATATACTGATATTTCTAAATTAGATAATACCATTCAAGAAATCATGAATGAATATCCTGAAGGAACAATTCAAACAATGATGAATTTTACATCAACTCATGACATTTCAAGACTTATTGAGTTTTTCTCTACTAATTCATTTCAAGAATATGGAGAATGGTCTTGGGATTTGTTAAATAGTGATTTAGGTTGGATTTCTTCACATAAGCTCACTCCATGTGAATACGATTATGGAAAAATCACTTTAAAATCATATATTACTGTTTTAGCATTTTTCCCTGGTATCTTTTCTATCTTTTATGGTGATGAAGTTGGTCATGAAGGAATTGGAAACCTTGCAAATAGAGGTCCATTTCCTTGGCATAGTGCAGACTTTGATTTACTTCAGTTTTTCCAGAAAATCTGTTTTATTCGTAAAAAGGAAACTTTTTTAAAAACAGCAGATTTAAAAATTCTTGAATTAAATGCTAATTATATTTCTTATGAAAGATATGATGGTGAAAACTCTATTATTGTTATTGCTAGCAGAACACATCATGTTGTAAACTTAGATCAACAGTTTGACTCTTACGAAATTATTTTTAATTTGCCAAATTGTTCGAAATCTGAGCTTTCTCCATATGGTGCTCTGGTTTTAAAAAATTGATGCCTCAAAAGGATATGGCTACTGCCATATCCTTTTTTGTCAGTTTAAATTTAATACATTTATGTTACATAAAACTGGTAAATTATGGAATTTTTAATTATTTCCTTGCATTTTTAAAGTATTTATGATATAATATAGTTCTATATCCAAAAGGAGGTATTCAGAAAAATGGATGTTAACGAATTAATTGATAAGAGTATATGCTTCGATGAAGTGTATCGGAAAAAGCAGTTTTTATTATTGCTAGATGAGTTTCCTCAAATAAGAGAAGAGATTGAGATTTTAATGAAAAAGGAAAAAAATATTGAATGGGTCTTAAGAGCTGAGGAAGAAGATGTCTACTTTATTTTTGACGATGAACGTTGGAAAAGAAACAAAATATGAAATAAAGCTTATGTTCAGTTATTATTTGTTGGTCATGAACGTTTTCCAGTAATTAAAATTTTCATTTTCTAACATCCAAAATCCCCAAAATTTCTAATTAGAAATTTTGGGGATTACTTTTTTAGGTATATGGTAATTGAATATTTAAATACATTTTTAGTTTAATAAATTCAGTCGCAGTCATGTTGCAATCAAAATAAAAAAAATAATCTATAAAGTACTGAAAATCATGTCTTTATAGATTACGATTTTGGTGGGCAAGGATGGATTCGAACCATCGTACGCTCTCGCGGCCAGATTTACAGTCTGGTGCCATTAACCACTCGACCACTTGCCCATATAAAATTTAAAAATATTATAAAACTTTTAAATCATTTTGTCAATAAAAATATATAGATTCCTATATTTCACACTTCTACCAAAAATAATAAGTGGTCGAGGCGACAGGGATCGAACCTGCGACCTCATGGTCCCAAACCACGCGCGCTACCAACTGCGCTACGCCTCGATAAATATTGACTACTTTTCTATAATAGCATAAAAATAAAATAATTTCAATACTTTTTGCAAAAAAATTTAATTATTTTTATGCTATTATAGAATTTTTAATGATTTTATGCTCCCAATAGCTTTATATCTACATTATATGCTTTGTATTTATTTGTTTCTGGATCTAATTTAAATTCTGTTAAAGACTTTTCTAATGATTCATTAACCTGTCTTAAATCTGTAGTATAATACAAATTTATATTGTTAAATTCTATAGAATTCATCACTATTTCTTTAAAAGTTTCTGCCATATGTTTTTCATCTTCGCAAACTAATATCAATTGTGGAAGAGATGAAAATCCTGAATCTCCTTGAACAAAATTATCATAAAAGTCTTTATAAAATGTCATTTTATCTACTAGTTTTTTCTGCCAATTATCTTCTCTTCTTATAACTTCAAATATAAATTCTATAGACTTGTCATTTTTTGTAAGTTTTACAGAACCTCCACTTGGTTTAAATATTTTTCCTAAACTTTTTGCTCTTAACATAGGTTTTACAGTATAAGTATCAAATGCTTTTACTTTTTGTAAATATGCAATTATTACTTGATTTCCTGCTAATCTCTTTTTTATCATAGAAACAGGCTTTGTATTGTCTGATTGTTGCCATTTACATTCTATCTCTCTTGTTTCTAATAAGTACTTACCCATTTTTTCTAAGCAATAAATTCTGTATATTCCTTTTCCATCATCAGAATTGAAATAATATCTTGTTAATATTTTTGATTTTACCAATGATTCTAATTTGTTGTTTAATTTATCTTGTGTCCCTACTTCATATCCTTTTATTCCTAACATTTGCAATAATTGTCTAGATGTAATAAATTCAAATTCATTTACCAATTCTAAGATTGCAAAATGAATATCAGTTATATGACCTATGTTTATTTTATGAACTATTTGATTCATAGAAACATATCCATCTTGACCATCAAATGTTTTAATCTCGCCTTTTCTAATTGCAAAAGGTGATACTTCTGCTTTTATTTGGTTATCTTCTACCATTTTTAATCCTCCAATAAATAATTTTAAACAATTTTAAAATATATGCTTATTTAATCTTTGAAATTATTTTTTATTATATCTTATTTTTTTAATTTTTACAAGTATTATAAGCAAAAAAATAACATACATTTAAAGAGGTGATTAATTTGAAACGCTTTAAAATTTTCTTTCTAAATTCTTTACTGCTTATTATAAGTTCCTTTATTTTGCAATTAATTAAACTTATATTTAATATTTATGTTTCAAATCATATTTCATCAGAGACCTTAGGAGTGTTTCAATTAATTATTGTAACATATTCATTTGGAATAACTTTGGCATCATCTGGAATTAACATTTCTTGTATAAGAATAGTTTCAGAAGAATTAGCAATTGGAAATAATTATGAAGTTCGAAAGTCTTCTTCAACATGCATAAAAATTAGTCTTCTAATATCACTATTTGCCAGCTTTATATTTTTTATAAATTCTAATTTTATTGTAAAATATTGTTTTCAAAGTAAAGTAGATAAGACTATCGTATATCTTATATGTGTAGCTCTTCCTTTAATTTCTATTTCTTCTGCAATTACTGGATATTTTACTGCTGTAAGAAGAATATATAAAACAATATTAGGACAGTTTTTAGAGCAAATATCTAAAATTATTGCAACAATGATTTTATTTAAAATATATTCAGCATCGAATTCACTTCAATCGGTTTGCTTTTGCTTAATACTTGGAGATGTAATATCAGAATTCGTCGCTTTTTTATACCTTGTTTTTCTATATAATTTTGACTTAAAAAAATACTTTCCAATTATAAAACACAAATCATTTTTTTGTAATTTTAAGAAAAATTTATATGTTGTTTTACCATTAAAATTAGATTTACATCATAATAAATTTGTTTTTAAAATTTTAAAAATATTAATTCCTATCTCAGTTACAACATGCATAAAATCTGGCATATCAACTATCAAACAACTAATTATTCCATCTAGTTTAGAAAAAGGTGGAACAAATGTAGAGCAAGCTTTAAGTGAATATGGTACAATTTCTGGTATGGCATTTCCTATTATAATGTTTCCAGCTATATTTCTACTATCTGTTTCTATACTTTTAATACCAGAATTTTCAAGATATTATGTTAAAAATGATTATAAGAAAATTAAAAAATATACAAAAAAATTGCTACTCATAACTTTTCTATTTTCTATAATTTTAATGTTAATATTTTTTGTATTTGGTAAGCTTTTTGGAATAATTATATATAACAATCCTCAAGTTGGCTCATACATAAAAATCATGTCTTTTTTAATTCCATTTATGTATATAGACATCATTGTTGATAATATTTTGAAAGGGCTAGATGCTCAAACAAGTGTAATGGTTATTAATATAATTGATCTTATTATTAGTATATCATTTATTGTTTTTATAGTTCCAAATTTAGGCATAATTGGTTATATTATTTCTATATTTATAAGTGAATTAATAAATTTTACTTTGAGTCTAAAAAAACTGATAAAGTTAGAGAAGAGCTTTAAATAGAAGGGACTGAATTAATAATGAAATTTTTTATAATAAAATTAAAGAATTTTTTATTGCAATTTGTTTTATTACTATTTACATTTTGTTTAATATTATTTTCTTCCTCAAATATTTTAGCTGCAAAAACAGGTTTAAAACTATGGGCAATATCTGTAGTCCCTACACTATTTCCCTTTTTCGTTGCTACTGAGCTTCTTATAAAAACGAATTT
>OCTW011592074.1_pt1 | contig 11391 bp, 6 predicted proteins | sample 1539671 | NCBI WGS metagenome assembly OCTW01 (sample SAMN02144230, study PRJEB22623) | gut metagenome | biome: sheep rumen | host: Ovis aries | place: New Zealand | reverse complement strand
TCGCCCTCGGCGCCGCGCCCGCCGGCCCCGGCGAGTTCACGCGCCGTGCGTTCCTGAACGGCCGCGTCGCGCTCGACCGCGCCGAGGCGGTGATGGACCTCGTTTCCGCCCAGGGAGACCGCGCCGCGCGCGCCGCGGCCGAACAGCTCTCCGGCGCGCTCGGCCGTCGCGTCGATGCGATCTGGGAGGACCTCCTCGCGCTCTGCGCCGACCTCGAGGCGACGCTCGACTTCACGGACGAGGAGGCCGAGGGCCTCGCCGCGCCGATCCGCTTCGACGAGCGCGCCGCCGCGATCGCCGGCTCGCTCCGCGATCTCGCCGCGACCGCGCGCACGGGACGCCTCCTGCGCGAGGGCGCGCTCGTCGTCCTCTCCGGCCCGCCCAACGCCGGCAAGTCCACGCTCTTCAACCGCCTGCTCGGCGAGCGCCGAGCCATCGTCGCGCCCGAGGCCGGCACCACGCGCGACTCGCTCGAGGAGACGCTCCTCCTCGGCGGCATTCCCGTCCGCCTCGTCGACACCGCCGGCCTGCGCGAGGCCGGCTCCGCCGTCGAGCGCGAGGGCGTCGAGCGCGCCCGCGACCTCGCCGCCCGCGCGGACCTCGTCCTCGCGCTCCGTCCCGCGGACGAAGCGCCGGACGATCGCGCGGTCGCGCGGCCGGACGGGCCGAGGACGCTCTTTGTAGAGACGAAAGCGGATTTGCGTCCCGCGTCCCGCGCGGAAGCGGACGCCCCGCTCCGCGTGAGCGCCGTGACGGGCGAGGGCATTCCGGAACTTGAGCGGGCGATTCTCGCGGCGCTGGGAACGGACCCCGCGGCCGGGGAAGGTGGCGTGGCGGTGTCCGAGCGCCACGCGGCGCTGCTGCGCGAGGCGGCCGCCTCGGTCGACGAGGCGCGCGCGATCTTCGACGACGGCGCCGAGGCGGCGGCCGTCCCGGCGGCGGACCGGCTGCGCGACGCCGCCGAATCCCTCGCCCGCATCACCGGCCGCAGCTACACCGAGTCGCTGCTCGATGCCGTCTTCGGCAGGTTCTGCGTCGGGAAGTAGAACAGCCGTCTACTTCGCCTTCGCGGCCTCTTCGCGCGAGAAGGCGAAGGAGCCGGACCTGGCGTCGACGACGAGCGTGTCGCCGGACCGGAAGTCGCCCGCGACGATGGTCCGCGCGATGTCCGTCTCGAGGTCGCGCTGGATCTCCCGCTTGAGCGGGCGCGCGCCGAAGACCGGGTCGTAGCCCCGCTCGACGACGAGGTCCACCGCGGCGTCCGTCACGCGCAGCTCCAGCCCGCGCCCGTGGACGCGCTCCTCCAGGTCCTTGAGCAGCAGCCGCACGATGGCGCGGATCTCGTCGCGCTTGAGCGGCTTGAAGAGCACGGTCTCGTCGAGCCGGTTGAGGAACTCCGGGCGGAACCGCGTGCGCAGCAGCGCCTTGACGCGCTCCTTCGTCTCCTCGGTGATCTCGCCGTCCTTGCCGATGCCGTCCAGAAGCTCCTGCGAGCCGAGGTTGGAGGTGAGGATGACGATGGTGTTGCGGAAGTTCACCGTGCGGCCGTGCGAGTCGGTGAGGCGGCCGTCGTCGAGGACCTGCAGCAGGACGTTGAAGACGTCCGGGTGCGCCTTCTCGACCTCGTCGAGCAGGACGACGCTGTATGGCTTGCGGCGGACGGCCTCGGTGAGCTGGCCGCCCTCCTCGTAGCCGACGTAGCCGGGGGGCGCGCCGACGAGGCGGGCGACGCTGTGCTTCTCCATGTATTCGGTCATGTCGAGGCGCACGATCTGGCGGTCGCTGTCGAAGAGCTCCTGCGCGAGCGCCTTCGCCAGCTCCGTCTTGCCGACGCCGGTCGGGCCGAGGAAGAGGAACGAGCCGATGGGGCGGTTCTGGTTCTGGATGCCGGCGCGGGCGCGCAGGACGGCGTCGGCGACGTCGCGCACGGCCTCGTCCTGGCCGACGACGCGGCGGTGCAGCTCGTCCGGGAGGCGCAGCAGCTTCTCGCGCTCGCTCTCGACGAGGCGCGCGACGGGGATGCCGGTCCAGCGGCCGACGACCTCGGCGATCTCGTTCTCGGTGACCTCCTCGCGGAGCATCCGGGAGGCGTCGGGGCCCTCCTTGGCGGAGAGCTCGGCGAGCTTCTTCTCGAGGGCGGGGATGGTGCCGTAGCGGAGCTTGGCGACGGCGTCGAAGTCGCCGGCGCGCTCGAGGCGCTCGCTCTCGTGGCGGGCCTTCGAGAGCTGCTCGCGGACCTTCTTCACGTCCTCGATGGCGGCCTTCTCGCGCTGCCACTGGAGCTTCATCGCGGCGGTTTTCTCCTTGAGGGAGGCGAGCTCGGCGCGAAGGGCGGCGAGGCGCTCCTTGGAGGCGGGGTCCGTCTCCTTCTTGAGCGCCGTCTCCTCGATTTCGAGGCGCGTCTCGCGGCGCGTGGCCTCGTCGAGCTCGGCGGGCATCGAGTCCATCTCGACGCGGATCGAGGCGCAGGCCTCGTCCACGAGGTCGATCGCCTTGTCGGGGAGGAAGCGGTCGGAGATGTAGCGGTCGGAGAGGACGGCGGCCGAGACGAGGGCGGCGTCCTGGATCCGGACGTTGTGGTGCAGCTCGAAGCGGTCGCGCAGGCCGCGCAGGATCGAGATGGAGTCCTCGACGGAGGGCGGGTCGACGGTGACGGGCTGGAAGCGGCGCTCGAGCGCGGCGTCCTTCTCCATGTGGAGGCGGTATTCGTCGAGCGTCGTGGCGCCGATGCAGTGCAGCTCGCCGCGCGCGAGCATGGGCTTGAGCATGTTGGCGGCGTCGGTCGAGCCCTCGGTCTTGCCGGCGCCGACGATGGTGTGGATCTCGTCGATGAAGAGCAGGATGCGCCCCTCGGCGGCCTTGATCTCCTGGAGAACCGCCTTGAGCCGCTCCTCGAACTGGCCGCGGTACTGCGCGCCGGCCATGAGCGCGGTCATGTCGAGCGAGAAGATCGTGCGGCCCTTGAGCGTCTCGGGGACGTCGCCGCGCACGATGCGCTGCGCGAGGCCCTCGACGATGGCGGTCTTGCCGACGCCGGGCTCGCCGACGAGGACCGGGTTGTTCTTCGTCTTGCGCGAGAGGATGCGCGTCACGGCGCGGATCTCCGCGTCGCGGCCGATCACGGGGTCGAGCTTGCCGGCCTTCGCGAGGGCGACGAGATCCGTGCCGTACTTCTTGAGCGCCTCGTACTTCTCCTCGGGCGTGTCGCTCGTGACGTGCTGGTTGCCGCGGACGGACTTGAGGGCCGCGAGGACGGCGCTCTCCGTGACGCCCGCGCGTCGCAGCGCCTCGGCGACGCCGGACGCCTTCGCCTCCGCGACCATCGCGAGGAGGACGTGCTCGACGCTCACGTATTCGTCGCCCATGCGCCTGGCGGTCTCCTCCGCGGCGGCGAGGACGCGGGAGAGCTCCTGCGAGACGTAGACCTTGCCCTGCTCCGTCGCCGAACCGGGGCCGGAGACGGACGGGATGCGCGCGAGCAGCTCCTCCGCCTTCGCGCGGAGGTCCGCGGCGGAGGCGCCGGCCTTCTCGACGACGCGCGGCGCGAGACCGTCCTCCTGGGCGAGAAGGGCGGCGAGGACGTGCGGCGAGTCGATCGCCTGGTGGTTGCGGCGCGCGGCCTCCTGCTGGGCGGCCTTCAGCGCCTCCTGGACCTTCTGGGTAAGATTGTCGTTCATGGTTGAAATGCTCCTTTGCCCTTCAAAGAGCATTCCCCGTGCCAGACTTAGGGCGCCTGCTCCCTCAAGGCGGAGCGAGGGCAGACGCCCTCGCTCCGTCCCGTGGAGCCCGCTTCTATCTGCATTCGCAAGTTTTCAAGAATCACATTCATCTTCGCTGGAGTTTCAATATGTTAAATCAAAAATCTTAAGGGGTCTGTCCCCTTAAGATGCCTTGCATGCTCAGTATGGTCTCTGGAGCTATTTGCAATCCGTCCCTAAAGTTGAATACATCTGTCACATACGAACTGGGACAAAAAGTTTCAATGTGTGGTGAAAATGGGGCTTGACTTCCGGCGTGGATCATGTCACACTCAATTTGTTTCCGCCTCTTGTTCCGGCGTTCGCGCCGACAAGTTCCGGGCGCGGCGCCCGGTCGGCTTCCACGAATCCCATTTCCGAGGTAATCCTCGCTATGTTCCCATCAACCGCCCATGCCTCCGCGAACCAGGCCTCGCCCGGTTCCGCGTGCGCCCCTCCGCGAAGACGAACGGCCGGGTAGTTCCCGGCCGGCCCGCGCCCGCAGGGCGGACGAGGCCGTCCTTCGCTTGATTCGAAACGCCTTCGGCGCGACTGCCGGTCCCTGACCGGACCGCGCCCGTGCGCCGCCCGTCGCGACCGCGCGTTCCCGGGCGTTCCGGAATCGAACCGCCAACCCCGCGCCCGGCGGACCTCCGGGCCTTTCCGAACGATGGAAAACCGCAACGCACCCTACCCCGACCACATCCCGTTCCACGCCGGACTCCACGCGCTCCTGGAGGACGAGTCCCCGTTTCTCCGCACCAAGCGCTCGGAGTTTCTCCTCCATGCGGTCCGCAACTTCCCGCGCACGATGCCCGGCGCGGGCTTCTTCACTGACCTCGCCGCGCTCGTCCCCGACCCCGCCGCGGCGTGCGCCCTCTGCGCGCGCACCTTCGCCGCGGACGGATGCGACGAGCGCGGCCGTCTTCCGCGCCAGGCCCGGCTGGCCGTCTTCGACGGGGAGCCCGACCCCTCCGCCGTCGAGGAGGCGCGTAAATGCCAGGGCCCGTTCAGCGACGGCGACATCGCGGGCGGCCTCCGCTCCGTCTGGAAACACACCGGCGCGCGCGGCCTCGAGGCGCTCCGCACCGCGCTCGCGGACGCCGTCGACGCGAACCTCGCCGAGCTTCGAGCCACCGCCCCCCGCAAGGACGCCGCGAGGGAGCGCTTCGACGCGCTCCGCCGGATGGTCGGCCTGTCCCCGCTGGAGTTCGATCTTCTCGTCTATGTCCATCTCTTCTGGGAGAACCACTGCGACTGGACGCGCTTCCTCCAGCCCGAGGCCCTCCGTTCGGCCGAAAGCCGGGTCGCCTTCTGCAAGGTCGCGGCAGCCTGCCTCGACTCGGACTCCGGCCGGATCCGCACGGCGCTGGCCGGGGACTCGCCCCTCGTCCGCTTCGGCTGGATCGACACGGAGGACTTCTCCCTCGGCAACGGCGTCTCGCTCTATCTGGGCGGCTTCTCCAAGACGCCCGTTCGCGAGTTGTTCTACCGCCCCCTCGAGGGCGAGGCTCTGCCGTGGGAGGACTTTCCGCGGGACGTCCGCGAGCTCGGCGAATGCGCCGAGTCCATCGTCCGGGCCCGTCGCGGGAAGGGCGGCGTGAACATCCTGCTTCACGGCGCCGCGGGCGCCGGCAAGTCCTCCTTCGCCCTCGCCTTCGCCCGCCGCCTCGGCATGAAGGCGCTCTCCGTCGCCTTCGGCGCCGGGACGGAGAGCTTCGGCGAGCTCCTCGAGGACGACGGCGCCCAGGCGGCCTTCCGCTTCGGCGCGCTCGCGGTCGCCGACCGCAACGCCCGCCCCTCCCGCGACCTCGTCGTCGTCGACGAGGCCGACACACTGCTCTCCCGCGCCGGCGCCAACCGCCTCAACGACGCGCTCGACGGCTCGCGCTGCGTCCGCCTCTGGATCACGAACCTCGACCCCGCGTGCCTGCCCGACTCGAACCTCCGCCGCTTCGACCTCGCCGTCCCGTTCTCCCCGCCCGGCCCGCGCCAGCGCGCCGCCGTCTGGCGCAACGCCCTCGACCGCCACGGCCTCGCCGGCCTCCTCTCCGACGCCGACGTCGAGGACTTCGCCTCCCGCTACGCCGTGAGCGCGGGCGGCATCAGCCGCGTCTGCGCCAACCTCGCCGCGGTCCGGGGCCGCCGCGCGAAGGCGGGCGGCGCCGACCCCGAGGCCGCGCGCCGCCGCGACCTCGCGCTCGCGCGCACGCTCGTCGAGAACCACGCGCGCCTGCTCTCCGTCCGCTTCCGCGAGGCGGAGGAGGACGACGCCGTCTCGCGCGGCTACGTGCTCGAGGCGGTGCCCGTCCGCGGCGCCGTGCCCGTCCCCCGCATCCTCGACGCCGCGCGCCGCCACCTCGAGCTCCTCGAGCGCGAGGACCGCGGCGACGCGGCCGCCGGGCGGGACGCGCCGCGCTTCAACGTCCTGCTCTCCGGGCCGCCCGGATGCGGCAAGACGGAGCTCGTGCGCTGGCTCGGCGAGCGGCTCGGGCGCGAAGTCCGCACCCTCGGCGCGAGCGACCTGCTCGACTGCTACGTCGGCGAGACCGAGAAGCGCATCCGCGCCGCGTTCGAGTCCGCCGCGCGCGACGGGGCGATCCTCTTCTTCGACGAGATCGACTCCGTCCTGCGATCGCGCGAGGGCGCGCAGCGCTCGTGGGAGGTCTCGCAGGTCAACGAGATCCTCGCCCGGATGGAGGGCTTCCGCGGCATCTTCGTCGCCGCGACGAACTTCCTCTCCTCGCTCGACCCGGCGGTGCTCCGCCGCTTCGCCTTCAAGCTCTCGTTCGGCTACCTCGACCGCGCGGGCAAGCGCGCGTTCTTCGAGCGCTTCTTCCGCTCTCCTCTCTCTCCCGCGGAGGAGGAGGAGCTCGCGGGGATTCCGCGCCTCTGCCCGGGAGACTTCCGCACCGTCCGACAGAGCCTCTGGTACCTCGGCGACGAGGGAGCCGACAACGCCCGCCGGCTCGCCGCCCTCCGCGCCGAAAGCGAGCAGAAGTCCCGCCTCGGCTTCGGCGCCGACGACGCCGAGCGCCATCCCGTCGGCTTCTAGGCCTGCGGGCGCGCTGCTTGCGCCTGCGCTGGACCTTCCTCTCGCAAGGCGGCCGCGAGGAGACCGAGCGAGAGGAACGCGGAATCGGGGAGAAGGAGGGCGAGCCACGCCGCGACGAGAAGAGTCGGCAGGACGGGGCTCGAAAGGCGCGGGAGCCAGACGCCCAGGACGAGCGCGAGACCGACGAGGGAAGGGAGCGACGCCCCGCACGCGGCGAAGATTGCGGCGAACGGCGCGAGCGAGAGCGCCGCGGCGAGGTCCGGCGCGTGGCGGCGGAGCGCGCGGACCCGCGCGGGGTCGCCGGACGCCGGCGCGTTCGGCGCCTCCGCGGGGACGCGGAGAACGAAGCACCCCGCGGCAAGCGCGGGGAAGGTCCATGAGAAGCGTTGGATGATGGGGATGGGATATGGAACGGCGCAGGCGCGCAGCGCGAGTGCAAGGAGAGAAACGATTGCGGCGGAAGAAAGACTCCCCCACCCGGCTTCGCCGGGAGCCCCCTCAGGGAGGGGACCGACGCTCCGCGCCGAGGAATCGCGCGTCAGGCTCCCCAGCTGGGGGAGCTGGCGAGCGAAGCGAGCCTGAAGGGATCGACCAAGGAGGATCCCGCAGAGGAGCCCGGCGGCTGTCGCCGCAAGGCCCGACGGGACGAGGGGCATGACCGAAGGATGCGCGGTGCCGGCTGCAGCCGCGGTTCCCGCGGCCGCCACAAGAAGACCCAGCCCTGCGGCGAGGCGCGCAAGGTCGCGGCGCGTACGCGACGCGAGGGGCGCTCGCTCGCCGCACCACGGGCAGGGCGAAAGCTCGCGCGACGGCCGCCCGCAGGCCGGACAGCGGACGGGAACAAGGAGGGTCTGCGGGGCGTCGCCCATGCCCGCAATCTAGCAGAAGGTCCGTTGCGCGGCAAGCGCGGCGGACGCATGGCGGAACGGACCTACCGGCCGACGAAGGTCTCGAAGAGATCGACCGCGCGCGCGGAGGAGTAGTCCGGGGACCAGAGGTGGAGGCGGGGCATGTCCGCCCACTGCCGGTCGGAGCGGAAGCGCCAGCCGCCGGCGTCGCGCGTGTGCGGGCCGGCCTCGTTCCGCGGGCCGTTGTGGTGGTCGATGCCTCTCCAGAACTGGATGCGACCGAACTGCACGTGCGTGTTGCCCGTGGCGGGGTCCTGGTCGCTCTGGACCATCGAGATCCACCGGACGTCGTCCTCCGCGACGCGGACGGTGATCCACTGGTAGCAGCGGTAGTCGTTCGTGCGCGAGTTGCCGCGGGAGGCGCGGACCTTCCACTCGGGGTGACGCCGGCGCAGCTCGGCGACGATCGCCGCCATCGCCTTCTCCTCGACGGCGCGAACGTTCTCAAGCGCCTCGTCCGCCCTGCGGCGTTCGGCGAGGGGAGGGTCGGCGGCGGCGGACGCCGCCGCCGAATGCTGAATGCTGAATGCTGAATGCTGAATGCTGGACAAATCGGAGTCCGTCACCGTCGCGGCGAAGTCTGCGGTAGCGGCCGCGGTCCCCGCGGCCACCGTGCCCGCCGGGACGGCGGGCGCCACCGAAGGTTGGTTCGCAAGCGACGCGAGGGCGGGGCCTTCGCCGCAGCGCTCGAGGAAGGCGGCAAAGCGGCCGACGACAGCGGAGGAGGAATAGTCCTCGTCCCAGACGTGCGTCGGGGGAAGGGTCGCGTCCTCGTTGTCGGCGCGGAAGCGCCAGACGCCGTCCGCGTCGCGCGTGTGCGGGCCGTTCGGCCCGGCGCAGCGCCAGAACTGGATGCGGCCGAACTGCGTGTGCGGGTTGCCGGTGCGCTCGTCGAGGTTGCCGTGGTGCGTCGCGAGGAGATACTCGCGGCCCTCGAACTTCACGGAGATCCACTGGTAGTTGCGGTAGTCGTTCTTCTTCGAGCGGCCGGCGGAGCGGCGCGCGACGATGCCGGGATAGCGGGCGCGCAGCTCGGCGAGGAGGGCGTCGAGGCAGCGCGAGCAGACGTCGCGGACGACGTCGAGCGACGCGTCGACGCCCGCGAGCTCCTCGCGCGTGGGCTCCGGCGGCGGGGCGGGCTCGCGGCCGCTCGCGGAACCGGGCGCGAGGGGCGCGGCGAGGAGCACGGCGGCGGCGAGGAGGACGGGGAGGCGCACGGCGGTTCCGGGGCGCGGAGGCTAGGGCATCTCTCGGCAGCGGGCGCGGAGGGCGAGGCCGCCGAGGAGGCCGAGGAGGAGCGGGAGAGCGAGGCCGTCGAGCAGCAGCGCGAGGAAGGCCGCGCGGGCGTCGACGGCAATGCCGTCGCCGAGGCGGTCGAGCGCCTCGGTGCGGTCGATCGGCGCGGTGGATTCGCGCAGGACCGCGGACGCGCCGAGCGAGAAGCGCCTCGCCGCGCGGTCGAGGCGCGTCTCGGCGGGCGCCTCGCCGTGATGGTGCGTCTCGCCCTCGAACGATTCGCGGAAGGCGGTCCCGCCGCTCGCGAGGGCCATCGTCACGATCGCCGTCGCGAGGAACGCGGCGACGGGAAACGAGAAGGCGCAGCCGAGCGCGGCGCCGAGCGCGGCGAGGAGCGCCAGCGGCGCGAGCAGCGCGAGGAAGGCGCGGAGGAGGTTCGCGGCGAGGCCGCCGGCCGGGACGAGGACGCGCAGCGAGTCGGTCTGGCGGAGCAGCACCGACGCGCCGCCGTCGGCGCTCTCGCCGTTGCGGAACTCGACGGCGAGGCGCCGGGCGCCGCGGAGGGCGCCGGCGGGGAGCGCGGCGGAGACGAATCCCGGGTCGTCGTTCGTTACGGGGATCTCCGCGACGGCGCGGCCGTCCGCGGAGACGGCGAGCGCGCCCTTCGCGCCCTGCAGCGAGCCGTAGGACGACATGAACTGGAACCTCAGCTCCGCCTCCTCCGGCGCGGGGTCCGGGAGAAGGAATCCCCACGCGCGGGCGCGGCCGGGCGCGACGGGGAGATAGGCCTCGCCCGCCAGGTCGCGGCGGATCGAGGCGAGCGCCTTCGGCTCGTCGACCGCGGCCCGGACCTCGGGCGGCAGGTCGGCGAAGATCCGGCGGACCTCGGCCTCGAACGCGTCGGGGTCCGCGGCGAGGCGCGCGCGGACCGCGGTCGCGGCGGCGGGAACGCGGCGCGCGACCTGCGCGCCGATGCCGAGCAGGACGGCGGCGAGCAGCGCGGCGTCGATCGCGACGAGCCCGAGCCAGCGCCCGAGCCACGCCTCGAACGGGCGGGCGGGCGTCACCGCGGCGGAGGCGTAGCGCCTGTCCCAGACCTCGGGCGAGATGGCGGCGCAGCCGGCCCAGAGCGACGCGGCCGCGAGGATCGCCATCGCGGGCCCCAGCGTCCAGGTGAGGAGCATCCGCAGCTCGCCCGCCGGGGTGCCGTCGGAATGCAGGTGCGCCGGCAGGACGAGGACCGTCGCGGCGAGCAGGACGAGCAGCGCGGCGACGAGCCGCGAGCGCCAGGGCGCGCGCAGGCCGAGGACGAAGTGCGCGGCGACGCGGCGGATCACTTCGCCTCCTCCGCCGCCTCCTCCGCGCGGGTGCGGCGGAGGATCTCGAGGAAGTAGTTCTCGAGCGTGAGCGCGGGACGGTCGACCTCGACCGAGGTCGCGCCCGCGGCCTCGAGCTCGCGGCGGAAGGCCTCCGCGCGGCCGTCGGGCAGGCCCGCGGCGGTGAAGCGGACGCGGTCGCGCCGCTCCAGCAGGTCGGCGAGGCGGCCCTCGGCGCGCACGCGGCCGTCGACGAGGATCGCGACGCGCGTGCAGACGTCCTCCGCCTCCGCGAGGAGGTGCGAGGAGAGGAGCACCGTGCGGCCCTCGGCGCCGAGCTCGCGCACGAGGTCCTTCACCTCGCGGCGGCCGACGGGGTCGAGGCCGCTCGTGGGCTCGTCGAGGATGACGAGCTCGGGGTCGTTGAGGAGCGCCTGCGCAAGGCCGACGCGGCGCGCCATGCCCTTGGAGAACTCGCCCACGGGGCGGTCGGCCGCGCGGCCGTCGAGCCCGACGCGGCGCAGGAGCGCGGCGGTGCGGTCGCGGCGGATCGAGGCGGGCATTCCGAAGAGTCCCGCGTAGTAGGCGAGCGTCTCGCGAGGCGTGAGGAACTTGTGCAGATTGGAGAGCTCGGGCAGGTAGCCGAGGCGGGCGCGGGCGGCGGGGCTGGAGGGGTCGAGCCCGAAGAGGCGGACGCGCCCGGCGGAGGGCTGGAGCAGGCCGAGGATCATCTTGATCGTCGTCGACTTGCCGGAGCCGTTGGGGCCCAGCAGGCCGATCACCTCGCCCGGGCCGGCGCGGAGCGAGACGCCGTCCACGGCGACCGTGCGCGGCCGCTTCCAGAAGTCGCGGAACACCTTCCGCAGCCCCTCGGCCTCGAGCGTCGCGCGGCCGCCTGTCGTTTCTTCGGTCATGGGTGGAGTCTCACAGGTCCTTCTTTCGGAACGAGACGCAGCCGAGGGCGAGGACGGCGGCGCAGTAGGTCGCGGCGTAGAGCGCGGCGCGGAGGGTGTGGGCGGCGGGGATCGTGCCGCCGCGGGCGAGGGCGTCCGCCGTCCAGAAGTGCTGCGCGTCGGGGACGAGCGCGTAGAGCAGCCTCCCGGCGGGGCCGCCCGCGGCGGCGCCGTCGGCGAGGAAGC
>OCTW011492622.1_pt1 | contig 11391 bp, 10 predicted proteins | sample 1539671 | NCBI WGS metagenome assembly OCTW01 (sample SAMN02144230, study PRJEB22623) | gut metagenome | biome: sheep rumen | host: Ovis aries | place: New Zealand | reverse complement strand
AGCGAAAAAGACGCAGGCCAAAGCGGATGCAGCGGACCGTGTATACCAGACCGCTGCGCAGGCGTTGGAAGACGCAAAGAAGGAGACGGCCCGCGTCCATGGCGTCTACCAGCGGGTGAAGGATGCTGCCGCATCCCTTACGGAAACGAAGGATGTCAAAGTGAAGGCGGACCGGGCAGTAGAGGAGGCGAAGCAGAAGTTTCTGGCTGCATCGGAAGCCCTGACGGCAGCCAAGGCAAAGAACGCGCTGGCCAGAACGATCACGCTGGAAGATGTCCTGCAGAGCAAGGTCACAGCAGATGGTTTCACGTACCTCAACCAGTATGGTGAGGCATACCGGAAGGCCGCCACGCAGGCGTCGATTGCCCAGGCCGCCTACCATACGGCGCAGGAGGAGCACGCCGTCAAGCAGCAGAAAGCCGATGAGCTGAACCGGAAAGTGAGGATCCGGAAAGCGGCGGAAGAAGCCGTCCGGAAAGCGGAAGAGGAGCGGAAGGCGGAGGAAGCCAGAAAGGCCGCTGAGGCACGCAGGATTGCCGCACAGAAGGCCGACCGGGTCAATGCCGTGAGAATGCCGAAGGTGGCGGATGCCGATGAGGCGGTCCATACCGCTGCCCAGACGAAGACGGCTGCGGCCGCAGATGCCGTGGGAGCACTCCGGACGGATCCGGTCCGCACGGGGGATGAGACGCCGGTGCTGCCGTACGCGGGATCTGCGGCGATGGCCGCGCTGCTGACCGGCATGTTCCTCGTCCGCCCGCGTAAGAAGCCGGACTGGAAGTGATCCAAGTTCCGCGCATAACGGAAGAAGAGGATACCCAGGTCGGGAAAGCATCATAAGGCCAAGGCAGAAAGGGGAGCGGGATGACCGCTCCTCTTTTTTGTGTAGCAAACCGTAATGGCTGACAGTGCGATGCGAGCCGGGGCTCGACGGACTCGACAAAATGATGTCTAGCACGCGACACACAAGCCGCCCTGCCTGCCGCGTCCGGCGTGGGAATGGTTTGTGCCTGTACGACTCCTACAGGCAGGAAGATCCCGCATGAAGCGAGGCCGAAGTATGTGGCACCGCCGGTCGTAGCGACCACTATGGTCGAGATTGTCGCGGATCAGAAGCCCCAAAAGGCAAAAGATCTGCTGGCCATAGCAAGACCGACTGTCGTCTCGGCCAAGCCAAGACGGAACCATCGGCATACGTTCCGGACCGCAACATATCCCCTACGGGGATATGTTCGGAAAGGGAAAGATGGAAATATTTTCTGGGTCAATCCGCCCAGGGAAGGGTATTGCCAGCACGGCAAACCCGTCGGAACGGTTCTGCTTCGATAACATCCGAAGAGGGACATGAGCAAAAGCACAGGGATTAGCCTGTGCTTTTTGCATGCACAAAATCACGCTTCCTGCAACGGCAGCAGAACTTCCGCCTGGTAGTGCATTCCGCCGCATTCCGCGCAGGAATAGAAATGGTTGGCCGTCGTGTGCCCCGTCGAATCGATCAGGCCGTTTTTATACAGCTGCCGTGCTTCTGAAAGCTTCCGGATGCAGCGTGAGCCGCACTCCGGGCAGACCGAAACCATCCCGTCCGGCTCAGACCAGTGCTCCAGGAAATAGGGCGAAAAATGGTCCCGGATATGGTAGGCCGTATCACCGTCATGTTCCGCAAGAGCCGCATATTTGCGAAAGGTTTTGCCATGCTTGCCCGCACAGCCGCGTACCGTATGAAGCAGTTCATGCATGATGATACCCCGGCGGATATCAGAGGGAACGTCCGGGAGAAAAACAGTCGGACTGATGATGATCTCATAGTCATAGTACAGCCGCTTCTGTTCGTCCGGCGAAAAGACAGGAATCTGGGCACACATCCCATGCGCCAGTCCCATTTTCTCCTCGTCCCCGATATGGGATGTCAGATGCCCGTCCTCCGCAATCGGGATCTTAAGGCTGCGCAGGTACTGCTTGCAGAAACCCATCTCTTCGCCGAGCTGTGATGCCATCTGCGGGGAAACCGTTGCTGGTTCTAACATATGCCGTTCTCCTCCTGTACCGCCTTGCGATAGCCATCATTCGTATACTCGTCAGGATCTAGTCCGATCGTGTATCCGATAAACATGCCATAGGCATTATCAACGGGGACTTTTGTCTTACTTGGGAGCAATATTTCCTTCAGTCTTGCGGTCGTATTCTCATCAAATGACTTCCCCATGATGGTGCCGTCCACAACCTGTCGTTCTTTTCTCTGCCCCCCTGACACAGCTTCAATTTCTTCAAAAGCCCTGTCTATTGCATCCTGGATATCATCGATGATTCCGGATGCTCCATATACCAACTGATAGGCCGGCGTATCTTTATCTCCAACGGAAAGCAGATGAACACCTTCGCTCTGAGCTTTATAGGTTCCACCCGCAGTGACCTGCTCTATTTTGCTTAAAATCTTAGGTGCTCCGAGCACATGCTCGAAGAAACAATAGTCCAGTATTTCACCGAGTTCATTGCCAGTGCCCTTCTCTCCGGGCTTTCCTGTCTTCCCGAGTCTGCGTACAGCTTTAAGCGCGACAGACTGATCCTTTCCAGCAAGGAGCAGTTCATCCAGCTCCGCCCTCGAAAAAACATACTGGCCCAGATTATCCTCCAGGAACTCGACCAAGGGACCGTAATCAAACTGATTCGACTCAATATCAAGGCAGAACAATTTAAGGTCATTGCGATTCAAGAGCCCCAGAGACTCATGATGCGTAACCTCCTTAAAAACGGTATCAAATTTTTGGTTTAAGGTACGACTTAAAACCTGATCCGCCATCTGATGCATCCACCTTTCGTACTATGATTCTGTACTTGTGTTGCTGTCCGCGGCTTCACCTGATTTCACCCATTCATCAACCTCAGACAGTTTAAATTTCCACAACCGCCCCATTTTATAAGCAGGCATATTCTTCTTTGCTATCCACTGCAATATGGTTTCTCTACCCACGCCAAGATGTTCCTGCACTTCTTTTAATGTTGACCATTTCTCGAGTGTGTTGTCACTCATAACATAACCTCCGCTGATACTCGTGACTGGTTTATTACAGTTACCGTGAAATTGAACAACCACTTTTCATTAGGGAAGCAGTCATTGCCGTCCGAATCTATCATTTTCCAAACACTTTCAAACGCCCCTTCTCTTCCTCGTGGATCTACTTGCATTTTAATTTCCGCGTCCTCACCCGGATCTGTTTGTGGAACGTCGAACGTATATGCATTGATTTTTACCGACTGCTCCTTCTGGCTCATGCATATCATTTTCCGCCCCTCCCACGGAACAGTTCCATTATTCCTGATCAGCCAGACATGCTCAAAACTCTCGTAGAAGCCTTTTGTATAATGGCGCGACTCCTGTGCGTTTACGACCCAAACCCTATCTCCTGGATAGAACGGTAGAGCAAGGAGATCTTCACTTTTTGTTCCGCACTTTAGCTTTTCATAACCTCCGGCTTCCTTGTCGAACAGGCCTTCAAGCGTCTTGACCGCATCGAGCACCTGTTTGCGTCCGTCCGTATCCAGGGCGCGAAATGCCTTCCCGCTCCGATACCGGCGGTCCGCAGAATCCAGCAGCTCGGACAGCTGGCATGTCTTGTCGAGATAGTCCAGCACGGCCTGATCTTCCTGCATCTGACATTGTATGTCCGGAGTGAGGTTCCGAACCAGGGCCGGGCACTGGGTCCGCGTTGCGGTTAAGAAATCTGTTTTGCCGACCCGCAGGACAACCTTCGTGCCTTTCGGCGTTTTTCGAAAAATCCGGACTTCTTCGAACGTGTTGCCGACGGAGCGGTTCCAGCCGGCCGTGAGGCGCTGCACACGCCAGAGAACGGTGCCGACCGGCATAGCGGCCAGTTCGGTGAACGGAACTAAATCGTACATTTCTCTCTCCTTTCCATTCCAAAGGGGCAGGCAGACCGCCTGCCCCTAAGCACGATCATCGGGCACCCAAAATCGTTCCCAGGAAAAACCCGGACGGGGATCAGTTAAACGGCAGATCCTCGTCATCCGCCGGCATCCATCCGTCATCCGGAGCGGCCTGCTGTGCCGGCGCACTCTGCTGTGCGTACGGCGGCTGGCCGTAGGAAGCGGCCTGCTGAGCCGGAGCGGCCTGTGACGCCTGCGCGGCCGTTCCCTCATTGTCTTTCCGGGACCCGACGAACTCAATCGAGTCGGTGAGGACGTTGTAGCCGTACACGGTCATGCCGTTCTTGTCGTGCTTGAACGTCTCCAAACGGCCCGTAATCGCGGCAGGCTTGCCCTTCTGGAAATACTTCCCGATGTGTTCGGCCGTCTTGCCATAGGCCACGCAGTCGATAAAGTCCACTGTCTGCTGGTTCTGGGAGGCGTTACGGCGGACACGGCGGTCAACGGCAAGAGAGAAACGGGCGACCGTCGTGCCGGAAGCGGTCTTGTTCATCATCGGATCCCTACTGAAACGGCCAATTAACTGTACATGGTTCATACATACCTCTTTCTTCCGGGGCTGCCCGGAGTGTGCGTGTGACGGAAAGGCTTTGGTTTCCCGCGTTCTTTGATAATGCGATCCTAGCAAATATGAAAGAATTGCCCCCTTTCTGGAGAAATGGGAGAAAGGGTCATCCGTGTGTGCGGATGGTGCTGTCCGGTACGGTTCACACCGTGCCCGCTCCCCCATCGGATGCTTCCAGTATACGGTGATCAGGATTTCGTCCTGCTTCCGGAGAAATGGTAGGCAAACAGCCAAAAGTTGATCTCCTCAATCGGATGCCTTTTCTATCCGGCCTCCTTTACTGGACGCATACTTGACGACAACGGCCATAAGGTCATGGCACACCTTCGCATATGCCTCCGACTTTTCTTCCGGCACGCCCCGGTTTTTGTAAGTATAGGTCACGCCTCTGGCATTTTTCTTATGATAGAAATTGTCCGTGCAAAGGTCTGCAATTCCGAAAATGAATTTGGCGCAGTCGTTGTATGCGATCTTCAATCCCGCAAACTGCTCACGGGTCACGAACACATCCTTCTGCCTGAGAAACGGCTTCTGGACATATCCTGCGTCCTGCAGCTCCTTCACAAGCTGGCGACGTTCTTCCTCGCTCAGATTTTCGATCAGCATGAAATCTCCTCCTTGTCCTGACTGCTCCGCACGACTAAAGTCGGCGGGTTCCAGGAGCGGGAAGCCCCGCACAGGTTCTGCGTCCCGCGAAGGGGCGCCACTGCCTGCATGCCGCTGAAACTTTCAGGAATCTGCTCCGTCCGGATGCGCTCCTCCGGCCCGTGACCGCGGATACAGCTGCGGACCTGCCGTTGCGCTTCTGCTTCCATTAACCCGGCACAGTCAGTCCGGGACGGTAAAAGGTGAACGGGTTAGGTCACATACCACTGCATGTGACGGCTGCCGCTCTGCCGGATGGCTTCGATTTCGGCCTGGCAGGCGGCAGCGAACGTGCCGAAATCGGTGATGCATTGTTTACGGTTAATTGTCCGGCCGTCCGGGGCTGCATGTTCCAGCAGGAACGCGCTGTAGAGATCCCTCTGGACGGTTTCGCCCCCGACGGTCACGATCCGGTCGGAAAGCGCTTTCTTTGCGTACGTGCCGGCCGTATGGTCGTACTGGCTGGCCTTGAGGTTCCGGGAATCCAGCCTGATGGCTTCCAGCCCGATGTAATGGAGCTTGCGGTCCAGAATGCCGATCAGCATGGCGGGTGCCCTGACAGCAATCGTGCCGCCGTACCGCCTCTTCGAGGTCAGACGGCCGTGCCTGTTCCGATGGGAGGACGCGGCCCGTTTGGCCAGCGCCTGGATGTGCATATCCTCCACCCGGATGTCCGTCCCCATGGACAGGACTTTATTCGCCAGCCGTTCATGGGACTGGCGGCGCAGGGCGGCCAGCCGGCGGTATGTTTCACGGAGCCTCCCCTGAAGCCTGCGATAGCGCCGGGATTTGGCCCAATGATGCTTCTTCTTCAGGATGGTGCCATCCGGGGCGTATTCGTCCGGATTGGTGCTCCTCCGGGACCGGTCCATCGCGCGCCGGATGCGCCGGATCTCCCGTTCCTCCGGCTCCGCTTCCGGAGCCAGTTCGAAGAGCCTCACGCAGGGGCCGGACGATACCGCAAGCGTAGAGACGCCTTCGTCAAGGCCCACGGGCCTGTCGGGGCCCGCCGCGTGCCTGGCCGGGGGTACGCCTTCCAGAACGGCCTGGACAAACCATCTGCGCCGCCCGCGGATCGTGCGGCAGAGGACGCGGCAGTATTTGACCCGGTTCTCCAGGGCTTCGTCCGCATACGCTTTTGCTTTCGCGCTGCGGGGATACCGGATGCGGAACTCATGCCCCTTCCCGAAGCGGACGGTCCGCGTGTCCTTCCGGAACACCAGCGCCGACCGGGACGATTTTCCCTCGATGGAGAAATCCTCATGGCGGGAGACAAACCGGACGCGGGACGCCTTGCCATACAGCATCTTTTCGACTGCCCGGAACGCGCGTGTCGCCAGCTTCTGGCACTCGTCGATGCCGAGCGTCCCGAAGTGATGCTTGGCGGAGCAGACGTACGCATGCATGTCGTATTCCGTGAAGCCGAAATACTGGCGTCTGGCCGCCAGGGCCGCGCTGATGTCTTTGACCGGGCACCCCGCTTTCTTTGCTTCGGCATACTGCCGCAGCAACGCCTGGTACGTCCGGTCATGCCGGAGCTTATGCAGGCGCCTGACGCACTGTCCGAGGCAGTCATTGTAGACGCTGATGGCCGCATGGACCCTTTTCTCCCAGAAGCGTTCTCCGGGTCTGGTCAGGTCCAGTTCCAGTTCAAGGGTGAAGGATGGTGTTGACGATCTCATATCCTGCAGGCCTCGCGGCGCTTCCGCGCCCCATGAAAAAGGTGACAGCAGCTGACGGCGGACAGGCCCGATCCGAAACATGGGCGGCCGTCTTCCGGGGCGCAGAATGAAACGTCCCGTCGTTAAAACCAGTGTAGCACAAGCCCACGCGCCGCTTTGTTTTCGGAGAAACGGACGCGTGCCCGGCCGGAAGAGATGGCCTGTGTCCGGGACGCGTGCCGCCGCGTCATCCATCACACAGCGGCATCCGTCTCAAGACAGGAAAACCATGGCGCATTCCTCCACACGGCTGAAGCCGGTGGCTCCCTGCGCAATATTATTGTGGTTTTGTTTGTTCATGAGTCCAGTATACCGGAGCCGGGGCGCGTGCTCCGCTTCCGGAGAAATAGAAGACGAAAAGTCAAAACACCAGCACCTCAAAACGAATCCGCGGCAGAGCTTGGCATGCGGCAGCGGAGGCTGGCGCGTGCCGGGGCGAAGGCAGCAGAAGCGGATGGAATCGGATGCGGCAAAACGCGGACATGCGGTGAGAGGGCAGGCCTTACTGCTTCAGACGCTGGCATGAGAACGATTCGACAGGCAGCCCCGCATAGAGGACTTGCGGAAGAGATTGCGGTTTCACTCTTTCTTTTGCCGACGAACGCATTCTGGATACAGTATACATGGAAGTGAAAAAAAGAAGCCTTCCCCTCACGAGGAGGAGAGGGCCGGGTCTGGGAGGTGCTATCAGTCCCACCAGGCGTAAGGCGGATCCAGCTCAAACTCGTCTGCTCTGCGTGCAAACTTCGCGAACAGCGCCTTCCGCTCATTATCTACCGGTTCGTCCGCATAGACCGCATCCAGCGTCACGCGGCAGTCGCAACGAGATGCGCAGACCGCGTACCCTGCGGCACGAAACATGTCCATGCCGGGCAGAGACAGAAAGCTCGCGATTTTCTGAATCGTCGGCCCCCTGTTCTGACGTTCCTTCTTCTCAGCTGCTCCCAGATCGAGCAGCGCATGAAGGCCGTGCAAATCCAGATTCTCGAAGCGGCGGATCCCGCCGTGCCGGTACTTATCCTCATCGTACGGCTCTCCAAACAGAATTTCATCGCGCTGGTTCATCACCTGCTTCTGTGTCATGTCGTTTCCTCCCTTCGCAAGTTGGCTTCATCGGATGCTTTCAGTATACGGCAAGCAGGTTTTCGCCCTGCTTCCGGAGAAATGAGGCGGGACAAAACAGGTTCCCATGACCGACCGTAAGGCGGGGCAGAAGAGAGACAGCCCGACAGTCTTGCCAGTGCAGGAATTTCTTGTCAGAGATGGTGTCCTTTACCATGGTTAGACAGAGGGCCTGAGTATGCGGGACAGGCCAAAACAAAAAAATGGGCTTCCCTCCCGCAAAAGAGGGAAACCCTGTTCGCGCTGAATGCTTACCACGCTTCAGCAACCGGTTCATGCTCAAAACGAAGACCGGCCCGCCGTCTTTCTTCCAGACGCTCATAGAGCCTGTCCAGCGTCTCGGTCAGCGGCCGTGTATTCCAGAGCGTGATGAGGTCCGGGAACGTTCTCAGTACCGGCTTCAAATCCCGGTCAAAATCTTCGGTGTCCCAGCGCAGCCGGTCTTCATCCAGTTTCCCATCCCGGATCAGGAGCCGCTGCCGACGGATCTCTTCGGTCACTTCCAGCAAGATCACCACCAGTCTGACCGGCAGCTTGCGGTCGTCGAGAATGCGTTTCAGCCGGATGAGGCCTGCCGGATCGATCAGATAAATGTCCGACTGCATGATCTGGTCCAGCGTCGCGTAGTATTCAAAACCACAGACCTTCGTGTAGGCGGCCATCTGGTCCCGTTCGCGGTCAGCCGCTGCCTGATCGACGAAGACATGATCAGCTGTTTCCGGCGTCTCGCCGGGGCGTATCGGACGGGTCGTCTTGGAGCGGAGGAGGGTCAGACCCTTGTCCGCGGCCCATTTCTTCGCCAGAGCCGACTTGCCCGAACCGCTCTTTCCAACCAGACAGTACAGCGTATGCTGATCTCGGGTCCGCAGGTCGGACGACATCTGAAAAACGGCAGACACGTCGTCCTCTGGCGCACTGGCCGGCCAGACAAGTGCCTGCATGCAGGATTTGCGCTGCTCGTCTGCATAGTCCGAGTATTCTACCAGAACGGCCGGCTCGCCTTCCCCCGGACTTACGTTCGATACCAGAATGCCCGGATACCGGTCATCCGGCATCACCTTCGCCCGGATTTCACCGGCAGGCGTCTGAACGCGCAGTTCCCGGATGTCCGGTTCGCAGGGCTTTCCCTTCCCGTCCCGGTACACCGGGACCGTCAGGCCGTCATGCGCTTTCGCATACGCTTCCAGCACACCAGCAAAACGCCCGGCCAGCTCGTCATAGGCCGGTCCGGACAGAAAGACGTGGCGATCCGCAGGGACGTCTTCCGCCGTGTCGTCCCCGGCATGGGGAAACGCAATCCCATGCGCTTCGGCAAAGTCTTCGACCTGATCCATGAAACTTCCCAACAGATCCGGGTTCACGCAAGGCCTGGACGGCTCCGGATCGTCCATATGCACCAGCCGGAATCCATTGACCAGAAAGCCGTACGTATCGCTCAGATAGTCGGCAATGCCATCTTCCTGCACGTCATCCGGAATCGTGACCTCTTCCGGAAGAGGGCTGTGGTCTGTCTCTTCATCTACGCACCAGTCAATCTCCGTCGCCTTAAGCATACAATAAGCCTCCCTTCGCCTATGGGTTTCATCGGATACATCCAGTATACGACGATTGGGATTTTGCCTTGTTTTCGGAGAAAAAAGCAGGCACAGCAAAAAGAAACCGCGCGCAGCCTGGCGGGTACAGAAAACCCTGCGTTCAGACTGCGTGCGGCAATGCCTTCTGTCTGCTCTGACAAGGTTCACCGGCCGGAGCTGGCAACTCCGTTGACCGCCACCTCGCCATTCACCGGCACGACAAGACAGTCGATGCCGTTGATGTGCTCCATACGAATGCTGGAAGCCTTCTCTGTCGGCGTCCGAATCACCGTATCACCGCAGAAAATGGAAGTAATTCTGCCGGACAGGGCGTCTGCTGACAGCGGCGTATCATGGACGGCCTTCTCATACGCTTCATCGTAATGATCCATATCCGCGCCCGCTTCCCGCAGCACGCTGGCCATGCGGCCCTTGTCAAGAGGCGCGGCATCCGGCTGGTTCGCTTCATGCCACAGCCCTTCTGCGATGGACTGAAGGGACGCAAAGCGGATGCCCATATCCTCCGCCATTGCCTGAAATGCCGCCCGCTGATCCGCAGCCGAAAGAACCGGTTCGTCTTCATTCAGCGCAAAAAGCCGCTCAAACAGAACCTCTTCCGTCGGATTCTTCGAGAACAGGACGGCTTCATCCGCATCCTCGCGCCCCTCGTTCAGAGCCGGGTAGAGGAATCCGGTTTTCGGTTTGCCAATCGTCCACCTGCGCGTCAGCGACGACACGTCCGAATCCGTCGGACCCAGCGCCGGAGCGGAGAGCTTTGCCGGACAGATGGCGCATCCGATCCCGTTGTAAAGGAACGCCCCGTCTTCCAGTTCCGCACCGTCCGATGCCTTCGACGGTAAGTCCACCGTCAGCTCGAAGAGGACAAGGTAATACGGATCGGGCAGTTCGCAGTTCTGCACGATCCGGTCTACGACCGCGGTCAGTTTGTCGACCGACCACCGTGTGCGCCGAAGCGCAAGGAAGTCTTCCTGATGCGCGGACAAGGCTGCAGCATGCGCCGCCCTGCCAAGCTGCGGCGAGAGCACGGCCTGAATCAGTTCCATGTGACGGGCCAGATCATCCTCATCCAAAGTATAATGGTTGAGAACATGCCGTGATGCGATGACGGCGCCCGTGTCGACATAGACGCCAGCACAGTTTGTCACCACGCCGCCTTTCTTCACCTGCCTGCGCAAAAACAGCATATCTTTTTTCTGCATAGCATTTCCTTTCTCCCTGCTGATCGGGCATTCGTTTGTACAAACCCAGTATGGCAGTTTTTGGCAACCGATTCATTTTCGGAGAAATGAAGGTAAGCCGGATGGAGTCACGATTCGTGACCCCATGGACCGTAAACAACCGAAGTGTGGCAGGTGTCTCCTTCCTTCAGGTAGGGGCGGAATGCCACGGTTTTATGTTATCCGTGCCGGAACCCAATTATTGTGACGGCACAGCACGCGTATCTGACTAACTGGCAAAAACGGTTTTGTATGTTTTTCGTCCGACCCAAGATATGTGCCGTCAGGGCGGAGCGCCCGGCAGGCTGAATGTCCGAATCCGGTTACGATACCCACGCCGCGATGGAACTTGATCTTATCCAGCAGGCAGACGACACCGACGTGTTTCGTGTTCTTCCGGTTGCGTTTTGCCGTACGGTTCGGCGTTTTGATCCCCTTGCGGGGAATGCCCTCATACAGGGAGCGCTTCTTCTTCCGCATCTGCTTGTACAGCGTGGCATACGGCGCATCCTGGATGGAAAGATCCTGCCTGTCCACGATGTCCCGGTGCTTCGCAATCGCCATTGCATCGTTGGCATGCGTTT
>OCTW011553855.1_pt1 | contig 11395 bp, 10 predicted proteins | sample 1539671 | NCBI WGS metagenome assembly OCTW01 (sample SAMN02144230, study PRJEB22623) | gut metagenome | biome: sheep rumen | host: Ovis aries | place: New Zealand | reverse complement strand
AGTTTATTCCAGACCACTGTTTCTTTAAAACCAACAGCTTCATTTGGAAGAGTATCTTCGGAGATGTCATCAAGGAACTCGCTAAAGATGTTGTAAAGTGTAATATAATAGATAAACTCAGGAGAGTTTTCTTTGTACGCTGTTGAAATATTATTAATCACCTGCTCTGTAACATCTTTTAATCTGGTAGGATCTTGCCAGATTTCTTCAAATTGTTCAATATAGTATCTTGAATTCTCAGCATTTGTAGATTTAACAATAGCTGGAATCATTTGATTTCCGCGTTCACAACCTAATTGTATGGTAGAAAAATCACTTATAGGCAAATAAGAATTATCATTAGAAACTATGAAGCCTTGTATATTATCGTTTGTAATATTGGACTTGAATCGAGCTTTTCTACGAATCCAGTCAGCACATTCACGAGCGATTGCTTTTTGAGATAATTCGTTACGAAGTTTAACTTCAAACTCAGTTCCATAAATGCTTTTTTCTCTGTATAATTTAGGAATATAATACTCTCTGCGTTCTTTTGCATTTGTGCTTTCGGTGACAAATGTTGGTGAAGTAAAAATGAATTTGAATTCATCAATGTTTTCTAATTCTTCCTTTAATTCTTGATAGGCATAAATAGAAAAGCATGCCGCCGCAATTGACAGCTTGCTTCCGTTCTTGATTTCATACTTTAAGTCATCACGTAAAGTTTTGTTGACATTATCAATGATTTCCATACACTTTTCACCACAAAAGAATATAAATATACAGATACATCTTATCATAAAAAGGTTTAATTATCAATAATTTAAATATTAAAGAAGCATATTTCGGACTAAGAAAAGCCAGCGGGTTACCCGTTCTTAAATACGGGTAAACTGCTGGCAGAAATTTGACTCATAAAAAATGTATGATATAATTACATTAGAGTTATAAAATGAATAAATGTAAAATAAAGAAAACGGTTAATCGAATGGATTTCGATTAGCCGTTTTTTGCTTAAAATGAAGAAAAAAGGAAGGAGAAAAAGAAATAATTAGGTCAGTTATACAGGTTTAGTTATTCAATAACTCTAAAAACCGAGGAACATCCAACCTCATTTAAAAAATGGGTGTGATATTTAATCTTTAACAATATATGGGGGATGCAAAACATGAGTAGAAATGGGAGTTTGATTTATCAAGCTGAAAAAGAATTAAAAAGCAAAATAGCATTCGGTGACAGTCGGCATACAGACAAAATCTCTGACCGCAAAAGTGGTACGAAAATAACATCTGAAAAAATTTACTCAATCAACACTTTTCTTACATATCTCAAGCAAGCCTCATATTTCTTACGCTATGTAAAAAGCCTTCATCCAGACTGCAAAACCCTGCCTGATGCTCGTAAATATGCTGATGAATTTTTACAATACAATATTGATCGTGGGTTATCAGCTTACACATTGAAAACGCAGGTTGCTGCATTGTGCAAACTGTATGGTGACAACGCGAAAGATTATATTGACACCCCAAAAAGGTCACAAAAAGACATTGTACGAAGCCGTGGAGATGCCGTTCGTGACAAGAATTTTTCAGCAGATAACAACAAAGAATTAGTCGCAGTCTGTGAATCCACAGGCTTGCGAAAATCTGAACTCGCAAAAATCACAGGTGCTGATATTTATCAAGTTGATGGCAGATACTACTTAAAAATAACCAAGGGCACTAAAGGTGGACGCCCTCGTATTGCGGAAATATATCACCCTGACCAGGCAAAGATGGATTTGACAATCCGCACCTTTAAAAATGCAGGAGAAAACAAAGTTTTTAACCATATACATTCAGCGTATGATGTTCATAATGCACGTTCGATTTACGCGCGTAACCTTTATGAAAAATATGCTGAAAACATTGATGTTTCAAAATTAAAAAAACACGAAAAGTATTATTCAAGAACTTTTCATAAAGTATATGTTCGAATGGTGATGAAATATGTATCAAAATGTCTGGGACATTCAAGAGAATCAGTTTTAATTCATTATTTTCGTGATTGAATTTTTTATGTGATTTGACTTTTAAAATGAATATGATAAAATTTATATAGAAGGTTATTTAAATAAAGTAATTTTCAAAAAACATCATTCTTTTAAAGACAGTTATCCCATTTTTTTGGGGCAACTGTCTTTTTTATTTCGAAAGGAGATTTTCTAATGAAAAAAGAAAAAAAGGAAGACCCAATTATCATTGAGGAAGTTGTATGGTATCGCAAAGATGAGAATGGTAATTACTTCTCAATTGCTGACAAAACATTCTACTATCAATTTCTCATGGAGCATGCTGACGACTCAATTAATGGGCAAGCGAACAAACAGGCGGCTGAGGATTTCAAATGTTATCAGGATATCTTTGTATTTCTTTTAAACAAAAAAATATTAAATAATCCTGAATACTGTCTGGATTTCTGCACTATTGAAGGCGGAGCTACATTTACTTTGAATCTTGATAAGATTAAAAGTGAAATGAATATCGAAAGACTTCTTCGAGAAAATTTCAAAGAAAGCTATATGCAGAAGTATATTGACTCATTCTTAAATCCTGCTGACGGTTTCAAATGTGACTTTTGCGGTGCGGTGTCACTGAGCAGACATCTGTCCTTTGGCAGTGGGAAGAATAAGATTACTTACTGTCTTTCCTGTCATCCGATTAAAGAGAAATTACAAAAGATAATTCAGGATGTATATAAAAATGACGGTTCACTTGCAGCTGTGAACAAGAGACTTGCTTTAATTGAAGAAGCTTGTAAGCCGTTTATTGCTCCAGAAAAATCAATCAACATATTGCTTGACGAGTTTCGTAACGCAAATGAAACCGAGAACGAACGGGCTCGTAAAATCAGAGCAATGCTCAACGATAAACAGTTAGAAGAATGGGAATGCTTTGGATTCGATGATGTAGATGTAGTCCTTTGGAATCGTAAAAGACTTGCGGACATCAATATATTCGCAGATTGCGTTGTCCTTACAGAAGATGGCGAAGATATCATTGCTGTTATGGATAAGGCAGGCGTTGTCTACACTGATGAAAAAGCTGTGAACTTTGCTAACAAACTGAAGGAGGAATGCTAAATGTCAAAACTAACATTTGAACACTTTGATATTCATCCCACCTCACTGCAAGACATCTGCGACTGCTGCATGGACCATCAGGAATTCCAACATCATTATAACGAATATATTGCACGCTCACCTAAAGAAAATCTGTTCAGAATTCTATATCAATATGGCTTTTTGAATTCTGATGACGAATGGGTATCTCATTACAATAAAATAGGTGACACAATATATCTTATGTTTGACTTTACCCGCTTAATTGAACATCACGCAGAGCTGCTTGATTTAATGCCAACTGTTTTAAATCATGCATCCTTACTGGTGTGGAATGAATTTTGTGATGGCATCTAACTAAAGCTGAATATATTCATAAAAAAGCGCCCATTAAATATGGGCGCTTTTATACTTTGGGTATATATTGCAAATTGTTGATATTTTTCAAAATTTTAGGTCACTTTTGAGCAAAATTTAGTAGCACTTTCTTACAGGCGAAAAATATCAAAAAATTAGTGTTTATCAATGTTTCACGGCACTTTGTAACGTCATTTTTATTCGTTTTGCGGTATTAAAGGGTGTAGAGAGATTCTTTAACTTTCTATTTTCGAACAACATGCAAATATATTACTATTTGTATATTTTGAACCTTGAAAATTGAATAGTCTTCTTCAGGCACATTTAAAGAAACTTCCGCAAGACGGGCGTGTGGGTAAGCACGTTGGTGAGACTCCAATGGGACTTTTAAACTCCACCTGAAGAAGCCTCTTTAAGGCTTTCGGGAACGGGGGCAATTGCAAAGCCTATATCTTGATATTAGTGTAACGCGACGAGAATAACTAGCAATTAAGGAGTGATAAACCATGAGAGTATATGATTATGGGAACGGATTAAAGGAAGCTCGTGAATTCTATTTCAAAGAAAACAATAAACCTGAAATTAAAAAACACAAAAAGATAAATGATGATTTAACAGTTAACACTGACACGGGTGAAGTTACAGAGCGGAAGCAACCATCAAATAAATCTGAAGTTATTGATGTCCAAAGAGGAATGCTTAATGAATTTAGACTTCTTCTTTACAACATAAATAAAGCAATACCCAACGGAAAGGTTTACTTTTTGACAATGACAAACAGAGATATGACTGATTACAAAACATTTAATGCTAATTTAGATAAATTTGTAAAAAAACTAAAATATGCAAACAAACTGATTAGCAATAATGATTTTAAATATGCTTTCTTTAAGGAAGCAAATTTGAAAGGTAGATATCATATCCACGGCTTCATTTGGTATTTGGCAGACGAAAAACTTCATTTGAGCAAGGAAATCATTAACGATAAATGGTGCTTTGGAACTGGAAAAATTGAGCAGATAAATACTTCTGAAGACTTATTAAAGGGGTTGATGTATGTAACAAATTATTCTAACAAAGACAGGAGTAATTATAAAGTAACCCGTAAAAAGAGATGCTTAAAATTCTTCCCTCCTGGAACACATTTAGTGTGCAGGACCAAAAATCTTGAACAGGTTCCGTATATTGAAATCGATGAAATCAACATTGACAGCAATTCAGTATTTTGCCAATCAAAACGAAATCAAAAGAATCTTTATTATGAGTCAACATTTTATAAAGATTAAAAAACTAAAAGCTGAATTATCAAACTTACCAGCTATATACCCTAAGTTTGCAAATATTAATAACTACACATGAAAGGAATGATTATTATTAATAAGTTTAATATTTGCAAAATCTATGAAGACACCAATATGCGTGCAGCATGTAATTATATGTATAAAACAATACAAGCATTTGAAATTGATCAAAAGCTTCAAAGAATCGAATTGGAGAACAAAGGAATATATCTCCTTGATTCAAAACGCATTATAGATATAACAGATTTCACTGAATATATGGTGCAGAAAATGCTGCATGATGAAAAACTTGTTAAGGTCGAAATAAGCAATTGCTATCAAGTTGAAATATGCAATTTCAGACGTTTCTTATATGAAAATTTAACACCTCAAAGCTTTTATTGGAAAGCATTGAAATCCATAGATAATCAACACATTGACCCCTCTGATATTTTTATGCTGTTTAACACAATTCTTTCTTTGCTCCAGTCTTTTAGTAACACCTCGTCTGAAACAATTCAAAGATGTCTTGATCTTGACATTGAGCCGTTAGACGCGAAAATGATAGTTTCCCGTGCACACTGGTCATTAGAACTCGTGCGTAAAGTATTAGCCGATCCAGAATTAAACACAATCGAAATAAGCAACAAAAAACAAGTGGATGTATCAATTTTTAAGAAATTCATTCAGCAGGCATTATATCCCGAAAGATTTCAAAATAAAGCAGCTTAATAAAGGAGAATTTTAAATGAATAGAAAAAACAAAGCAAATAAGAAGAGCACAAAGAGAACAGCAAAAGGTAATGGTTCATTGAGAGTCACAACAAAAGCTGATGGAAGTAAGTATTATAAAAAAACTATGACATATAAAAATGCATATGGAGAATCCTATAAAAAGACATTTTGCGGTTCTTCTGAAGAAATATGTAATCAGAAACAGAAGGATTTTGAGACCGTTATGAAACTCTCCCACCACAAACGAGAGGTTACTGCATTAGGGTTGTTGATTCCTTATTACAAAAGCAAATACAATGCAAACACAATTGTAACTGCAACATATTTACGAAAGATGTTTACAGTAGATATTATCAAAAATTCTAAGATAGCAGACATCCCTATCATTAAATTGACAGCAGAACAAATCAATGCCTTTCTGAACACTGTAACTAAATATTCCAACAGCGATATTGCGAAAATTACAACAACACTTTCTTCAGCATATCAGTTGGCAATCGATGAGGGTATTGTTGAATCTAATCTGATGAGTAGCAACAAAATAATTGTTCCAACCTCGGACAAAAAAGACAAAGAAATAAAACCATTCACAAAAGAAAACCAGAAAAAATTCTTGGAGGCGATGAAGGATTATAAACCAAAAGGCGGAACCAGAGGTTATTATAGACCTCAACTCTATATAGAGCTTTACACTGGAATGCGTATGGGTGAAATCAATGCATTAACACTTGATGATGTTGACCTCGAAAGAGGAACTATCAATATTAATAAGACAATTACTAAAAATGAAGATTATAAAGCAGTCCTTGGTGTTAAGCCTAAAACTGCTTCAAGTCGCAGAATCATCAAAATTCCTCCGAATCTTATCAAAGTTTTTGAAGAGGCAATAAACAATTACACACCTAATAAATATAAACTGATATTTATTAGAAAAGATACTTTAGAGCCTATACATACAGCGGCGGTAAATAATGCGTATAAGCGCATATGCGAGAATAACGGAATACCAGATTATGGTCAACATAGTTTACGCCACACCTATGCAACGAGATACATCGAAAATATGACTGGCAGCTCAAAAAGCAATATCTATGTATTAAGCAGGCATCTCGGACACAAGGATATTTCAACGACATTAAACACTTATGCAGAAGTTCTTATTGAATATCAGGAAGAGGCTATGCTGGAGATGTATGCGAACACAGAAATGTTTGATGAACTACCATAAAAACCTGGTCGCTTATAGGTCGCCTATTTTCATAAAATCACATATATTTGGTTACATAAGAAACCTAAAGATTTATCGAACGCCACAATATATTGTGTTTTATAATGAAAAATACGGATATATCCACAATGGATATATCCGTATTATGGCAGAGGTATAAGGATTCGAACCTTAAATGACGGAGTCAGAGTCCGGAGTGTTACCGTTACACTATACCTCTATATTTACATTTCAGAATGATACAATGCTGTATCTATACAATTTGCTCAATTGCAAGAGATACTATAACACATCTTGTCTGAATTATCAAGTGTTAATTTACGGTTTTTTGAAAAAATTTACTTATTTTCATTTGTACTGATTTTCAGTGCGGTTTGCATTCAGCACATTATTGTAATTAATTTGCCGATATGATATAATAGACAAAATAATACAGGATGTGAAAAAATGAAGAAGTATCTGATAGTTGTTGATATGCAGAAGGATTTTATCGACGGTTCGCTCGGCACTGCTGAGGCGTGCGGGATTGTTGACGACGCTGCGGCTTATATCCGTGAATTTGACGGGAGAATTTTTGCTACCCTTGACACGCATTATCCCGACTACCTCAACACTGCGGAGGGCAGGAAGCTCCCTGTTGAGCATTGTATAAAAGGCACTGACGGATGGACGCTTAATGAAAAAATCCGCGACGCACTCGAGGCGAAGGGCTACACGCCCGTAATAAAAAACACCTTCGGCAGCGTGGATTTGCCGAAGCTCATCCGCGACGACGCACAGGGCGAGAAATTCAGCATTGAGCTTATCGGACTTTGCACGGACATCTGTGTGGTTTCAAACGCCCTTTTGTTAAAGGCTAACTTCCCCGAAGCGTCGATAAGCGTAAAGGAAAGCTGCTGCGCAGGCGTTACTCCGCAGGCGCACCAAAGCGCAATAAACACTATGAAAAGCTGTCAGATTGACATTATATAAAGGAGAAAATTATGTTTGACGCACAAAAGGTAAAGGACGGCTGTATAAGCTTTATCAGAGATTTTTTTGAAAAGAACGGCAAGGACTGCAACGCGGTTGTAGGAATTTCGGGCGGTAAGGACAGCTCCATTGTAGCGGCGCTCTGTGTTGAGGCACTTGGAAGGGACAGAGTTATCGGCGTGCTTATGCCAAACGGCGAGCAAAGCGACATCGACATGGCAAAGCTCCTTGTTGAGCATCTTGGTATAAAGCACTTTATTGTGAATATCAATGACGCTTTTGAAGGAGTTAAGAACGCCATACCGTTTGAGCTTTCACGGCAGAGTATAGTCAACCTTCCGCCAAGGCTCAGGATGAGCGTGCTTTACGCCGTATCTCAGAGCTTTAACGGCAGAGTTGCCAATACCTGTAACCTCTCCGAAGACTGGGTGGGTTACTCCACAAGGTACGGAGATTCCGTGGGCGATTTCAGCCCGTGCTCGCACATCACGGTAAATGAAATGAAGCAGATAGGAAGGCTTTTAGGTCTTCCTGAGGTGCTTATCGACAAGGTGCCGAGCGACGGTTTAAGCGGCAAGACCGACGAGGACAACCTCGGTTTCACCTACGCCGAGCTTGACAGATATATCCGCACCGGCGAAATTGAAAACGAGGAGCATAAAAAGCGCATAGACTATCTACATAAACTCAATCAGTTCAAGCTTGAGCTTATGCCGTCATATAAACCGGAAGGACTTGAGATATATGAAGCTTGAACCGATTGTAATTTCACTGCTTGACACCGATTTATATAAATTCAATATGGACCAGGTGATATTCCACAGGCACACTGATTTAAGCGGAAAATACTACTTTAAATGCAGGAATGAAAACATAGTTTTCACGCAGGAAATGCTTGATGAAATTAACGCTCAGCTTGACCACCTTTGTACGCTTTACTTTACAGAGGAGGAGCTTGATTACCTGCGTTCAATCAGATTTATCAAGGATGACTACATTGAATTTCTCCGGCTGTGGCACCCCATAAGAGAGTATGTAACAACCTCGCTTGATAACGGAGAGCTTGAGATTGTTGTGAGCGGTCCGCTGTTTTCTGCGATGCAGTTTGAGATTTATCTGCTTGAAATAGTAAACGAGGTGTACTTCCGCTTCAAATACGATTATGACAGGCTTTTAAAATCGGCAAGGGAAAGACTTGACCGAAAGATAAAGGACTTCCAAAGCGGCAAATACAGCTTTACCTTCGCTGAATTCGGCTGCAGAAGGCGCCTTTCAAGAGAGTGGGAGGACGAGGTGATAAGAAGGCTTGCGACGGAAACGGAAAACTGCGTAGGCACCTCTAATGTTTATTTCGCGATGAAATACGACCTCACCCCTATCGGCACATATGCGCATGAATTCGTACAGATGTATCAGGGCATTGACTCAATTCCGCTTGCGTATACAAACCACTATGCAATGAAGGACTGGTATAATGAGTACGACGGCGACAACGGCACGGCGTTGACGGACACGATTACAACAGATTTATTCCTTTTGGATTTCAACCGCTCAATGGTGAACAACTATACGGGCGTACGCCACGACAGCGGCGACCCTTTTGAGTGGGGCGATAAAATCATCAGGCATTATGAGAGCTACGGCGTTGACCCGAAAACGAAGCTCCTGCTCTTCAGCGACAGCCTTGATTTTGACAGAGCCGAGGCGCTTTATAACTACTTTAAGGACAGGGCGAAGGTTTCCTTCGGTATAGGCACCTACTGCTCTAACGATACCGAGGAGGAGCCGCTCAACATCGTAATCAAGCTTCAGTATGTTAACGGCAGACCTGTCGCTAAGCTTTCCGATGTTCCGTCAAAGGCTATGTGCAGGGACGGGGCGTACCTTGAATATCTTAAAAGGTCCGTAGCCTTCAGGATAGAAAGGGAAAAAATAAATAAGCTCTAAAAAGGCGAGGTACAATAAAGGCGGATGAGAAACTCATCCGCCTTGACTTTTTATATCGGGAGCCCCCGACACTTTTATTATCCTTTTGATTCGATTAATTCACACTCAACATCAAAGGTTGAAATTGAATTGCCCTCAATACGCGCAATTGTAAGCGTTACCGTATCGCCGACTGACGATGAAGCGAGAAGCGATGTCATAACATCAATTGAGGTAAGAGTATCGCCGTTTACCGCAACAATCATATCGTACTGCCTGATATCCTTATCGGCGAGGTCGGAATCACTGTCAATATTGTTGATTACCATTGTGCCCTTCGCGTCCTTATAGCCCTTTTCAGCAAGCGCCGAAAGAATTGCGTTTGCATTTGTAAAGCCTGAAATTGGGCTGTAATTAATGCCGAGCTTTACTCTTCCTGCGACATAGCCGTTTGCAATAAGGCTGTTAGCTGTTGCAATTGCTGTTGAGGACGGAACTGCGAAGCCCATACCCTCGTACTCTGTTGAAGCAATTTTTGAAGAGTTAACGCCGACTACCTGACCCTGCATATTAAAGAGCGCGCCGCCGCTGTTACCCGGATTTATTGCAGCGTCCGTCTGAATACACTCGTTATCATAACCGATTGATGAGGAAACGGGTCTTGAAAGAGCGGAGATATAACCGCTTGTTACCGAGTTAATGAATTCAAGTCCGCCGGGGCAGCCGATTGCGACAACCTGTTCGCCTACTTCAAGCTCTGCGCTGTCGGCAAATTCAGCAATCTCAAGTCCTGTTTTGTCCACTGAAAGCACACCTATATCGGTCTGTGCGTCAGCGCCTACGAAGGTTGCCTCAAGCTCCGTACCGTCATTAAGGGTTACCGTGTAGCTGTCGCCGCCGCTGATTACATGAGCGCAGGTGAGAATATAGCTCTTACCGCCGTATTCTTTCATAATTATACCTGAGCCCTCGCCTGCCTTCTGGTTGCCGTTTTCAGATGAGCTTCCGCCGTAACCGTAGAAGTAATCATATGAGCTCTGCTGAGCATAAACGGTAATTCCCACGCAGGAGTCCATACATTCCTCAGCAACGCCTGCAACCGTAAGATTTCCGTCCTTATCGGATTTCTCAACATCGGCGCTCTCATGCAGCTTAACATCGTCGCCCGTATCAGCGCTTGAAGAATTGTCGCCAAAGGGTAGTGAATTACCGTTACCCGACCTGTTTACCGCGCTGCCGATACCGAAGCAGCCTGCAATAATGATGCACACTGCAAGAACAATTGCGATAGTCTTTGCAGTCTTGTTCTTCTTTTTATGCGTCTGTGCAGGCGGAATATACTGCGAGCCGTAGGTGCTGTAACCGTTTGGCTGATTGTAGGTGTACGGCTGTGAATACTGAGTATAGCTTCCCGGCTGAGAATTGCCCGCACTGTAATTCTGCGAGAAAGTGCTCTGCTGTACAGGCTGACTCTGCTGTACGGGAGCTTCCGGCTCTGCAGGAGCGCTTGTCTGCTCAGGCTCCTGAGGCTTTGGCGGCTGGTAATAAACACCGTCGTTATTATTGAAATTCTTATAATCGTCCATAGTTTATTTTATCTCCTTTTTATAGACAGGGTTGTAAGTTTTGGGAAGTCTGAAAACAAATTCCGCAGTGTTTTCATCCTCGCTCTGCGCCCAGATTTTACCCGAGTGCATTTCAACCATCATCTTAACTATATAAAGTCCGAGTCCTGCGCCCTTGGCGTCAAGGCTTCTCGACTTGTCAACCTTATAAAATCTCTGGAACACCTTTGAAAGCTCCTCGGACTGAATTCCG
>OCTW011608340.1_pt1 | contig 11396 bp, 7 predicted proteins | sample 1539671 | NCBI WGS metagenome assembly OCTW01 (sample SAMN02144230, study PRJEB22623) | gut metagenome | biome: sheep rumen | host: Ovis aries | place: New Zealand | reverse complement strand
AACGCGTCCGTCATATTGTCCGGCAAAGGGCAGCTTGACGAATACATTAAGCCGCTTTCCCGCGATATCCTGCTCTTCAAAACCAAAATTGGGGGGACGTATCGCCTGAAAAACAAAGAACCGCTGCACCACCTTTCGGTCGGCGAGCGGCTCTCCTTCAAACGGAGTGATTCGAATTACGACGAAGACGAGATTCGAATCTACAACAACGCAGGTGACTTGGTCGGGTTCGTTCCCGAAGCAGATTCCCCTATCTTCGCGCGCTTGATGGACGCGGGGAAGATGCTTTTCGCCACGATCAAGAGCATATCGTTCTCCAACTCGATCCCTCTAATCGAAATCGATATTTATCTCCAAGATTTCTAATTGCCAATGCAAATTAAGTCAGTTTTGCAGGTATTTTTCTCTATTCGCTTAAGAAAGTGACCTTCAAGCAATCCAGGCCAGGAAGGCCATAGGCGTTGCTAGAAACAGAGTTCTGATACTTTGGTTTATTCGTATCTGGATCGATGTCCAGCAACCCAAGCTGCGCAGTTGTCGCGAAGTCCATCTCGACGACGTTCCACCCCTCCACTAGGTCTAGAACGCCGAAGTCGACGTCTTTCCAGTTCTTGAATTTGTCTTTGGTGTAATTCGTGTCGTTCTTATCGCCAGAGCCAGGAAGAATAACATCGTCCGCGATTGGCATTGCCGTCCCATTGGTGTAGGCCGAGAAGACTTCGTTCAGTTGAACATCGCCAACCCACCCAGGGTTCCAGTTGCCGTCATCGGTCTTCATCCAGTTGCTCGAAGCTCTCAAAGTCAATTGAGCCTTTTGAGCGATCTCAGAACGGAAATGGAACTCGACGACATTGCCAGGTTTCGTTCCGCCAAGGAATTCGTTGTTTGAGGTATTGTTCTTCGTGTATGTGATGCCACAAAGGTCTTGGCCATCTCCTGTTGCGCGGCCGCGCCTTGGAGTTACAAGATCTCCGCCTTTTGACTTATATCCGAAAACGTAATTGGTGACACCAGGCACTTCCTCGATATTTGGGTTATCGGTTAGTTCTTCCGCTTCGATGACGTAGCCAGAAGCGACCCTGATTGTGAAAGAGATTGTTTTCCCGCGGTAAGTCGCGGTGATTGTGTGCTCGCCTAATCCTAGCGCCGAGCCAAGGGTTTCTGCAGTGATTGCATTCCCTTTTTCATCCACGATAGATTCGCAATCATAGACGGAAACCTCCCTCGTGGAGTCGTCGTCCAGAGTCGCCAAAAGAACCATCGAAGAGAAATCGAGGACGTTTTGGCTCGCAAACAAGTCATTGCCTAATCCTGTTTGGATGGCTAGCGTTTTGACAACAACGGCGGAAACGGTGATGCTAAAGGTCGCCGATTTCTTGCGATAGGTGACGGTGGCGGTCGTCATATCGACCGTCAGGGGTTTGTTGGCGATATCGACGGTAAACCCGCTTCGCTTGATTTCGGTCTCGCCGGTATTCATCGTTACCTTGATCGAGAGGCCTTCTAAATCTAGGGTTTCTCCTTCGACGTAGGACGTTTTGGTCGGAAGGGTTTCGATAGCAATGCTCGCAACAGCGGAAGTTACTCTAGACGATGTAGGCGCAGAGGCGCTTTGTCCTCCATCATTTCCGCCTCCACAGGAGGCAAGCATCGCAAAAGAGGATAGTGCAAAGAGAATGGCTGGCAGTTTCTTCATGGGTAGAGACTCCTTATGATTGTGTTTAACCCATTATCAGAAGCCTGCGAGGCGCGGCAAACGATTCATGCGTAACCTTTTCGAACTCGGCCATATCCTTTCAAATGGAGCCCTTGATTGTATAGAAGGACTAAATCAATCATCGCGGACGGAATTCCCTTTCGACAGCCGTACTCCTGTTACGCTTTTCGGGTATAGCTGTCTACTTAGAGATTAGCGGTTCCGGCGTTTTGTTGTTGAAGAGCCCCTTTCATAGAGAAAAAAGGAAACCCTGTTGCTAGGGTTTCGGATGTCTTCTCGCCTTGCGGCGTCCTGAAGCGTGGTCATTACATCAAGCCCCGTGGAGGACTCCCTCTAAGGATGGTCAGGTCCATCGTTTAGGTTCGCAGTCCGGCCAAAGTTTCCTTTGACACCCATATTATTCAATCCACGATTCCCATTCGCAATACCATTTCCAGCAGCGATGAAGGGAAAACTGAATTAAAGCGCCAAAGGACTAACGCTTCGCATCGCAAATCCTGGAAGATGAAAGAGGGGGTCCAGTTTACAATGAGGTCGCTTTTCTAGATGCCGCTTATGGCGTTCCGATTACAATCCGCAGAGCCGCGCCCAACAAATTCTTAGAAATCATTCAGCTTCTTTTCCGGAATATGCAAGTCGTCGTTTGGACAAAGCATAGAAAGCAATGTAATAGGGAACCGTAAAGATGTTGCCGGATTTTCCAATGTTCTGAGAGGTGAATTTCAACAGGTCTTCTACAGGATAAGCGGGGTTGGTGAGAACCTCCTTTGCCGCCTTCGTCCTTCCGTCTTTGGCTTTTACTTCTACGAGAGTGGTTTTCCCGCGAAGGGTCGTAACAAAATCAATTTCGAGACCGCTGTTACGGGAAAAGTAATATTGTTGTCTTTGTGCTTTATGAAAAGTCTCTGCAATCAAGTTTTCGTAAATGGGACCTTTACCTGCGCTAAGAGAATCGGTAAGGAACATTGCGGGTATGTCGTCGCCAAGCATCGAAAAGAATAATCCGGTGTCATTGACGAAAACCTTGAACTCATCTTCGAGTTCGTAAAATGTTAGAGGTTGCTCTAAGCTAGATAGATTATGGCAAAGGGTAACTAGGCCATATCCCTCAAGCCATGATAAGGCGCTTGAATGCGTCCTGTTCCTTGCCCCATGCCCAACAGAGGAATATTGGAACTTGCTATTTTCCTTTGCAAGTTGACGTGGGATACTTTGGAAAACCTGCAGTAGCCTCGACTTTTCCATCTCATTTATTGTTATCGTTCCATCGTCTCTTAGATGCGTACCAAAATCGGCTCGATAGTCATTGACGATTCTTTTCTGCACCTTGCGAACTTCGCCGATGTCGTTAGTTAGAACAAACTTTTCAACAGCCTCAGGCATCCCTCCTACAACAGTATATTTTCGGAACAAGTCGAGCATCCGTTGATGGATATAGGCGGGGATTTCTTTCTCTAGATCAAAACATTCTTTCACAAGGTCCAAAACATCTTTTTCCATTCCTATCGCCATGAGGAATTCTTCGAAATCCATGGCGGTCATATCAATGACTTCCTCACTTCCCACGGGGATGCCGCGTGAAGGCTCCTTTGTTATGCGGTACCCAGACACCCCAAGCATGGATCCCGTGCACACAACATCGAAACGATGATCATCCTTGAAATATCGAAGACTCGCCCGAGCGTTAGGGCAATCCTGAATCTCGTCAAAGATAAGAATGGTCTTGCCGGGCACCATCTTTGAGCCTTTTATCAGGCGATCCTCGTCAGGCAAAGCGGAGATACCCAACACTAGGTCGTCCACCGAAAAGTTTCCCTGAAAAAGGGACGCCAATTCGGGCTTTTTGCGGAAATCAAGGAAAAAGGCATTCTCATAGTTCTCTTTAGCGAACTGCTTAACGATATAAGTCTTCCCTACCTGCCGAAGCCCTCGAATCACTAACGGCAATCGTTCCTCCTCACTTTTCCACTCTAGTAGTAAGTTCATCATCTTTCTTTGCATTTTAGGTCTCCTTTTTCTTCGATTCGCTGCAGCTTTGCCAATTTTCCAAGGGAAATTTTTCAATACATTGCCAATTTTTCAAGGGAATATTTTCATTAATTTGCCAATTTTTCAAGGGAATATTTCATTAATTTGCCAATTTTTCAAGGGAAAATCTGGCATTACAGAGAGTTACGCTAAGTTTGTGTTTTCTCGTTGGCAACGCTAGGCGCCCGTATTTATAAACTTCTTCGTTCTTTTCCCAAATAAAACATAAAACTTTTTTTGAAGCGGCCACGACCATTGCATTTGTCCAGATTCGCAGGCCATAATTCATGTACTACAAATGAGGGCTTTCTTGATGCTTCGCTTTATCACGTTGACATCGATTCTGTGCTCTATGTATTTTTCGCCGCGAGAAGGGTCTTCGAATACAGGCATTATCCCCAATGACGTTTTATCGTGCCAAGAAGCTATGAAAAGGGAGTCTTTGTCGCTTTCTTCCGATGATTTGATTCGTTGTTATCGCAACGATTTAAAACGTATGTTAGCCACCTTAATAGGTGCCCGACTACCTTATCGGAGAAAACTAATATAATTTGGAATTGAGCAATGAGAAAAAGGTCATACACCAAATCTATCGTTTCGGTCTCTGTCACAACGGCGTTGTTTTTGCTCTCCTTCATCCCTTTCCTTATCATGGGTCCTTCGTACAACCCCTTTGTCGATGCCTATGACTCAATCGGCGAGCACGAGGAAGGAAAAATAGAGATCGGCAGGGTCGCGGCTAGCTCTTTCTCCTTTACGCCGCCTTTCCTTCCCGGAATCCCTCTTCCCCCGAATTATGGGGAAGTTGCGAAAGTAAGCCCAAGGCAAGAGAAAAGAATAGCATCCTATCTCGGGACGAATTCGCTTGCCTATTACGAAGCGATATATGGATACAACATGTACGACCATCTTCCGGAAGAGGAGGAAGTGAAGGAAAATAGCTCTTTTGTTTTGATGGCCTATTACTTCAACGAACCTGAAGATCTGCTAGTTCCCCTAAGCCCCGACTCTAGGCAAGGGAGCTTTCCATTCGCTTTGCCGCAGGGAGACTCGGAAATCGCAATCTCAAGCGATCTTTTCTCCCTCTTCCTCAAGTACGGGTACAAGGAGTCATATTACGCGGCCGATAAAACGGAAATCCAAACCGCATCCGACATCATCGGAAAGAACTACTTCGGATTCAGGGTGACCTCCATTGTGGATTCCTCTTCGTTTCCTGTCCCTTTTGCGGGGATCTGCCGAATGGAGGCAAAAGAGAGGGTCCTGAATCGAGCCGCGGAGCTCAGAAACAACCAGGATGAGGTAATTAACCAAGGGTCCGATAAATTCGTGGCCAATACGGTCAATGCCTTCACTCGATTCCAGTTTAGAAGGGGCACTCGCGCAGAGGAACTGGCCCTGGTGAAAGAAACCACGGAAGACGAACACGCGATTTTCACCGCGTCGAGTGGCTGGTGCGTCAGGAAGACATCTTCTCTATATCTCGGGGGATACGATTGGATAAAGGCGAGGGCGTTATATTGTGTTTCCACCAACTGCCTCCTATTCTCGTTCCTCGTAATCCCGTTTGAAGTGCTCTTTACTATCAATTTGGTCCTTACACTATCGAAAACAAAGCGGAAGGAAAAGGCGGATTCGTGCGTTAACGAAACCCTGCAATAAACAAAAAGTCGAAATTTGCACGGTGTAGGGTCAATCACTTGAAAACGTCGGCGGTTTTTTGAGTGCGCCATGGTAGCTTACTGCAAACCGAAAAAGCCGTCGCCCCGCCTTGGCTGACTATGTCGAATCGCGATTTTCCATCGTAAACGAGGCTATAAATAGCGTTCGCTCACCGAAACGGCCTTCAACCAATTTGACAGGTGAAGATAGGGGGCGTATGTTTGAGTTAGAGAATCCAAGGCTGGCGATTAGAGCCCCGTTCGGTTCTCTTTTTTATATATGACACTATGTCAATGGATGGATCAATAATCTCGTTCGGTCTTAAGTCCTATAACAGAGCCGCGAGTTCCGTCAGGACTGCGGCGCGCTTTTGCATAGAAGGAAGAACGGGATAATGGTCAGGATCCATTCGCCATTGATCAGCCCAAGGTAATAGGCGTATTCGTTGCCTTTCAGCGAGACGATCAAAACGTAGGTCAAAAGGAAGACGAGGATCGTTAGAAGGTTCGACCATAAAGCGAAGAAGTTCCCATTGAAATAATAGGACGAGCGGCCTTCATAACGCTTTTTGAAATATAGGCGCAGGAAGAACTGCCCATATAGGAGCAAAACGGAGATGATGGAAGCGGCAAGGACGGAAGAAGGGAACCAGAAGCTCACGTAAATGTTCTTTGCGACATCAACAAAAAGGACATGGGCATTGCTTATGATGGCGCTTGCGATCAGAAGCGACAAAGGAAGCAGGCTCAGGCACCTCCATAAAACGAACGCCCCTCTCCCCTTGTTTTGCAAAAAAGCAGGGGCGAAGGAGAGGAAGAAATGGACAAGGAACAGCAAAGCCACCGCCTGGAAGACGCTGCCTGGGACATAGCCAAAGATGAGTTCGGAGAAGTCGTAACCCCAAGCGCCGGTTAAAGCGATTAAGGCCGTCTCCATCCCCGCGAGGAAGAAGAAAATCAAAAAGCTTATCGCTGCCTTGGAGAGGATCTTGCCTCCGTTAGAGCCCCGGCACGCAATCCATAGCCACAAAAATGGCATGATGCGGAAGGAGGTCTGCAAGAAGGAAAGGAACCCCTCGTTGTAGAATAGGGAAGGCAACCCCACCCCTACTTTCCCAAGGAAGGAAACGGCTAGGAGCAAAAGCGACAAAACGGAAAGGACGCGCGCCAACGCAAGCAATGCGAAATCTGGCAAAATAAGGGGGACGTGTATGTCTTTTGGTAGTTCTCTTCCCTTTGGAGTCTCCTCTTCTTCCGCTTCTTTCGGGCGGAATTTCGCAAGCGAAGAATAGGAAAGGAAAGATAGCCCAACAAATAGGCCAAGCAGGCCAGTCACGAGCAGCGCTAGGCCAAATGTTTGGGTGAAAAGGGCGACCTTCCTGCCTTTTTCGCGGTCAGGAAGGAAGTCCTTGAGGAAGGTTTTCCCTTCGCCGCAATACTTTTGCAGAATCTCGTCATAGCAATACATGGCAGAGGTAATGTCGTAATTGAATATAGATAACAGGGTCTCTTCGCTGAAATCCCCTTCTCCTTTGACATGGACCTGATAATTCTCAAACTCTGTGACTGGCTCGCCATAATAGAGCACTTCGAAGGATATGACGTTGCCGTAAGTGACGCTACCGAAATTGAAGTAGCAGCGATGGGAGTCGCTCCCCAAATCGCCGCCGAATCGATATGCGATGCGGCAGCTTCCGATTTCGGGCTGATCGAGGTAGACGACGTTGGCGTCATAAAGGCATTCGTTGAAATGAAGGAAGCTACTCGAATCGTAGAAGATGATGGAGCCATTTCTCCCCGTATGCGAAGCTAAATAATGGTAACTTGCGTTGGTCGCAATCTCCGTCCCGACCTTGCCGTGTTCGCGCGAAGCTTGGTATAGGGCGGTATAGGTCGGGCCATAGAAGGAAGCGTCGTTTTTGGTCGAGGTGACAAACAGGCCTGCTCCCGTAGCAAGGACGATAGCCATAACCGCGGAGAGGATTCCGAAAACAAAAACTCTCTTTTTCCTTGCAAAAACCGGATTTTTCTCCGTTTCTTCGATTTCGACGGGGTAGTCCTTCTCGCCCGAGAAATCGATTTTCGCGCCATAGAAGGATTCAAGTTTCTCTAGATCCTTGCCCCGAGGGCGTAGGTAGCCTTTTTCGTACAGGTAAAGGGCGGCACGGAAAACTCGTGCTTGGCGGGAGACTTCCTTGCGCGACAGGCCCTTGGAAAGACGGAGCGCGTGCAGTTGCTGATTAAAGGTATACCCGGACATCTTGTAAAGATTGTAAAATGTTTGTTGATGAAAACAAGAAAGATTCTCTTGCTCCTGCTCCCGTTTCTTTGTTTATCGGGTTGCTCCAACGAACAAGAAATCCCATTCCACTCCAACGTTGAGAACCACGTCTTCTACACCCTCTACAACGACGGGATATTTTCTTTGGACAACGCTTCCTTCCATTCCGAGATCGCCTTGCCAAGCTATGCCAGCGCAATGGCCACCATCTGCAGCGACCGCGATTATGATGAGCGCGCCTTCTACCTCACCGAGCTATGGCAGAAGGAAGGCTTTTCCTCTTTTTATGTCAGCGACACCTTCAAGCAGAAACCAGGTCTCGATAGCATCGGATACGCCTTCGCCCACAAGGAAATCGCTTCTTCTGATGGCCCGACTCACCTCTTTGCCATAGCCATCCGCAGCGGAGCCTACGAAGGCGAATGGGCAAACAACATCACTTTGGGGCAAGAAGGCGACGCCAAAGGCATGTCCGACAGCGCCTCCACCGTCTACGAAGGCCTCCTTTCCTACCTCAATCAGGGAGGCTATGCAGGCCATGCCAAATTCTGGATAAGCGGCTATTCCCGCGGCGCAGGCGTCGCCAATCTCCTCGCAGGCCACCTTTTGGATGACGTGGAGGAAGGGATGTTCCCCTCTGCGATCATCTCGGGGAAAGAAGACGTCTACGCCTATTGCTTTGAGACGATCTCCTGCGTCTATAGCGAAGGGAAGGACGTCCACGGGACGCGTTATCAAGGCGTGAAGAACATCCTCAATTTCAATGATCCCATGCCCCATATCATTCCTTCGAGATGGGGGTTCTCCCGCTACGGGGAAGACCTTTATTACCCCGACCGCCTCACCGATATCCGCTTCGAGTTCGGCCTAAAGAAAAACCTCCTCTCCCGTTATCGGTTCGAGGAAGGCGGCCATAAATACACCCCCTACACCGTCGATGAATGGAAGTTCTATGACGTCGGCGAGGCGGACGCCAAAGAAGCCAACCTCCCCCGCGCCTCTGTTTTCCCTTCCATGGGGCGTTTCGCGCGATTGCTCTCTCAAGAACTTGCCTCTCCCCTCACCCGCCTCATCTACACCGGGATGATCGAACCGGGCCTAAGAAGCCTTATCGCCACCTTCTCGGGGCTTAACGAGGACATCCAAGGGGAAATCATCTCGCCATCTGCCCTGCTGAATGTCATTTCCTCCTACGCCTTCGTCCGCACTCTCCTGTTTGAGTTGCAGCAAGGAAAGGGCGGCAGCTTTACTTATGACCTCACCTTCCTCCTCTATGAAATATTTGAGCCATCCGCAAACAACTATGAGGCGTTAAAGAAGCTATGCGACGACAATTTTTGGCTCTTCGTGGCGATTCCCTCGATCTTCGCGAAACGAAGGGATCTCGCTTTGCAGTTTTTCTCCCGCGACAATCTCACCAAGTTCCTCCAGACTCATTACACTGAGCTCAACTATTCCTTCACCCGCTCCCTCGACAAAAGGCTCTACGGGGAGGGGGCCTGCGAATTGAATGATGGCAGCTATTACCTCCTTCACGTGGCCAATGCTGAGGGAATCGTCCTGAAAGAGGATACTTATGGCGAGGTTTTCTCCTTCTCCGATGGGGCGATGGAAAGCAAGACGCTTGCCGCCGAAAGGCTATGTGATGGAAGCGTTGATGTCTTTCTTCCCAAAAACGGGGTATATTCCTATCAATGCCAATCCGCCTCAGTCTCCTTGAGCGAGGTCGACGGATTGGGAGAAACCCATCTTCTGAAAGAAAACATGCCCCTCTCCGGACGAATCGCCGAATAAGATGAACTACGTCACGATCATCAACATCATCTTCGCCGCCATCAGCGGCTTTTTTGCCCTCTATCTCTTTCACTTCGTTTTTTACGCGGTCGTTGGGGCCTTCCACAAGAATCTATTCCCCGTCCAAGAAAAGAAGGGCCGCTATGGCATTCTTATCTCCTGCAAGGATGAGGAAAACGTCATCGGAAGGCTCATCAAAAGCATCCGCGAAGCCGATTACCCGCAGGAAAAACTCACGATATTCGTCATCGCCCACAATTGTTCCGACCGCACCGCGGAAGTAGCCGAAAGCCTTGGGGCCAAGGTGATCGTGGACAACAACAAAGAGGAAAACACCCTCGGCCAGGCCTATCATTACGCCTTCCCCCGCATCGAAGACCGCCTCGAGTACGACGGGTTCATCATCTTCAACGCGGACAACACCGTGAGGAAAGACTATTTTCAGAAGATAAACGATGCGTTTTGGCATTATGGCGGCAATTCGGCCATCACGAGCTTCCGCAGCGCCCTCAACATGAATCAAGGCGCCCTCCCCGCCACGTATGGCTTATATTTTGGGATCGACATGATGCTCGCCTTCCAAGGACGCGAGACGTTCGGAGTCAATTCGAGGATGACGGGGTGCGGAATATTGATTCCTAGCCACCAAGTGAAGGACGGCTGGGATTATCAATGCATCACCGAAGACCTCGAATACAGCGCCGCGATGGCGTTGAAGGGCCAGCAGATCCACTTTTGCCGCGAGGCCGTTTTCTACGACGAACAGCCGACAAAGCTCCGAGCCATGTGGCATCAGAGGCTTCGCTGGTCCAAGGGGACCCACGTCGTCTCGAGAGCTTATTTCTTGCCTCTGCTAAAGGCGCTTTTACGTAAGGGCAGCCCCCGCAAAGCATCTATCTATGCCTCGCTCACCCTCCATTCGGAAATCATCCTGGTATCGCTGGGGCTGATGCTGCTGCAGATAGGGTTGCTCTTCCTATCGCCCCTATTTGGGGTGAGCATACATGACGCTTTCCTCTACTGGAACCCCGAGGCAGGTTTTTGGGGCAACATGTTTGCCTCCTACCAGACAGGCGCCTTATTTACCCTTGCAAAAGGGGCGGTTACCTTCTTCCTGACGGCATTGCTCGTCGGGGTTGCCTCCTACATCGCGGGGCACGCCAACTACAAGGAATTCAAGAAATCGGTGATGTTCCGTGGCTTGCTGCTGCTCCCGTTTTTCCTAGCTTTGCAGTATCCGATCGACGTCAAAACGCTGTTTTCCAAATCCATCCCCTGGGTCAAGATCGCCCACGGAGAAAATAAGGAGTAGGCTCTTTTCCACGAAAAGGGCTATCGCAAAATCGAATTTTGCAACAGCCCCAAGATCGGAAAGATCAAACCGCTTGACTAGTCAAGGAGGAAAAGCAATGTTCCATACACTTAACCATGTCGTTCCTTTAGATGACTACCGCTTGCTCGACCAATTCGTCGAGGGAGTAAGCAAAATATATGACGTCAAACCCGTTTTCGAAGAGATCCCCGTTTTTCAGCAACTCAAGGAAAACGGATTGTTTGAAAAAGCTCATGTTGGGCCTGGAGGATATGGGGTCATTTGGAATGAAGAAATAGATCTTTCTTGCGAAGAACTTTTCTATGGCGGAACCGACATTGCCACGCCTTTTGACGGACTCGTCGCATTCGTAGAGGCTACCAGGATGTGGGGACTCAACGAATCGACCCTCCGCAAAGCCATAGCCTATGGAAAACTGAAAGCAGGCGTCGATGCCTGCAAATACGGCAAGCAATGGGTCGTCTCCACGGAAGCAATGAGAAGAGAATATGGCGAACCCAAATATGCCTAAGAAGGATCTATAGACAAGTTGGAACATCCGTTCTGCGTTCTTTTGTCCCGGTAACAGTTGAAAAAGAGGAA
>OCTW011387492.1_pt1 | contig 11396 bp, 8 predicted proteins | sample 1539671 | NCBI WGS metagenome assembly OCTW01 (sample SAMN02144230, study PRJEB22623) | gut metagenome | biome: sheep rumen | host: Ovis aries | place: New Zealand | reverse complement strand
AAAAAAGGAAGAAAAGACCGACTAGGATGACGAGAATGGCGATGGTCAAGGTCAAAGCCCGGCCTGCCGCGTTGATGCCATAGGCGATTAGCGCATAAATAATCCCTCCGCCATCGCGGGCGTTGATAATTCCTTTCATTTCGGCGAAAGAAGCCAGAAGACCTGTGCTTTCTGTTCCATAAAGGTCATAAAGAGAGAGACCGTTGTCGGCATAAAAATTCGCGCTGCCAAAGCCGAAGATCAAGGAAACTCCGATCAAAACGACGAAAATTCCAACAACGATTCTCCAGGTTAAGATTTTCTTGGCGTCTTTCCCTTTGACGAACAAAAGAACGCCGAAAACCAAGGCTAGCGGACAGAAAGCCCAATAGCCCAAAAGGCCGAACAGATAGACAAAAAGAAAGGCGATGCCCCACACATGATGGGTGAAGGGAGACAATAGGAAAAGCAGGGATAAGATTAAGATTCCCGCACCTAAAGCGCGAATGATTTGATTGTTGGTATAGATTTTTTGCTGCATAGCTGAAATTCTCAAAACGGTTTACTTTTCGACAATGAGCGGCAAAACCATGGGTTCTTTACCGGTTTGACGACGAATCAGACGGAAACAATGCTCATAAAGATCGTTTTTGATTGCCTCGATATCCATGTCCTCACGGCCAAGATCTTCAAAAAGGCATTCATTAAAAACTTTGGTGACATCGCGCATCAAAGATTCGCTTTCATTGGGAAGAACAAGACCGCGGAATTGAATGTCTGGGCCAGCGAGGATTTTGCGGGTTTTCTTGTCGACGGTGACGGCCATGATAGCGACGCCTTGGGAGAGTTTCTGACGTTCCTCAAGCACCGCAGAGCCAACATCTCCCACCCCAATGCCGTCAATCATGATGTCGCCATGAACCACCGCATTAGGTTCGACGAAAGCGCCTTTTTCGGTGAAAGTCACGGCTGTCCCGTTCTCCAATAAGAAGACGGATTGATGGGTCAAGGCCCCGCCAGATTTCAAGCTGACTTCGGCATTGTTCAAAAGGTCTTTGAAATAGCCTTTCAAAGGTACGTAATATTTCGGATGAAGCAAAGAAATCATCATCTTCAAATCTTCTTCTGAAGCGTGCATGTTCAAGAAAGATTTTTTGCTGATCGGAACGACATGGCAGCCGCTGCGATAGAGTTCGTCGAGAGCGTCGGTGGCTTCGATTTCGGTGTTGTCATTGGCCGGGCAAGCCATGATGAAAGTGTCGCTTTCTTCGAGAGAAACAGGACGGTTTCCATCGGATTGGCCGGCTGCCAAAAGGGCGATTTTACGATAAAGCCTCGTCCCATAGCCAAACATCAAAACGACGATATCGACGCCGCGATAACGATTGATATCATCCGCCGGGGCATAATTCTCGTTGGGGAGGATTAATTGTCCTGCTTGCCTCATCGATTGGAGGATATCGGCCGTCTCTTCGTCATAAGGAATGATTCGTTTGTGGGAAGAAACCATCAAATTGATGATGCCGTGAATGTTATAGAAATTCAGGCCGAACATCCCAATAAAGATGCGTCCTTGAGCGTTTTTGACCTCTTTTTCAATCAGAGGGGTGATTTTATAGTGAGGGGCGGTATAGCCACTTTTGCCGGCAAAAACCGATTCCGGGCAAAGAACCAAAGTCTTGTCTTCAGCGATTTTCGCAATCATGTTCAAATCCGTAAGATAGGCCGGAGCGGCGTTGTTTTCGATCACATAATCACTGGTAAGAACGACATTGCCTAGGCTTGTGTTGATGGCGATGCCGCTGGATTGGGCGATATTATGGGAAGTCTGGAAAAAGGAGATTTTCCTTGCGCCGATATAGAAAACCGAAGAAGGCTTAACCACATTAAAATGGTATTTCACGTTTGCCGTCCCCACGTGGCGAGTGAAATTTTTAAACATTTCAATCGTTACATTCGACCCGTATATTGGCGCTGGCACATCTTCATAAAGGTAGGCCAAAGCGCCCATTTCATCATCATGGCCGTGAGGCAAAAGATAAGCTTTGACGCGTTGCTTATTTTCGCGAAGGTAAGTGAAATCGGGGATCACATAATCGATGCCTGGCATCGTTCGATCTGGATATTTGACACCGCATCCGACCACATAAATCTCATCATTGACTTCGACGACGGTACAATTTTTTCCATCTTCGTCCAAACCGCCAAGGGTAAATAATCTCACCTTATCGCTCATCTTTTTCCCCTTTCTCCATAAGAAAAAACGCTCTTTTGCAAAGATTATTATAATCTTTATGGCCTTTTTAAGGAACAATGAGCGGCAATATTTTTGAAAAAAGAAAAAGCCCCCGTTTCATGGCGAGGGCTGTCCGTCAAGTTTCAACGATCGAATGGGAGAACCATCGGATAATCTTCGAATGGTGACGATCTCCCCATCTATCGTCGCATAAGAAGGCTCATTCCCGCCTTTGGGGAAGGAGGGAGAGCCAGGGTTAAGGTAAAGATAGCCATCCTTCTTTTCGAGAATTTGAATATGAGTATGTCCGGAAATCAGAATGTCCCCGATCTCCGGTTTGAGGTTTTCTAGAGAAAACTCATCCCCGTGATAAAGGTCGAACCAATATCCTCCTAAGGCAAAACGTCGATTGTCTTCCAGAGGGAAAGATAAGATATCCTCGTCGATTCTAGCATCACAATTGCCACGGACGGCGATGATTTTGTCTTTATGGCCCTTCAGGATTTCCCCGACCGCCATAGGATCGTAATCTTCTGGCACCCCATTTCGCGGGCCATGATAGAGAAAATCGCCGAGCAAGAAGATCTTGTCCGGCTGAAAGACACGAATTTTTTCGTCAAGCATCTTCATCCGCGACAAGCGGCCGTGGATGTCAGAAGCGACTAAGATGCGCATTAGATTTTCTCCATATTGCGGGTGGCAACCACATCAACGCCCGTTCCGCAAACATCGGCAATGACGACGTCCCCGATATGCACCGGAGCTTCGATATGGGTGTTTATGATTGACTGCATCACATCAAAGATTTTTCCTTTGGGGATCGGGTCTTTTGTCTTCACTGGGCACATGGCCAATTCGGCATGGCTAATTCTCACAGACGAAGTCACAACACGGGTGGGGTTGGAGACTTCTTGTTTGCCATAGGCCGCCCCGCGTGGGCAGAAATTTCCGGTGACATTAAGGTTCTCATCAACTTTTAAATGGCATCCTCTTGGGCAGCAGATGCAGATTAATTCTCTTTCCATCCTCATTCCTCCTTCTGGACCAAAGAAACCTCTATCGTCCCTTGGTCATTTTTTAGTAAGCTTTTAGGCATTTTCTGAATTTCCATTTCACTAGGAATAATCACAGGTTTGAACACCTTTTTTACCACTTCTCCATTGAATTTGTAAACAATGTAGACATTCTTTGATGGCTTGCGAACTCTGAATTTGAATTCCAAGGCGTCTGAGGCTGAGGAAAGATCAATTTCCCCTGGCACGACATAGCCAATGCCATCCCCCGCTTGAACGGCGATTTTCTTGTCGCCGCGTTTCAAATTCCCTAGGATATAATCCGCGGCAGATCTGCCTGCGACGGTAGCTTCCATCGCAACGTTGTCGACCAAATCGTGGACATGCAAGACATTGCCGCAAGAGAAGATGCCATCGATGGTGGTTTCGAAGTTTTCATTGACTAATGCGCCACGGCTTCTTCCCTTGGCTGCGCCTGCGTTGTTAAGAAGGTCATTGTTTGGCACCAAACCGATGGATAAAACGAGGGTGTCGCAGTCGAATTCCATTTCTGTTCCCGGGATTGGCTGCATCCGTTCATCGACTTTGGAGATAATGACCTTTTCCAATCTTGATTTGCCGACGATCTTAGAAACCGTGTGGCTGAGATATAACGGGATGTTGTAGTCGTAAAGGCATTGAACCATATTACGATTCAAACCATTGGACCAGGCGCAGATTTCGGCTACGCCAAGCACTTTCGCCCCTTCTAAAGTAAGACGTCTAGCCATGATAAGGCCGATGTCTCCGCTGCCAAGGATAAAGACACGCTTCCCGACAAGATAGCCGTATTCATTTAAGAACAATTGAGCTTGCCCTGCGGTCAAGATGCCTGCGGGACGGTCGCCAGGAATGCCGATAGCGCCGGCATTTCTTTCATAGCAACCAGCAGCCATGACAATCGCCTTGGCCTGAAGTTCAACCACGCCTTCTTTGGCATTCGAATAAGTCACCACTTTATCATGGCTGATATTCGTAACGTAGGTATGAAGCTTATATTCGATCTTTCTTTCTTTGATTTGCTCGATAAGACGAGAAGCGAATTCTGGACCGGTGAGTTCTTCTTTGAAAAGGGTAAGACCAAATCCATTATGGATGCATTGATTTAAAATGCCGCCCAAAAATTCGTTGCGTTCCAAAATCAAGATGTCACGGATGCCCTTGTCATAGGCGGCAACCGCAGCCGCCATGCCGGCAGATCCACCACCGATAATCACTAAATCTTTGGTTTTCATCCTTAGGCCTCCTTCTTGACTTCTTCTTTGACGATTTGGCTGTCGTCTTTGTCGTATAAGACTTCGATTGGGCTTACCCCATAATGCTTCGCCAACAAATTGATGACTTTCGGTTGGCAGAATCCACCTTGGCACTTGCCAAAGCCAGCACGCGTTCTCTTTTTCACGGCTTTGATGGTCTTAGCAGGGACGCTACGAGACAAAACATCTTCAATCTCGCCGATCGAAACTTTTTCGCAATCGCAGATGATTTCCCCATAACGAGGGTCTTTGGCAATTAAAGCGTTGCGCTCTGCAACACTCATCTTCTGTGGATGGCAATAAGGGCGGATGGTTTTCTGATAATCGCTCTTTTCCTTGAGAGGAAGCAATTTCCCGACCAAGTCTTTGGCGACATATTCGCCAATGGCTGGAGAAGAAACCAAGCCTGGCGATTCAATTCCTGCCACATTGATGAAGGATTCATAAGTTTTGGAAGGCTCGATGATGAAATCGTGAGTCGATGGCGTCGATCTTAACCCGGCATAGCAACGGATTTGTTCAGGGAATGGGATGTTAGGAACCAACATCTTAGCCTGTTCTTTGACATTAGCTAAGGTCAAAGTGTCCGTGGAAAGGTCTTCTTTATCATCCACGAATTCAGAAGATGGGCCAACCAGGTAATTCCCTGAGGTGGTCATCGTCACCAAAATGCCCTTGCCTTTTTCGCTTGGAAGAGGGAATAAAACGTGATTCACTAAGCCTTTGGCATAATGATTAAGGACATAATATTCGCCTTTTCGCGGATGGATGGTCCAAGAGATTGGCTCAATCATCTTCGCGATATCGTCAGAATGAAGCCCTGCTGCGTTGATAACGATTTTCGATTCGTAATTCCCTTTTGTCGTTTTGACCAAGAAATGGTCGTTTTCGGCCTTGATGTCTGTGACTTCTTCGCCCAAATGGAGCCTTACCCCATTATCGCAGGCATTTTCCATCGCATGGGCGGTAAGTTCAAACGGATTGACGATGCCGCCAGTCGGGCAAAGCAAAGCGCCTTTGACTTCTGGATTGATGTTTGGCTCCATCGCCTTGACTTCTTCGGCGGTGAGGATTTTGGCAGGAACGCCATTTTCTTTCGCGCGTTCCAATAATTCATCCAGCATCGGGAGTTGCGAATCATAAATCGCGACAGTCAGGGTGCCACATTCTTCGTAAGCAACATCCAAATCCTGGCAAACTTCTTTCATCATGCGGTTGCCTAAAACATTGAATTTGGCTTTGTTGCTCCCTGGGACTGGGTCATAGCCAGAATGTGCGATGGCGGAGTTGGCCATCGAAGTTACATCGCCCACGTCATTTTCTTTTTCGATTACTAAAGTAGAGAGTTCGTAACGCGATAGACTGCGGGCAATAAAACATCCGACCGCGCCGGCTCCAATGATAATGATGTCTTCCATAGTATCAATTATAGACCAGTCTTCTTAGTTATTGAAACTAAGAAAAACAAAATTTTCGCAATCGAATGGCTTTTTGGCTTTTCCTTAACAAAAAATAAAAAGAAAAGGCCCAGCCTAAGGTTGAGCCTAATCTCTAAAGGGTGAAAATCAGCGACGATTGCCACCACGGTTTCCGCCGTTTCTTGGCTTGCCGCCATGGTCATGGGTTCCGCCGTTGCGTGGGCCTGCTGGGCGTTCTGGGCGCTCTGGGCGTTCCACGAAATCGGCAGGTTTTTCAATGAATTCACGGTGCGAGAGCTTGATCTTTCCTTCTTCCAAGCCGATGACTACGACTTTGAGGGTGTCGCCAACTTTCACGAAATTATTGGCGTCATCGACATATTTCCAATCTAAACGGGACACGTGGCAAAGACCATCGGTGTCGCCGAAGAGGTTGACAAAGGCGCCATAATTCTCGACGCGAGTGACCTTTCCTTCGTAGATTTCACCGACTTTGGCTTCACGGACGATGTCATCGATTCTTTGTCTGGCTTTTTCAATCATCGCCTTATCGGTGTGATAAATCGTGACTTTGCCAGAATCTTCGACGTCAATCTTGACTTGGCCGCAGGTAGCGATGATGTCATTGATGACTTTGCCACCGGTTCCGATGACTTCGCGGATCTTGTCTGGATCGATATTGAAAGTCACCATCTTTGGCGCATATTTGCTGACTTCCTCGCGTGGAGCAGGGATTGCTTTTTCCATGACTTCGCGGATTTCGGCGCGGGCTTTGTTGGCTTGGGCAAGAGCTTCGCTTAAAACATCGCGGGTGACACCATGGATTTTGATGTCCATCTGGAGGGCGGTAATACCATTTTTGGTGCCGGCGCATTTGAAATCCATATCGCCGAAATGGTCTTCCATGCCCTGGATATCCGTAAGAATCGTGTAATGGTTGGTTTCTTTGTCTGGTGCACGGCTTGGATCGTCGGTGATTAAGCCCATGGCGATGCCAGAAACGGTTCCTTTGATCGGAACGCCTGCTGCCATCAAAGACATGCAGGAAGCGCAGATGGAAGCTTGCGAAGAAGAGCCGTTGGATTCGACAACATCAGCCACACAACGGATGGTGTATGGGAATTCTTCGATGGATGGGATGACATAGCTTAAGGCTCTCTCGCCTAAGGCGCCATGACCGATTTCGCGACGTCCTGGGCGTCCCATTCTGCCAATTTCACCGACCGAATAAGGTGGGAAATTATATTGATGCATGAAAGTCTTGTTGCCTTCTCCTGTCAAAGAATCGATGATTTGAGCGTCAGAAAGAGGGCCTAGGGTTGTCGTGGAGATAACTTGGGTCTGGCCACGGGTGAACATTGCCGAGCCATGGGCTCTAGGAAGCAAATCGACTTGAGCGTCGAGAGGACGGATTTCGTCGACTTTGCGGCCATCCGGTCTCACTTTGTCTTCAATGATCAAACGTCTGACCTCTTGGGCAACCATCCCTTCAAGGATGTCATTGACCATCATCATAGTGGCGTTATGGTCTTTCTCGGTGTCATATTCCCTGGCATCATAATCGTCGAGGATTTCGTTCTTTAAGGCATCGATCTTATCTTGTCTTTCCAACTTATCCATCGTGTGGTCGATGGCATCAACCATACGATCATTGATACGGGAATAGATATCTTTCTTGATTTCTGGGTCCGGTGCGTAAAGTTGAATTTCGCGCTTTGGCTTGCCAACCGCTTGGATGATTTTTTCTTGGAATTCGCAAAGTCTCTTGATTGCTTCATGGCCAAACATGATGGCATCAAGCATCTCTTCTTCTGGGACTTCGGCGGCGCCAGCTTCCACCATCATGATGGCTTCTTTTGTGCCAGCCACGGTTAAATTGATGTCAGAAAGTGCCTTTTCATCGACGCTTGGATCGATGATGAATTTGCCATTGATTCTTCCGACGACAACACCAGCGACCGGGCCATCAAAAGGAATGTCAGAGATGCAAAGGGCTAAAGAAGCACCTAACATCGCAGCCATTTCCTGTGGGCAGGCTGGGTCACAAGACATGACCGTGTTGACCAATTGCACTTCATTGCGGAAACCTTCGGCAAATAAAGGACGGATTGGACGGTCAATCAAACGCGCAGAAAGGGTTTGATGGGCGTCAGGAGAACCTTCGCGGCGAAGGAAGCTTTGCGGGATTTTCCCCGAGGCGTATTGCTTTTCGATATAGTCGACGGTCAATGGGAAGAAATCTCCCCCTTTTGGTTCATCGGCACAGCAAGCCGTCGATAAGACGACCGTATCGCCGAATCTGACGAAGACCGCACCGTCAGCTTGTTTGGCGATCTCCCCAGTTTCGATTTGAAGGTGACGACCTTCAAATTCCATTTCGAATACTTGTTTACTCATTCATTTTTCCTTTTTTCAGTATACGTGGGAATTGTAACACACTTATCTTTAGATAAGTAGTTTTAATCGAAAAAACCGACAAATAAAAGGTTCAAAAAAGATAACAATGAGACGAAATTTCCCTCTATCCCCTACTTTTTTCCTTTTCTGCCGCCCAATCATTAGGACCGAGCCATCATAAAATAAAACCCCACATCAGTTGAAATGATGCGGGGATTTAGGCTGATTAGGCTTGTTTTTGTCGATCTTCAACTCAGGGCAAAATTATTTGCGGAGTTTGAGAGATTCGATCAAAGAAGCATAGGCTTCGTGGTCATTTTTCTCAAGGTAAGCCAAGAGAGAACGACGTTTTCCGACGAGTTCGGAAAGAGAACGTTTGGCAACTGCGTCGCCTTTGTTCTTCTTGAGATGGGCAGTGAGCTCGGAGATTCTCTTGGTGAGAATAGCGACCTGAACCTGAGTATTGCCGGTATCTTTTACGTCTTTACCGTACTTTTGGACGATTACGTTCTTTTCTTCTTTCGTAAGCATGTTGAATTTTCTCCTTTCGAACGTGACTTAGCAGTGTCTAAGTTTAGTCCAAGAGAGGGGCTAAACAAGGGCACGCCGCAAGAAAGAATATACGGTTTTGCATTGACAAAATCAATAAAGAAATGCGCTTTTTTGCTCTTTTTTGTGTTTTTTTGATTGCACCTACGCACGCACGAGCCTAAAATTGACAAGGCTTTGCGCCAAGGAGGGTACATTATGGACATGAGGAACATTGCGATTATCGCGCACGTTGACCATGGAAAAACCACGTTGGTGAATTCCTTGCTCACCTCTTCCCACACGTTCCGCGACAACGAGGAAGTGCAAGATCGTATGTTAGATTCGAATCCCTTGGAGCACGAAAGAGGGATCACGATTTTAGCCAAAACCACCGCGGTTAAATATAACAATACGAAAATCAACATCGTCGACACCCCAGGGCACGCCGATTTCGGGGGCGAAGTCGAACGTATCATGCATATGGTCGATGGCTGTCTTTTGCTGGTAGATGCTTACGAAGGCACCATGCCACAGACCCGTTTTGTCTTAAAAAACGCTCTTGAAAATCATATTAAGCCTATCGTTGTCATCAACAAAATCGATCGTCCTAATGGGGACGGCCAAAAAGCGGTAGATGAGGTTTTGGATTTATTCATTGAGTTAGGAGCGCCAGACGATTTGCTGGATTTCCCAGTTTGTTACGTCTCCGCTTTAAACAACACTTCTTCTCTTGATCCAGACCCCGCCACCCAAAAGCCAGGGATGGACTGCCTATTCGATCTGATTCTCAAAAACATCCCCGCCCCAAAATGTGAGCCAGAGAAACCATTCCAGTGGCAAAGCGCCTTGCTAGATTACAACGATTTCGTCGGAAGAATTGGCATCGGCACCGTAAGGCGTGGCTCGATTCATGTCGGCGATACCGTCACGGATTTGCGAAAAGATGGCACGATTTCTCATTTCAAAGTCATGAAGTTATATACCTTCTTGGGCATGAACCGAAACGAAGTCAACGAAGTCCAATCGGGTGACATCTGTGGGATTGCGGGCTTGCCAGATATGGGAGTTTCGGACACGATTTGCGATCCGAAATGCGTCGAAGCCTTGCCTCCTCTTCGTGTCGATGAGCCGACATTGCAGATGGAATTTGGCACCAACTCTTCCCCACTTCGCGGACAAGATGGCAAGAAAGTCACCGCCCGTGTCATCGAAGAGAGACTTTATCAGGAAACGCAACGAGACGTTTCCTTGAAATTCTCCCGCATTCCCAACACGGAACGCTGGGTCGTTTCTGGCCGTGGTGAACTTCATTTGGGCGTTTTGATCGAAACCATGAGACGGGAAGGCTATGAATTGGAAGTTTCCAAGCCGCAAGTCATTATCAAAGAGATCGACGGCGTCAAATGTGAGCCATTCGAGGATTTGCAAATCGATGTCCCGAACGAATTCGTCGGTGATATGATGACCACCTTGGGCGCGCGCGGAGGCATCTTAGGAGATATGGATGATAATGGGATCACCACCCGCCTTAATTATGTCATCCCTTCTCGCGGCTTAATCGGATTCATCTCCAATTTCATGACGATGACCAAGGGATATGGCATCATCAACCATATGTTCAAAGAATATCGCCCTATGTTGAAAACCGACATTGGGGAACGGAATATCGGGGTCATCGTGGCCACGGATAAGGGCCAAAACCAAGCCACTTCGTATGCGCTGCAGAAAGTCGAAGAACACGGAACGATGTTTATCGTCCCTGGGGATATCTGCTACGAAGGGATGATCGTCGGCGAGCATCGTTATCCGGTGGATATCGCCGTCAATTGCACCCAAGCCAAGCCAATGACCAACGTCCGTTCTTCCACGCGTGAATTGATGATTGTCTTGAAAGCCCCTCGCAAAATGTCGCTGGAAGCTTGCCTCGATTACATCAATTCGGATGAATTGGTCGAAATCACGCCTCATGCGATTCGGATGAGAAAGAGAATTCTCGACACTTCGGAACGAAAGAAATTCGATGCCCATCAGAAAGCCGCCAAGGAAGCGTTAGGCAACCGTTAAATCAAAAAAGCACTTCTTCGATGAAGTGCTTTTAATTTTGTACCTTTGCAATATTGTTTAGGTAACAATATTAACTTTATTTATCGTGTATTTTTATTACCTATATTATTAAAATGTTATCTTTTTACCTTTTAACTAATATTTAGGTAATTAATATATTCGTAACTTACTACTTTATTTAATACCTTTTCTTTCAAAATAATGTTGATCGTAATCCAATTGGGATTTCAACTTTTCCAAGGAGCCGAAGTCCTTTTCTTCCCGCATCCAGGAAAGGAAAGAGATGGCGATTTCTTTCCCATAAAGATCGCCATCGAAATCCAGAAGATGGCTTTCGACGATCGGATGATTCAAACGGCCCACGGTTGGATTGCTTCCCACGTTGATGATAGAACGATAAGATTTGCCACCGATGGTCGTATAGCCAGCATAAACCCCTACTTTTGGCAAGACGTAAGGGGCC
>OCTW011586007.1_pt1 | contig 11399 bp, 7 predicted proteins | sample 1539671 | NCBI WGS metagenome assembly OCTW01 (sample SAMN02144230, study PRJEB22623) | gut metagenome | biome: sheep rumen | host: Ovis aries | place: New Zealand | reverse complement strand
GGCTTAATAATAAGAAAGTCGCCCTTTTTTAAATGGAACTTCTCATTTCCCACGTTGTAATTAGTGTCACCATCTAAGAAGAAATAGAATTCGTAATGATTGTGGAAGTGAGGTTGGATTTTGTCTAACGTCACGTCTTTATAATGAAAGAATTCTAAAGTCTCACCGTGCATAATCTGTCTTGATGAAAATGAATTGAATATTGCTTCCATGTCGTCTTCCCCTATATACATAATATACTTTCTTACCCTTAATGATACAATGGTTGTAGACATTTTGCAATGTTTTGTGCTATTTATGCAATTACATTTTGCAATTATTGTACTATAATGGTCGTATAAGACATAAGCAAAGCAACCATAAGGAGACTATATTAAGGAAAGGAAGCCAATTATGAAACTTTCATTTAGGTGGTACGGAGAAGACGACCAGGTAACTTTGGACAACATTGCACAGATTCCCGGAATGAACTCTATTGTAACTGCAATATATGACGTCCCTGTGGGCGAAGTCTGGCCACAGGAAGCTATTGACAGACAAGCCAAGCTGGTTAAGGAAAAAGGATTATCATATGAAGTAATAGAATCAATCCCTGTTCACGAGGACATCAAGCTTGGCAAACCCAGTCGTGATAAACTGATTGATAATTATTGTGAGAATATAAGAAGAGTAGCTAAAGCAGGAGTAAAATGCATCTGTTATAATTTCATGCCTGTATTTGACTGGACAAGAACAAGCCTTGATCATGTTAATAAAGACGGCTCAACATCCCTTGTATATTATCAGGAAGAGGTTGATAAGGTTAATCCTCTTAAGTCTGATTCAGATCTTACTCTTCCGGGATGGGACGCAAGCTATACTCCCGAGGAGTTAGCACAAGTGGTATCTGAGTATAATGAGATGACAGAGGATCAGTTGTGGGAAAACCTTGCGTATTTTATACATAGGATAATTCCCGTGGCTAGTGAGTGTGGTGTCAATATGGCAATTCACGAAGATGACCCTTGTTGGAGCATCTTTGGTCTACCGAGAATAATTACAGATGAGAAGAATCTTGACAGATTTCTGGCACTAGAGGATGACAAACATCATGGCATCACTCTTTGTACAGGTTCGCTTGGATGTTCTAATAAGAATGATGTTGTTAAGATGGCTTATAAATATTCCAAGATGGGAAGAATACATTTTGCACATCTAAGAAATGTGAAGATATTAGATAATGGATTTGAAGAGTCAGGACATCTATCCAAGGATGGAAGCCTTGATATGTATGAGATTGTAAAGGCTCTTGTGGATGGCGGTTTTGACGGATATGTAAGACCGGACCACGGTCGTATGATATGGGGCGAGACAGGAAGAGCAGGATACGGTCTGTATGACAGAGCACTTGGTGCAACGTATATTAACGGACTTTTTGAAGCGGTAGAAAAAGCAGGTAAGGAGGATTAGAAGATGCAGGATTTTGGACTTGATATTAATGGTAAGGTAGCAGTTGTAACAGGAGCAGGCGGAGTGCTATGTTCAATGTTTGCAAAGACTTTGGCAGAGCAGGGAGCTAAGGTGGCACTTTTGGATCTTAATGAAGAAGCGGCAAAAAAAGCTGCTAAGGCGATTGAAGATGAAGGCTTTATTGCAAAAGGCTACAAGGCAAATGTACTTGACAAAGGAAGTCTTGAAGAAGTACATGCAGCAGTATTAGAAGACTTAGGTTCATGTGATATTCTTCTCAATGGAGCAGGCGGTAATAATGCAAGAGCCAATACTACTAATGAGTACTTTGAAATCGGTGATGATGAGAAAGAGGATATTGTATCTTTCTTTGACTTAGACCAGGGTGGTGTTGAGTTCGTATTCAATCTTAACTTTATAGGAACATTGCTTCCCACACAGGTATTTGCCAAAGATATGATTGGAAGAAAAGACTGTTGTGTCATTAATGTATCTTCCATGAACGCATTTACACCTCTTACGAAGATTCCGGCATATTCAGGCGCCAAGTCAGCTATATCCAACTTTACACAGTGGCTGGCTGTTCATTTCTCCAAGGTTGGAATCAGGGTTAACGCATTAGCACCGGGATTCTTTGTAACTAATCAGAATAGAGATTTACTATTTGATAAGAATGGAAATCCAACAGAGCGTAGTAACAAGATTCTTAATGCAACACCAATGGGACGTTTTGGAGAAGCAGAAGAAATTAATGGAACATTATTATACTTAGTTAATTCTAAGATGTCCGGATTCGTAACAGGCGTTGTAGTACCAATTGACGGTGGCTTCGCTGCTTATTCAGGAGTTTAATATGAAAAAATTTCTAGACGACGATTTTCTACTACAATCAGACACAGCCAAGTGGTTGTATAACATAGCCAGGAAAGAGCCAATTATTGATTTTCATAATCACTTGAGTGCAAAAGAGATATATGAGAACAGGAACTATGATAATATTACAGAAGTCTGGCTTGGCCATGACCACTACAAGTGGCGCGCAATGCGAAGCAATGGTATAGATGAGAAATATGTAACAGGTGATGCTAGTGATTATGATAAGTATACAAAATGGGCGGAAACTGTACCGCGTCTTATTGGCAGTCCACTATATCATTGGAATCATCTTGAGATGAAGAGATACTTTGATTATGATAAGCCACTTACATCTAAGACAGCAGAAGAGTTCTGGGACATTGCAAATAATAAGCTGAGTCTAGAGGATTTTCGACCGAGGGAATTATTAGTTAAGATGAATGTGATAGAACTATGTACCACAGATGACCCTGTGGATGATTTGGAGTATCACAAGAAGCTTCAGGCCGAAGAGAAGAGGTTTAAAGTTCGACCTACATTTCGCCCGGATAAAGCACTTAATATATTAAGAGAAGATTATAATGAATATTTGGCAGATTTAGAAAAAACAGTAGGTTACTCTATTAATTCCTGTGATAATCTATGCAAGGCATTAGTCGACAGAATGGATTATTTTGAAAAAGTAGGATGTAGAATTTCAGATCATAGCCTTGAAGGATATGTATATGAAGATTTTATTGATAATAAGTCAGGTGTATCTGTAGAAGAATTAATTAATAGCATTTTTGAGAAGAAGCATAATGGTGAAGAGGTTTCTCAATATGAAGCAAAAGTATATAGAAGTTATCTGCTAACTTATCTTGCTTCTAATTATTACAAGCGTGGATGGATTATGCAGCTTCATATAGGAGCACTTCGTAATAACTCTACGAAGAGCTTTGAGAAGATTGGAGTTGATAGTGGATTCGACAGTGCAGATGATTTCAGTTATGCGTCTCAGCTTTCTGGCTTGCTGGATGCTATGGAGTATGGAGACGGTCTTCCTAAGACAGTTATCTACAACCTCAATTCTAAGGACAATACAACTATTGCCACTATGCTAGGCAATTTCCAAAACAGTGAAGCAAGAAGCAAGATTCAATTGGGTTCAGCGTGGTGGGTACTTGACCACAAGAGGGGTATGGAGAGCCAGCTTGAGTCATTCGCGGAATCGGGTGTACTTGCCAATTTCGTTGGAATGGTAACTGATTCAAGAAGTATGCTTAGTTTCACAAGACACGAGTATTTCAGAAGGATTCTCTGTAATTATATAGGAAACCTTGTGGAAAACGGAGAGTATCCATTTGATAAAGAAGTACTCAGCGAAATAATAAGAGATATATGTTCTAACAATATAAGAGAATATATGAAGAAGTAGATATGTATAAGAGAGGGATAGAAGATGGAAGTATTAAAAGAGATTGAAAATGCCAAGATTGTTCCTGTTGTTGTAATAGATGACGAGAAGGATGCACTTCCTTTGGCAGAGGCGATGATGAAAGGTGGTATCAATATTGCCGAGATAACATTTAGAACATCTGCTGCTAAGGGAGCAATAGAATTAATCAGTAAGAAATGTCCTGATATGTTAGTGGGCGCTGGCACTGTCCTGACAATTGGACAGGTGGATGAGGCAGTTAAGGCTGGTGCTAAGTTCATAGTAACACCAGGCAGTAATCCTAAGGTTATTGAGTATTGTGTTAAAAATAATATAATAATAATACCAGGTTGTGCTAATCCATCCAACGTAGAACTTGCATTAGAGAATGGTCTTAATGTGGTTAAGTTTTTTCCGGCAGAGCAAGCAGGTGGCATAGGCTATATCAAGGCTATTTCTGCTCCTTATGGAAATGTAAGGTTTATGCCTACTGGTGGAATTTCTCCAAAAAATGTAGAGAATTATCTTAAAGAAAAGTGTATAATAGCATGTGGCGGAAGCTGGATGGTTAAAAAAGATTTGATAAAGGAAGGAAAGTTTGACGAAATCACTAAGCTTTGTAATGAAGCGAGTGAATTGGCAAATAAGTACAAGTAGAGGAAGTAATGGATTTTTTACCTGTTTTCATTAAGATGTCAGAATTATTTCTGATAATAATAATTGGATATATCGCTGCAAAGGCTAAGATACTTGGACCAAACGTGAAGGCGGCACTGTCTAAGATTATTATCAATATATCAATGCCTTGTACAATTCTATCATCTGTAATGAATTCAGAGAATCTTCCATCTACAAGCGAGATTCTTTTTATTCTATTAATTGCATTTTCAACATATGTTGTTCTTTTTGCCTTGGCAAAGGGAACTTCTTTAATACTTAGACTTAAGGGCCAGCAAAAAGGAGCAGCGGAATTTGGCATAATGTTTGCCAATGTTGGCTTCATAGGTTTTCCTGTAACATATGCAGTTTTCGGCGCTGAATCAGCATTTTACACAAGTATATTCAATATGCCGTTTAACCTTCTATGTTATTCACTTGGTATAGCAATGTTGTCTGGTTACAATATCAGGGAAAAGGTTAAGAACGTAGCGGAATCTGAAGAGAGTACCCTTAGAATTTTTGTTAGAAAAATTGGTAAATTAATTCTGACTCCAGCAATGATTGCTGCAATACTATGTGTTATTATGGGAGTCACAGGATTTCAGGGACCTGACTTTCTTGCTGACACATTTGACATATTAGGTGGAATTACAACACCAGGCGCTCTACTTGTAATTGGCGCAGCGCTTGCAGAAATGCCATTTAAAGAAATGTTTACAAATGTAAAGGCGTACCTATTCGCCTTCATTCAGGTAATAGTTACGCCTGTTCTTATGTATTTTATTTATATGCCAATTTGTCAGGGCAATGATTTGCTTCTTGGTGAAACTGTTATTATTGCTGCTATGCCAGTTGCGACAGCAGGTACAATGCTTTGTGTAGAGTATGATGGCGATGAGAAATTTATGGCACAGATTACATTTATAACTACACTATTAACAGTATTTACCATACCTCTTATAGCAATGATACTTTAATGCTATCTATTTCTGCTTATTTCTTAACATACGATATGAATACGTTATTATCAGACTCGTATTTTGCAGAAGCTTCTACAGAACCAATTCTTGTATATGCATTATTGTTAGGATTATATGTAACAATACTTCCTGCATCGTATCCAACGATTAGTTCTGCGCTGTCTGGACCAGTTATTGCGAGCACCGGACTTCCCTGTGATACATAGTAGAGAACTTCATTAAGGTTACATCCTGTCAGGTCTAGGACATTATAATTTTTCATTAAGCTCTTTAGTATTTCGTATGCACCATCCCCATTTTCAATATAGGTGTTTACTTCAACGTTGATTCCTTCTTTAACTAACATTGTACTAATACACTTTGATATGGTATCTGCCTTGGCATCCTGGTCTCCAACTCTTAGATTAGAAAATGCATTAACATATGGTTGTTTTCCTTTCTTCCATACGTAGGAAGAATTATTATCTACTACAATTCCCATTTGCTCATCAGCAAATCGAATAGCATCTGATGTGGTGTTAGTAGCGAGAAGTACCTGGCTTCCAACATATACAAAGTATTCTTCATTAGTGTTACTTGCCGTAACTATAATTGTATTGTCTGAGCCTGTAAAGTGAGTGGCAGCAGTAGTTGAATTGAAAGCGGGTATAGGATTCTTGTCATCCATTTTTGCACTCTTAAGTAGCGTTACCTCACCTCTGACTTGATCTTTTTTGAATTGAAAATCAACTGCACGACCAAGTTCGCCGGCACTATTTTTAATTGTATCTCCTTCTGCTTCTACATATCCGCCGTCTGATTTTGTGACTCTGTCCAGATAAAGAGTAAATGAATTGAGGGTTGCATTCGTTACATAGAAGCCATCTTTTTTGTACTCTTTTAGAACTGGACGTGTTGGTAAAGTTATTTGCACGATATAGATATCTGAGACAGGATATATTATGGAACCGGCCACATTTCTATCTACATCGTCAGCATTTACAAGTCCATATACCAGATCTTCGTCCATGAATGCGAGAGGTCTGATGTATTGGTTAGTTCCTGCATTTATTGTAAATTTGCTTTCATCACTTAAATCTTCAACGATTAGAGAGGTCGCCTTGTTAGGTGTAGTTGTATAGGCGATGTATCGTCCTGATCTTGAAGCTGCATACTGTGAAGTATCTAATCCCTCAAGAATTGTCTCCATTGTATCATTATTTAGATTAATCTTAACCAAGTTACCTGATATCATTACATAGAAGTATTTGTCATTTGCTTTGTACAGAAGATCAGAGAAACTTGCTTTAAGAATCTGGTATGAACAGGTTGTAGCAACGAAAGCCTCTTCTATTGTCTTTTCAGTTGCTGCGTCGTATTTGTACAAGTCTATTCCACAGTAACCCTCATGTTTGCCTCTGTTCATATATCCATATACTGCAAAATTAACATCACCGTTTTCATTAATTGCAAGAATCTTAATTGAATGCTCATCATAGAAGCAACGGCTGTCGTTGTAATTATTATCTAGAAAACTAAACAATTTAATTAGTTTTCCCTCATTCTGGTTATATTCGAACAACTCGCCGCCTTGCACAAAACAAGTAATTGTACCAACTTCATTAGACAAATAATTAATATCTTTCGAAGTAACTCCCAGATTAATAACATTTTTATCCTGGACAATTTTCTGTCCGTTAATTATTTCTTCCATATTACGACGATAATCTAATATGAAAATTCTTGCCTGAGTGTATCTGACTTTGTAGTATTCTTTTACATTAAAGAAAGATACATTACCGTCTTCATTAAGCTGTAATTGATACCGCATTTCGAATACGCAGTAATCTGAGTTAATATCTTTGATTTCAATTATTGGTTTGGCAACTTCTGTTGCTTCAAAACCACTGAAACCAACCTGATCTGCTGTTGATGCAAGTGTTACTTCAGATAGGGTGTCGTGATTGGCACTGTCTGAAGTCTCAAGATACATTGCAAGATCGTTGTAATTTCCATATAGCGATGTGTCATGGAAATTCTTTACAAAGTCGAAAAGCTCCTTCTCATGACAATTTGATGGAATAAGGATTCGAGTATAATAACGTACATCTTCACCGTCACATTTTAATTTGATAATGAATAAATACTCAGTACCCTCTTCTGTAAGATTCTCAATTTGAAGGTTTAAGTTAATATTATCGGAGTTTGATTTATCGTAATCCTTTACCTCGGTCTCTGCAATTTTGCGCTCCATATCTGTGGAACGAATCTCATATGATATGGAACTGATAGAATTACCATGTGTATTAATGGTAAGAGGAAGCTTTCTGTCTGAACCTAGAGGTATTACAGAATCACGCATATAACATGCATCCATTTCATCTTTATAACCGTGAAGTTCACCTATATTGGTATTGAATGCTTCTGAAGAAATTGTTGGAAGTGATGCGTTATCCATTTCAGATGTGGCATATACTTTCTTGAGATTAAAAATAACAGAAAAAAGTATAATAGAGCCAACAAAAATAAGAATCATTATTAAAATCTGTTTTTTGGTTTTTTTATCTAATCTTGGTAGACGTCTTCTTGAACGCATAGTGTACTCCTCTAATCCGTCGCTTCGCGACACCTTATGAAGTGAATGGTCATAAGGAATCCGTCGCTTTGCGACACCTTATGAAGTGAATGGTCATAAGGAATCCGTCGCTTCGCGACACCTTATGACGTATTATATCACATTTCTTGCGAAAAACCATTTATAGTGGTATAATTTATCAGCAATTTATGTGCAAAAGTATTATAACATGATATATAGATGTTGTAAGAAGGAGAAATCATGAAAAGCTTTTTTTCCAAAATCGGAAAGTTTTTTAAGAATATAGGTAGTAAAGTAGGGGGATTCTTTAAGAAGATTCCTACCCCCAAATTTATAATCAAGATAAAGAATAATGAGAAGATTAAGAAAGTGTCTGATTTTATGACAAATCACGCACTAATATTTCATATACCTTTGTCTCTGGTTATGTGCTTCGTACTTGAATGGATGTCTAGGCATTCGTTTATTAATGCGTGTTATTTTGTATCGGATCATACATTAGCATATCTTTATAATTCCTTCCTTATATATGTGGTATATAGTTTGTGTATTTTGTTTAAGAGACAGACCTTTTGCAGAATGATAGTTTCTGCTGTTTTCGTTGCGCTTGGAATTACGAACTGTATTGTGCTTTATAATCGTGTAACGCCATTTGGTTTTACAGACCTCAATATGATTACAGATTTACTTACAATGCAGGGAACAGGATACTTGAGTCTCGGGTTAACTGTAATTCTAATTGCGGCACTTGTTGCTTACATTATTTATCTTATTAATCTATTTAGAAAAGGCAAAAAAGTAACATATAAATCGCCTATATGGGTTAGGATAATAATTGTTGTCGCACTTTTTGTATCTCTTCCTCTTGTGACAAAGTTCCTTCAGAAGCAGGATATCCTCGCAGCGTATTTTGGTAATCTGCAGCAGGGATACTTTGATTATGGATATTTATATGGTTTCTCGACAAGTGCTTTTGACAGAGGCATGAGCAAACCAATAGACTATAATGAAGAGAATGTTACAGCAATTGTTGATGAGACAACAAGAGAGACAACTATAAAAGAAGATAAGAAACCTAATATAATTGTTGTTCTTCTAGAATCGTATTTTGATGTATCAGAACTTAGCTTTATGGAGACATCTGAGGATGTAACTCCGTTTGCACATAGTCTTGAACAGAATTATTCTTATGGACATCTTACTGTTCCAGTAGTTGGTGCAGGAACCTGTAATTCAGAATTTGAAGTCTTAACAGGTATGTCATGCAGGTATTTTGGTCCGGGAGAATATCCACAGAAGACAATTCTTAAGGATGTTGACAAATGTGAGTCAGTTGCATCAGATCTTAGAAATATTGGCTATAGTTCTCATGTAGTACATAATAATGGCGGTAATTTCTATTCAAGAGTAAATGCTTTCACTCTAATGGGATTTGATACTTTCCAGAGTAAAGAGATGCTTGATATTGTAGACTATACTCCTATGGGTGCATGGCCTACTGATGATATTCTAATTGGAGCTTCTCTTGACGCTATGGACATGACACCTAATAAGGATATGTTGTACACAATTACCGTAGGAACACATGGTAATTATCCTAAGATATCTTATCCTGATTATGAGCCTGTTAAAGTAAAGTGCAACGGAAAGACACCAGAAGTTACTAATCAGTGGACCTATTATGTTAACAGAGTCCATGAGATGGATAACTTTATGAAGAATTATTGTGAAGCATTAGATCAAAGAGGAGAAGATACTCTCGTAATTTTCTTTGGTGACCATCTGCCTACATTAGGAATAGAAGAAGACGAATTGTCTACACATGACATGTATAAGACGAAATATCTTACATGGAATAATTTCGGAATGTCGAAAGAAGATATGGATCTTACTACATATCAGTTGGTTCCAGAATATCTTGATAGATTAGGTATTCATGAAGGCGTAATGACTAATTATAACCAGGATCGGATAGAAAAGGATATATCTACTACATCAGAAGAATACCAGGATGGGTTAAAGCTACTACAATACGACATCCTATATGGAAAGCATTATGCTTATAAAGGCAAGGATTTGTACCCGGCATCTAATCTTGTTATGGGTGTTAAAGATGTGGTCGTTGATAGAATGTATAGTTTTGGCAATGAAGTCCATATATACGGACACAACTTTACCAAGTGGAGTAAGGTGTATGTTAATGGCAAGAAAGTTGCTACTGGCTATAAGAGTGGTGAATGCTTAACGATTGATACTGAAAGTGTTAAGAATGGTGATGTGATCTGTGTTCAGCAGATGGGGTCTAATAACTCGGTATTTAGAAAGTCTAATGAAGTTATAGTTAATTTACCTGCACCACTTAATGCAGAGAATACTACAGAATAAATAATAAATTTACATAAACGTTTATGACAGGAAAGGGGATAATATGTCAGAAAAAAAGATACCATATAAGATTTACCTTGCAGAGGAAGAGATGCCAAAGGCATGGTATAATTTGCGTGCTGATATGAAGAATAAACCGGCACCACTTCTTAATCCAAAGACACATGAACCTGCAACATTAGAGGAATTAGAGCATGTGTTCTGTACAGAACTTGCGAAGCAGGAACTTAATGATAAGGATGCATATATTGATATTCCACAGGAGATTAGAGATTTCTATAAGATGTTTCGTCCTTCTCCTCTGGTAAGAGCATATTGCCTAGAGAATAAAATTGGAACCCCGGCTAAGATTTATTATAAGTTCGAGGGTAATAATACATCTGGCTCTCATAAGCTGAATTCTGCTATTGCACAAGCTTATTATGCCAAGACTCAGGGACTTAAGGGTGTGACAACAGAGACTGGTGCAGGTCAGTGGGGAACAGCACTTTCTATGGCATGTTCTTATTTTGACCTTGATTGTAAGGTGTTCATGGTTAAGAGTTCTTATAATCAGAAGCCACAGAGAAAAGAAGTTATGAGAACATATGGCGCCAGTGTTACACCATCACCTTCTATGGAAACAGAAGTTGGAAGGGCGATTAATAAGAAGTTCCCTAATGGTAATGGTTCTCTTGGTTGTGCTATTTCTGAAGCGGTTGAAAAGGCAACATCAGAAGAAGGATATAGATATGTTCTTGGATCTGTTCTTAATCAGGTACTTCTTCATCAATCGGTTATAGGTCTCGAAACAATGACTGCCCTTGAGAAGTATGGTGAGAAAGCAGACATTATTATTGGATGTGCTGGAGGCGGTTCTAACCTTGGAGGATTAATTTCTCCATTTGTAAGAGATAAGATTAAAGGTAAGGATGATTATAGAATTGTTGCTGTAGAGCCGGCTTCGTGTCCATCACTTACAAGGGGTATATATGCATACGATTTCTGCGATACTGGAAAGGTATGTCCACTTGCTAAGATGTATACATTAGGACATGACTTTATGCCATCTCCATCTCACGCAGGTGGACTCAGATAT
>OCTW013409464.1_pt1 | contig 11401 bp, 10 predicted proteins | sample 1539671 | NCBI WGS metagenome assembly OCTW01 (sample SAMN02144230, study PRJEB22623) | gut metagenome | biome: sheep rumen | host: Ovis aries | place: New Zealand | reverse complement strand
TTGATTTCTTGCTTGTAATGCGATATTATCATCTTGTCTTGTTGGACAGATGAAGAACAAACTTTGGTCGGGGAGTTCTTCATCTTTTTTTCTTTCTCCAAATTTCTAAATTAGATATATTGATAATAACACGGATATCAGTAATTATGAACCCCACGGAAGTGAAAAGAAGAAGAAAGATTAAAAAGCCAAAAACCACACAAAACGGTGGAGTTAGCTCAGACTCCACCGAATTTTAGATTATCAAAAAAAATAAGTCGTGTAGACTTATTTTTTTAAATAATGATATTCAAATTCTAAGCTGGCATTTAAGAAATGTTTCGCGGCGGCTTTGGCGCCTTCTAAATCCATATAGGTATAGTTCCCGCATTCTTCTGGCTTCGCACCAGGGATTTCACCTTCCCAGTCGGCAATCTTCTTGAAGGTATCCATAATGACTGGGACACTCGCTAACATATCTAAATCACGGGTGATTAAGTAGAAACCTGTCATACAGCCCATTGGCCCAAAGTAAACGATTTTATCAGCCACGCTCGAGTTACGTAATAATGTTGCCCCGATATGTTCGATGGCATGCGCTGCTTTTGGATCTAAAGCTGGTTCGTTGTTTGGCTCCGTCATGCGGATATCCCAGGTATAGAGATCACCGTCTAAACGTGATAAATAAATGCCTTTCTTTAATTTTGTGTGATCCACACAAAAGCTTTTAATTCTTTCCATTTTGTATTCCCCCTGAATCACTTTTTTCATCATTATAATAAATGGTTAAAAGGATAATGTAAAGACTTATTCAAATAAGACGATCTCACCTTTGGCTTTGGTTTCCGGAATATTGATGAGTCGCTGATTTGAAGATCCGCGAAAACGTAAGTGCGGATCTTTTAAGTCATTAATAAACATGCCATCGACTAAGACATCGACATAATCAAGAATCGGTTCGTCAAAGTTTTTGAAATCTTCGTATAAGAAGGAAGAGTATAACCAGATATTCTTATGAGGGCATTCCTTGCGTACACGCTTCAATAAATGAAGAATCGCGGGACGGCTTTCTTTTTCCATTGGTTCGCCGCCTAAGATCGTTAAACCGGCAATATGGGGGTTGTTGACTAAAGTAATAATCGCATCTTCTTCTTTTTCGGTAAAAGGAAGGCCACCGTTAAAATCCCAGGTTTCCTCATTAAAACAGAAAGGGCAGTGACGACGACAGCCCTGGGTATATAAAGAGACGCGGATGCCTGGCCCATTGGCGACATCGATCTCTCGTATTTGTGCATATCTCATAATGTTCACCTCAAGTGCTCATTATAGTGTTTTTTGCCCCCGCATTCAAGAATGGCGCCTTGCTTATTGCCCGGGCAATGTTTTTTTCACAATTTCATTAAAATTTTACAAGTGTATAAAATATGTTATAATAACAATGTAAACGGATACACAAATGATAATAAGGATCATAATGACTCTATCTGTATAAGTTACTGTATAAACAGTTATACACAAGGTGCGATTGCTGAAAGAAATGCGCTGATAGTGTATAAAAACTGGACTTTTGACACGTTTGAGATGAGCAATGGTTTTGACTATGATGGATGGCGGATAGAGAAGTTGTGACAAGGAGGCCACGATGAAAAACAAACAACGCGTCTATGAATTCCTCGTCAATTACAGTCGAGAAGATCAAGAAGAGGTGCCCAAATGTACCACGACCTTTCTATCAGAGCAGCTCGCGATGCAGCGCAGTAACCTCTCGGCAATCCTCAATGCTTTAGTACGTGAGGGAAAAGTCATCAAGTATAGTGGACGTCCCGTCCTCTATGCCCTGAAGCCAGATAGCGCCGAAGATGCTTTTGAAAGCTTATATGGGAAAGAAACCTTTCTCAAAGAAGCGATTGAAACGATCAAGGCGGCGATGGACTTCCCTGATGAATTAAAGAAAGTATTACTGATAGGAAAGCGCGGCAGCGGTGCCACGATGCTGGCACGCTGCGCTTTGCGGTATGCATCAGCGAAACGAATGATCGGGTCAAATGATTTACAAATCTATGACATGCACGATGATTCACAAGACAATTTTATATCAAACGAAGGATTTTATCTGATCAGAAATGCCCAGCTGTTAAGCCGCAGCGGTTATGAAAAGCTGATCACTACCCTCCATGGCGTCGTCTTTTTCCAGATTGATTTGGAAGAAGATAAAGAGATGTTCGAAGATGTCCGCTTTATTGTCTCTTTGCCCGATGTCAATGCCCTCTCCTTAGAAGATCGCTTTGCCTATATTGAGCATATCTTCCAGGATGAAGCGCGGCGTCTTTCTGATCGCTTGGAAGTTAATAGCGGTTTGATGCAGTGCCTGTTGGTGTATCGCTGTAAAGGCGGCATGAAACAGTTGCGATTAGATCTGGAAAAAGGCGTGGCTAACGCCTTCAAGCGGGAGAAGAATCACACCTTAACGTTAACGCTCAATGACTTTGGGGCAGAGATCCGCCGCGGCCTGTTGGCGATGAAAAATCGTCAGGATGTGCGCGAGTATCTTGCACCGGTCGCGCTCTTTATCTTCACCGCCGAGACGACGCTGAAAACGCGGGAAAAAACCCTAGAGACAGATCTTTATCAGCTTGTTTATGAAAAGCGGAAACGGTTAGCGCAGATGCTCAATGCAGCGCCTGATCATCAGGTAAGTGAAAACATTCAGGACTATCTGCAGGATCTCTATAAGCTGTATCAGGAAAACAGCGAGGAAAATGTCATCAATGAAGAATTGCAGACATTAACGGGCAGTTTTCTTAAAGAAGCGGGCGAGAAGCTTAATCGTCACTACGATCATGCCTATGTGATGAGTATCGCTTTGCATATCCAAAGCGGGCTGGTTATTGATCAGGAGGCCCTTTTAAGCAGCGCCGTGATGATGGATTTAGCGGATAGCTATAATCAGGAATATCTGCTTAGCCGCCAGTTTTTACGGCGGGTGCAGGAAGAAAGCCGCAAGAAGATCGTCCTTGATGAAAGTCTCTTCCTTTCTTTGTTTCTCGCCTCGGTGAGTGAAACGAAGTTAGAAAAGCAGGTGGTCGTCCTCATCGCCATGCATGGGCAAGCCGCCAGTGCGACCCAAGACGTTGTCTTTCATCTGATGCCAAAAAATCATGTGTATAGCTTTGATATGGCTTTAGAGGAAGATCTCAATGAGACGTATGAGCGCTTAAAGACATGCGTGCAGACGATTGATCAGGGGATGGGCATCCAGGTGATTTATGATATGGGCTCTTTCAAAGTGATGCTTAACAGTATCGCCGAAGAAGTGCATGTGCCCATTCGCTGCCTGGAGATGCCGGTGCCATTATTAGTCATGAGCGCCTTAAAGCTTGCAGATCAGGGCTACCGCTTGGAAGAAGTCCACAATCGCTTATTGGATTATGCCAATGCCGGCAGCGTGATGAAAAACGTTAATGGCAAAATTCTTGTGGCGTTTTCGACGCGAGAAGAAAAGGCGAGTGAGGATATCAAAAAGCAGCTGAAAGCTTTAGATGGCGCCGCTGATTATGAAGTGTATAGCTTTGAAGCGGATGGCCTGGAAGATTTTGCAAGGCAAATTGATGCGCTCCTCATGATTGGCTCGTTAGAAGCGGTTATTGGCACGTATGATCCTCATTTCTTCAATGTTCGCTATATCGAAGCGACGCGTTTAGAAAACGTTACTTCGATGAGAGAGCTTTTAGAAAAAGAAGAATCCTTCGATATTCTTGGTTACCTGGAATCACAGTTTGAAGCCTTTTCCAGAGCCGATCTGGAAAAGACAATTGTCCCCTTTATGGATGACTTCCAACGGATTTTATCGATTGACTTAGATGAAGATGCCTATGTTGGCTTAATGGTCCACATGGCCTGCTTAGTGGATCGGCTGATGAAAAACAAAACGCCGATTGTCAATTTTGATTCCGATAAGATCATTGAGAAGTATCCTCAGGAAACCAAAGCCCTTACTCAGTCTTTAGAATCGATCGCGCGTTATTTCCACATTTCTTTCTTAGAAGGAGATGTTGCGACCCTCATTCACATTGTGAAAAGGTAAAGGAGAAAGACAGTTATGACAAAAGAAGAAGCAACCATGGTAGGATTTGAAATCGTCGCGTATTCCGGCGATGCCCGCACTAAATTACTCTTGGCACTAGAGGAAGCCAAAAAGCAGAATTTTGAAAAATGTGAAGCTTTGATCGAAGAAGCGAATCAGTGTCTGGTGGATGCCCACAAATCCCAGACTGAATTATTACAGGAAGAAGCCCGCGGTCAGGGCGTGGAAGTCGGTTTTATTACCGTGCATGCCCAGGATCATCTGATGACCACGATGCTTTTAAAAGATATTATGAGTACCCTCGTTGATGTGTACAAAAAGTAGGTGAGCGTATGGATACAATTATTGGAACAATTGAAAAGGGTAAACCATTTTTTGATAAGTTAGCCCGTAACCGTTATTTAAAAGCTATTCGTGATGGTTTCTTATCGGCGATGCCGATCATTATCTTCTCATCGATTTTCTTATTAATTGCTTACGTTCCTAATATCTGGGGCTACAACTGGCCAAAATCGATTGAAGCCATTTTAATGAAACCTTATAACTATTCAATGGGCATTATGGCTTTAGTCGTTTCCGCGACAACCGCGAAACATTTCACCGATGCTTTAAATCGTGACATGCCAGAAAACAACCAGCTGAACTTCATTTCCACAATGGTCGCTTCAATGGTTGGGTTCTTACTTTTATCAAGTGATGCCTTAACCGCGAAAGACGGCGCCGCCGGCTTTGGCAATGCCCTGCTTGGCTCAAAAGGCTTATTAACGGCTTTTATCTCAGCCTTTATTGTCGGCGGGATTTATAAGTTCTTTGTCTCACGCAATATCACGATCAAATTACCAGAACAGGTTCCACCAAACATTTCTCAGACTTTCAAGGATGTTATTCCTTTCTCGGTAGCGATTGTGTTCTTCTGGTTATTTGATTTAGGTTTTAGAAATATCTTTGGTTACTGTTTTGCCCAGGGTGTCATCAATGTCTTCCAGCCATTATTTGGCGCCGCTGACGGTTATATCGGTTTAGCCATTATCTATGGCGCGATGTCCTTATTCTGGTTTGTCGGCGTTCATGGTCCATCGATCGTCGAACCAGCGATCTCGGCTGCTTTATTACTGGGCATGTCGGAAAACTTAGCGGCCGTTCAGGCAGGCCAGCATGCGACACATGTCTTATCATTAGGCGCACAGTATTTCGTTGTCTGCCTTGGCGGTACCGGAGCTACCTTAGTGCCTTGTCTGATGTTTGCCTTCCTTGCGAAGTCTAAACAGTTAAAAGCAATTGGCCGCGCCTCAGCCATTCCGGTATTCTTCAATGTCAATGAACCATTCTTATTTGGGGCACCAATGGTTTTAAACCCAGTGTTCTTTGTGCCATTTATTTTAACCCCTGTCTTCAATATCTGGCTGCTTAAGATCTTTATTGATTTCTTAGGCATGGATGGGTTCATTTATACCTTACCTTGGACAACCCCTGGTCCAATTGGGATTATCTTAGGCTGTGGCATGAAACTCTTACCATGTGTCTTCTTAGCGGCTGTGGTGGCGTTAGACTTTGTCATGTATTATCCATTCTTTAAAGTGTATGACGCTGAAAAAGTGGAAGAAGAAAAGAATGCGACGAATGAAGTCAAAGCTGAAAAAGAAGTCGATGTCAACGGCGAAGTCTTAGATTCGAAAAAGATTCTGGTCTTATGTGCCGGCGGCGGAACGTCTGGTTTATTAGCCAATGCCTTAGCCAAAGGCGCTAAGGAAAAAGGCATTCCATTAGTGACGGCAGCGGGCAGCTATGGCGCACACACCGATATTATGAAAGACTATGATCTGATCATCTTAGCCCCGCAGGTGGCCTCATACTATCAGGATTTAAAGAAAGATACCGATCGTTTAGGTATTAAGTCGGTGGCTTGTCAGGGGAAACAGTATATTGAATTAACCCGTAACCCACAGAAAGCATTAGAATTTGTATTTAGTGTAATGGAGGATGAATAACATGAAATTTCCTAATGATTTTGTCTTTGGCGGCGCGACCGCTGCTTATCAGTGTGAAGGAGAAACCCGCACTCATGGAAAGGGGAAAGTCGCCTGGGACGACTTTCTCGCCGCCCAGGGGCGTTTCTCCGGTGATCCCGCCAGTGATTTTTACCATCAGTATCCCGTGGATTTAGATTTATGTCGTAAATTCCACATCAAAGCCATTCGTATTTCTATTGCCTGGAGCCGTATCTTTCCTGAAGGAACAGGCAGCATCAACCAGGAAGGCGTCAATTTTTATCATCGCGTTTTTCAGGAATGCCATAAAAACGGCGTTGAACCTTATGTGACTTTGCATCATTTCGATACGCCCGATACCCTTCATAAAGCCGGGGACTTCCTCAATAAAGACACGGTTGAAGCCTATGCCTCTTATGCAAAGTTTTGCTTTGAAGAATACCATCAGGAAGTCAAATACTGGTTTACCTTCAATGAAGTATGGCCGGTGGCTACCAATCAGTATATTGAAGGGACTTTCCCGCCAGGGATCAAATATGATATTCCCAAAGCGATTCTCTCGATGCATTATATGATGCTCGCTCATGCTAAAGCGGTCTTAGCCTTTAAAGAAGGCGGCTATCCTGGTCAAATTGGTGTCATTCACTCATTAGAGACGAAATATCCCTATGAAGATTGTGAAGAAGATCGCTTAGCCGCGAAGAAAGAAGATATCTTAGCCAATCAGTTTGTCTTAGATGCGACCTTCTTAGGGACATATACTGATGAGACTTTAGCTGTCATTCGGGACTTAGCCGCCCTTAATGGCGGGAGCTTTGATCCGGATCCGGCCGATCTGGCAATTATGAAAAAAGCAGCTTCCATGATTGATTACTTGGGCATGAATCATTATCAGAGTCATTTTATTAAAAGCTATGATGGAGAGAATGATATCTTCCATAATGGCACTGGTGAAAAAGGAACCAACCGTTTCCGTCTCAAAGGTATTGGTGAACGAATGTTTAAGGAAGGCATTGAAACGACGGACTGGGACTGGCTCATCTACCCGCAAGGCATGTATGATATGATCATGCGTATTAAAAAGCAGTATCCAATGTATAAAGCTATTTATATTACCGAAAATGGCATGGGTTATAAAGATACCTTCGAAGATGGTTTTATTGATGACACGCCGCGCTGTGATTATATCAATAAACATTTAAAAGCTTTAAAACAAGCCATCGCTGATGGCGCTCATGTGAAAGGCTACTTTGTCTGGTCTTTAATGGATGTCTTCTCCTGGTCTAATGGCTACAACAAGCGTTATGGCCTCTTCTATGTCGACTTTGAGACCCAAAAACGTTATCCGAAGTGTTCCGCTTACTACTACAAGATGGTCATTGACCGTAAGGACGTGATCGAATGAAAGGCGTGATCTTTGATTTTAATGGGACACTTTTTCTCGATCATGATAAACATGTCAAAGCCTGGAATCAGATCTCTCAGCTGCTTCGTCATTGTCCTATTACTAAGGAAGAGCTCTTTACCAAGTTCAATGGCGTCCCTAATGATGTCATTATAAGCGAGATGTTAGCGGGGAAAGGGACGAAGCCGCAGATTCAAAAGTACAGTGCCTTAAAGGAAGAATACTACCGCGCTTACTGTCAGAAAGATCCCGCTTCCTTTCATTTGATTAGTGGAGCTTATGACTACTTTCAATCCTTGCAGAAAAGGCATATCCCATTTACTATTGCCAGTGCTTCGATTAAGGAGAATATTGACTTCTTTATCTCTTCCTTTCACTTAGATGACTATTTTGATATCTCAAAAATTGTTTATGATGATGGCACTTATCAAAATAAAGTGGCGATGTTTATTAAGGCGGCGCACAATATTGGCGTAGATATTTCTGATTGTACTATTTATGAAGACAGCATCTCTGGAATTCAAAGCGCCTATGAAGCGGGCTGTCATGAAATCATCGTCATTGATACGGCAGGGCAGAAAGATACCTACCAAAAACTGCCTGGCGTCGTGCGGGTCATCAGTGATTTAACGGAGGTCTGTTATGACAAAAGTGATTGCTCACAATAATCTGATTGATGAAATTATTCTCCGTAATGAGGAGATGGAAGTCCATCTCCTCAATCTGGGAGCCACGATTAAAAATATTTATGTTTCTGATGCGCAAAAGCATATCCGTGATGTGGTACTTGGATATGACGATGTCTTTGATTACATGCGTTATGATGGCTACTTAGGCGCTACCATTGGCCGCGTCGCTAACCGCATTGCGAAAGGATGCTTTACTTTAGACGGCAAAACCTACCATTTGCCAATCAATAATGGTCCTAATAGCTTGCATGGCGGTCTCAAAGGTTTTTCTTATCGCTTATTTGACTACATTTATACCAATCATCAGGTCACTTTCCATTACTTATCGCCTGATGGCCAGGAAGGCTATCCCGGCACGTTAGATGTCTATGTCACCTACACATTAGACAAAACAACCCTCACGATGGATTATCAGGCAGTGACGAGTCAAACGACTTTAGTCAATCTCACTAATCATACGTACTTTAACTTAGATGGCATAGCGTGTCCTATTGATGATCATCTGCTTACGGTGAAAGCCTCGCACTATGCCCTCGTTGATGGTGATGGCTTAGTCACTGGTGAAATCAGGGATATCCACCATACACCTTTTGATTTCACAAAGGAAAAAGCGATTGGGGAAGCTTTACATAGCGATGATATGCAGATCGCCATCGCCCGGGGCTTAGATCATCCGTTCTTATTTGATGACAATCATGATCAGGTGATCTTACGTTCAAAAGCGAGCGGGATCACAATGAAAGTATCGACATCTCTGCCTTTAGCGCAGATTTATAGTGCTAACTATTTAGATGGCCGCTTAGGCAAACATAAATATCCGATGAACGCGCAAAGTGCGCTGTGCATTGAAACATCTTATCTTCCCGATAGCATCCACTTGGAAAAAGACTCACCGACGATCTTAAAACCAGGTGATACCTATCAGGCATCCACATCTTATACATTCACCAATGAAGGCTAGAAGATTTAGTGATCTTTTAGCCTTTTTCTATGTTTAAATGATTGATTTCGTTAATAGACAAATAATGAGAATCATTATTGATATAATAAAATACAATCAAAATGATAAAAAGTTATTGACCTTGGTATAATGCTAGAGTTTATACTGTGAAGCATACAAGAAAGAAATCCACAAGGGGGCGTATAGTTATGGATACGAAAATCGATTTCTTATATCTCTCAGAACCAGATATGATCAAAGCCGGGGTTAAAGACATGAAAGCCTGCGTGGCATCAATGGAATCGATGTTACTGCTGTTAAAAGAAGGGGACTACCGCATGGGCGGAGAAAATGGCAACTCCCATGGCTGTATGATCATGTTCCCGGATCATCCGAAGTTTCCGGGCATGCCCAGAAATACCCAGGATCGCCGTTTTATGGCGATGCCAGCATATCTTGGCGGGGCCTATCAGATGGCTGGGGTCAAATGGTATGGCTCCAATATTGAAAATAAAGAAAAAGGCTTACCAAGAAGTATCTTGATGATGACCTTATCGGATAAAGACACTGGGGCACCGTTAGCCTTTATGTCAGCGAACTTATTATCCGCTTACCGAACGGGCGGGGTGCCGGGCGTGGGGGCGAAGTACCTAGCCCGGAAAGATAGTGAAACCGTTGCGATTATTGGTCCTGGGGTCATGGGCAAAACGAGCTTAGCGGCTTTTGCGGTGACGTGCCCCAAACTGCATCGTTTGCATATTAAAGGGCGCGGCCGCAAGTCGATTGACAGTTTTATTGCTTTTGTGAAGAAAGAATTCCCACAGTTTGATGAAATCAAAGTGTGTGAAACGGAAGAAGAAGCGGTTCGCGATGCCGATATTATTTCTTTCACCACGGTTGCTCAGTGCGGTGATGATCCAGCTATTGTGGATACTTATCCTTATGTGGCAAAAGAATGGGTCAAGCCAGGGGCTTTTATCTCGATGCCATCAGCGGCCAAGTTTGATGATGAGATGGTTGTCAAAGCCAAATGCGTCGTTGATAACATGATGCTTTATGTTGCCTGGGAAGAGGAATATCCCTATCCGACTTATCCTAAGATTGCCATTATTGGATCGAAGTTTACCGATTTGATTCATGAAGGCAAAAAGAAGAAAGAAGACATCGCTGAAATGGCGGATATCATCTTAGGCAAAACACCTGGACGAACAAGTGAAGATGAAATCATTATTTATTCCGTTGGCGGGATGCCGGCCGAAGATGTCGCCTGGGGCTGCAGCGTCTATAAGAAAGCTAAAGAGCTAGGCATTGGCGTGAAGTTAAATCTCTGGGACAAACCAGAAATGGCATAAAGGGGGAAAAGCGTATGAGTAAACTATCAAGAATTGAAATTATCTGTGATATGTCCAAATTCAGTCTATTGAAAAGCGAACTAAGTCAGTTGGGCGTCCGAGGAATGACTTTCATCCAGGTCTTAGGCTGCGGCGCTGAAAAGGGCACGAAAGAATATGAAGTGGATGAAAACTATGAAATGGAATTGTTGCCAAAAATAGAGGTGCAGTGCGTCGTCGCAAGTGAACGTGTGGCAGAGATTGTCGATCGTGTGGAAAAAGCGCTGTATACCGGTCATATCGGTGATGGCAAGATCTTTGTCATGAGCTTAGATGATGTCATTCGCGTCCGCACAGGAGATCACGGAGAAAAAGCCTTATAAACATCTTCCTAAAGGAAAGGGGGAACTTTTATGGAAAAGAAACTCGGCTTACGTAACGTTGTCTCCGTCTCCGTTGGTTTAGTCATTGCGACCAGCTGTCTGATTTCCTTAGGCCAGGGGGCCGGGGAAATCGGTGAACTGTTCATCTTTGCGATGATCATTGCCTGTTTGTTAAACATGGTGACGATGGCCACAATGAGTGAACTCAATGCCTTAATGCCCAACGTTACCGGCGGTCTGGCTCAGTATACGTTAGCGGGCATTGGCCCGGTGCCAACGATCGTTCTGATGGTGGGCGGCTATATGATTTCGAATATCCTCTCCTCAGGGGTAGAAGCCTCGATCTTCGCGTATGCGATGGGGAAAGTTTTAGGCTTACCGATTCCCAATTTCTTTTGGACGGTGTTAGCCTCAATCGTCATCCTGATTGCGAATTTACGCGGCGTTGATATGTTTGCGAAGATTCAGGATTTGGTTGCTTATTTATTACTTGGTTCGATGCTTCTGATGGGGCTTATCGGCGTCTTCAAATTAGGCACCGGCACGGTCATTCATCAGCCGGCCATCATGCATCCGCATTTCAAAAATGTCGTGTCGATGAC
>OCTW011132515.1_pt1 | contig 11401 bp, 10 predicted proteins | sample 1539671 | NCBI WGS metagenome assembly OCTW01 (sample SAMN02144230, study PRJEB22623) | gut metagenome | biome: sheep rumen | host: Ovis aries | place: New Zealand | reverse complement strand
AAAGAGAATCAAGCTCTCTCTTGGAGGAATGAGCCCACTTCAGTATCGAAGGTATCTTGGGCTTATAGTGGCTTGATTCATAGCGGATATAGATTGGTTAATGGTCCAAGGAAATGTCCGCCCCCCCTTTTAAGGATTACCTATTGACAATATACAATCTGCATGGATATGTGTATGATTGATCTTACGGATAAGGCCAATGTTGACGTCGGAAGTGTTGTGGAGATCTTCGGCACACAGCAGCCAGTCGAAAAGTTCGCAGAGCTCGCCGGCACCATCCCGTACGAGCTCATCTGCGCCGTCAGCAAGCGTGTGCCGCGCTACTACCTGGAAGGCGGTGACGTCGTCGCGAAGGAATTGTTGCTTCGGATGTAAGTGTGGATAGTGGCATAATATACGAATGAAAGGTAGACATCAATTATGCTTGACAATGAATGTTGACTTTAGTATAAAAATGATAAAAATAAGGTTATTGATAACAGCACTGATATTAGTAGCCTTATATAAATTATAACTAGGTGACAAAGCCGTCATGTTCCTGAAACAGGGATGTGATGGCTTTTTTTATTATGAAAGGAGCGCCTGCTAGGTATGTATCAAAAGAATTCTAAAGTGCACGGTTCACTGCTTGTCTCAAAATGACACATCTATCTAAAAAAACTTTGTAATAATGCAATAAGATGTACAAATAAAACAAATGATCGCCATGGAGAAACGACAAAAATAAGCATAATGTACAAAATGCATTGACTCTACTGATGAAAAAAAGTAAAATTATTACATCACAAGCGGAAAGGTGAACAGGGAAAGTTCACGAAATCAGGAGGAAACAGATATGAAGAAAAGACATATTGCACTTTCGTTAACACTCGCTGTAGCGATGGCGCTGACGACAGCGTGCTCCGGCGGTTCCGGTAAGGCTCCGGAAACCACAGCAGCGAAGAAGGAAGAGGCAGCGACTTCTGCAGCAGCAGAGGGTGGCAGCGGTAATCTGGACACATCGAATCCGATTACCATCGCAGTTGCAGGACCGATGACCGGTGACAACTCAGAGTACGGTATCGGATTCGCAAATGCAGCCAAGTTAATGGCAGAGAAGTGGAACACGGACGGCGGATGCTTGGGTAGAGAAGTAAAGATCGTTGAGTACGATGATAAGAATACTTCTGAGGAAGCAACCACTATCGCACAGAAGATCGTATCGGATAAGGATAACATCGCCGGCGTCATCGGACATTTCGCTTCTGGCGTATGTATGACCGCAGCGCCGATCTACCAGGAAAACGGTGTGATCGAGATTTCCCCATCTTCCTCTCATCCGGACTATTCTTCCATCGGTGACTATATCTTCAGAAACAACACCGTCATTTCCAAGGAGGGTGGTGCGAGTGTAGATATCGCAGTTAACGACCTCGGCAAGAAGAAGATCGGTATCATCTCCATCATGACCGACTGGGGAACCAATACCTCGAAGATCATCACCGACATCATCGACGGTATGAGCGATAAGGGCGTTTCTGTTGTGGCACATGAGGAAGTGATGGAAGGCTCCGATGACTATTCTGCAGCAATCGCAAAGCTGAACGAGGCAGGGGCAGAGGCTGTTATCTGCTGTGGTATGTATAACCTCGTAGCACCAGTTGCAAAGCAGTACAAGCAGGTGAATCCGGATGTTGCCATCATCGCATTCTCTAACGCCTACAGCCAGCAGCTCCTGGAGCTTGGTGGAAGCGCTGTAAACGGCGTATGCTTCCCGGTTATCTTCTTTGCAGATTCTGATGATCCTGAGATTAAGTCATATGTACAGCAGTATACCGATGTGTACGGCAGCGCACCATCTGCACTGACCTCTCAGGCATATGATTCTGTAGGCATGCTGCTGACCGCAATCGAAGCTGCAGGCACGACGGAGTCCGATAAGGTGAAGGATGCGCTTTACAAAGTGGATTATCCAGGCGTTACCGGTCAGACCAAGTTTGACGCAACGGGTGATGTAGATAAGGCATTCGTAAAGGTAACCATCAAAGATGGCAAGTTCGTTAAAATGAAATAAGCAAACTCAAAAATTTATGTAAGTACATCTGAGAGAGCCGGAAAGCGTGCTTTCCGGCTCTCACTATATCTTCGAAAGGAGCCTCAATGCTTGTTCAACAGGTTTTTAATGGTTTAGCCCTGGGCATGGGATATGCGTTAATAGCGGTCGGCTATTCGCTGATATTCGGAATCCTTCGACTGGTCAATTTCTCACATGGTTCCATTTACGCGTTTGGAGCGGAAATCGCCATGGTATTCATCGTCAGTATGAAATTCGGCATCGTACCTGGGATTCTCTTAAGTATGTTCGTAACCGGTGCGTTAGGTATTATGATCGATAAGATCGCACTGGAGCCGCTTCGTAAAAAGGGCTCACCGCCAATCGCATCTCTGATTACGACCATCGGTATTTCCAACATCATCACCAACCTCCTGATCGTTTTCCTCGGTTCGGAGAAAAGAAACTTCCCGAACATCTTCGGTTACGGCATGATCAAGATCGGTTCTATTTCCATCACACTGACACAGATCATGATGTGCGTGGTGTCGGTCGTGCTGATGCTGATCCTCGTATTCATCGTATTTAAAACCAAGATTGGTCTTGCGATGAGAGCCAGTCAGCAGAATGCAAAGGCCGCAAAGATGATGGGCATCGATGTAAACTTTGTCATCAGCTTTACATTCTTCCTCGCAGGTGTATCTGCAACACTGGCCGGTGCGCTGGTTAGTGGTTATTACGAAATTGTTTATCCGAACATGGGATTCATGGCCGGCTTAAAGGCCTTTGCAGCGGCCGTTCTCGGCGGTATCGGAAGTCTTCCGGGCGCGATCCTGGGCGGTCTGATCATCGGTGTTTCCGAGTGTATGGCGGTTACCTTTTTCGGCTCTACCTACCGCGATTCTGTAGCATTTATCATTTTGATCCTGGTGCTGATCATTCGTCCGAACGGTCTGTTTGGTAAGAAGGGCATCACCAAGGTATAAGACACCGTAACGATACTTGGAGGATAAAGATGAAAAAAGATAATAGTACACTGCTTTCTTCGTTCGAACAGTTTACAGCGAAGAACGCAAAGATCCTTTGGGGCGTTCTGGCTGTTCTTCTGATTGCACTGCCGTTCGTGGCAAAGAACCAGTATTTTCTGACGGTCGTCGCAAAAATCGGATGCTACGCGATCCTTGGCCTAGGTCTTAATATCCTGACCGGCTATACCGGTCTGGTATCGCTGGGGCATGCAGGCTTCGTCGCCATCGGAGCTTACACAGCATCACTTTTAGCTGTCACCCTGGGATGGTCCTTTTTCCCGGCGATGATCATCGGAATGCTGGTGGCTGCCGTCATCGGCGTGCTGGTAGGACTACCTACATTACGTGTAACCGGAACGTACCTTTCCATCATCACCCTGGGATTTGGTGAGATCGTCAAGATGGTTCTGATGAACTGGCAGAGTGTAACGAATGGTACACTCGGCGTAAAAAATATCCCGAAGCCACAGATCTTCGGCATGAAGCTGACGGTTGCAAACAATGGTATGTATTTCCTGATTCTGATCATGATCGTGCTGATCTCTCTGTTCTGCAGAGCACTGATCCAGTCGAAGACCGGAAGAGCGCTCAGAGCGATCAAAACCGATGAGATGGCCAGCACCATGATGGGAATCAATATCACAAAATATAAGATCCTGGCATTTGTTATTTCGGCCATGATCTGCGCACTGGGCGGAGCATTGTATTCTTCCCTGATCGGTTATATCGATCCGAATACATTTAACTTTGATGTTTCAACCCTGATTTTAAGTATCGTTATTTTAGGCGGTATGGGAACTCTCAGAGGCATGTTTGTAGGAGCAATCGTTCTGGTTGCTTTCCCGGAGGTTTCCAGAAACCTCATGAAATACCGCTTCGTTCTCTATGGCGTCATCCTAGTTCTGATGATGCGTTTCCGTCCAGAAGGATTACTGGGATGGAAATCGACCTTACCTTATAAATTATCTCAGAAGGTGCAGGCGAAGATGAACGGTGAAGAGGCAAACGTGTAATAGAACGAGTTGGGAACGGATGGAGGCACAATGGCTAGAGAAGATTTGTTATTAGAGGTCAAGGGAATAACGAAACGATTCGGTGGCATTGTTGCGGTGGAAAATGTCAGCTTCAAGGTTCACGAGGGTGAGGTCATCAGTATTATCGGACCGAACGGAGCAGGAAAAACGACCGTATTCAACATGCTGACCGGAGTTTATAAAGTAGATGAGGGTATCATCAAGTTTAAGGGTGAAGAGATCCAGAGCATAAACCCGAGAGATATCGTAAAAAAAGGTATCTCAAGAACATTCCAGAATATCCGCCTTTTCTCGGATATGCGGGTAATTGAAAATGTACTTGTTGGTGCACATATCAAAACAAAATATGACTTTGCTTCTTCTATTTTCAGAACAAAGAAATTCAGAGAAGAGGAAGATGCAATTACCTATGATGCACTGAAGGTTCTGAAGGAAGTAGGCCTTTACGACCGGAAGGATGATTATGCATCGAACCTTCCTTACGGCGATCAGAGAAAGCTGGAAATCGCCCGTGCAATCGCTACCGGTGCAAAGCTGATTTTGCTTGATGAGCCGGCAGCAGGCATGAACCCGCAGGAGTCGCATGAACTGATGGAGTTCATCCGACTTTTAAAGAAGCAGGGTTACACTGTTCTTATGATCGAGCATGATATGAGTGTAGTTATGAATATTTCGGACCGTATTTATGTCATCGACCATGGAAAGCCGATCGCGGAAGGACTTCCGGAAGAGATCGCAAAGAATCAGAAGGTTATCGACGTATATCTGGGAGGTTCGAATAATGCTGCTAAAAATTGATGATCTGCACACCAATTACGGCGCGATCCACGCCTTAAAGGGCATCAGCCTGGAAGTAGATGAGGGCGAGATCGTCTGCCTGATCGGCAGTAACGGCGCCGGAAAAACAACACTTGTAAATTCGATCGTTGGCATCGTCAAGTCGAGCAGCGGTACGATTACATTTGACGGAAAAGATATCACGCATCTACCTGCACATGCAATGACGAAAGCAGGCATCGGTATTTCGCCGGAGGGACGTGAGGTATTCCCGGAGCTTACCGTAGAGGAAAACCTGCGTATCGGTGCGTTCATTGTGAAGGATGAGAATAAGATCAAGGAATCCTATGAGAGAGTATATAAATTATTCCCACGTCTGAAGGAGCGTATCACACAGCAGGCAGGTACCCTGTCTGGCGGTGAGCAGCAGATGCTGGCGGTAGGACGTGCACTGATGTCAAACCCGAAGATGATTCTGCTGGACGAGCCGTCCTTAGGACTTGCGCCGAACTTCGTAGAGATGATTTTCGACATGATTAAAAAGATCAACGAGCAGGGCGTTACGGTTCTTCTGATCGAGCAGAATGCGAATATGGCACTTCAGGTTTCTCAGAGAGCGTATGTACTGGAAAACGGTCTCGTAAGTATGTCTGGCAAAGCCAGCGACATTGCAAATGATCCGATGGTAAAGAAAGCTTATCTCGGTATGGCATAAGGCAAAAATCAGGAAAGGATGTATGTTATGAAAAAGATTATTAACAATCCGACAGACGTAGTAAGTGAGGCTCTGATGGGCATGCAGGCAGCGTACCCGGATAAGCTGGTGTACACACCGAAGATGGAAGTCATCAGCAGAAAAGAAAAGAAGACTGACAAGGTTGCGGTGATCTCCGGCGGTGGCGCAGGTCATGAGCCACTGCACGCAGGTTTCGTAGGAAAGGGTATGCTGGATGCGGCCATTTCCGGTAACGTCTTCTCTTCACCAAGTCCAGACCGTATCGGAAGCGCGATCGAGCAAGTTTCCTGTGGTAAGGGCGTACTGATGGTCATCAAGAACTATTCCGGTGATATCATGAACTTCGGTCTTTCCGCAGACCTCGCAGAAATGGATGATATCGAGGTGGCACAGGTCGTTGTAAAGGACGATGTGGCTGTTCCGGACAGAAAAGAGGGAACTGGAAGAAGAGGCATCGCTGGTACTGTATTCGTACATAAGATCGCAGGTGCAAAGGCAGAGCAGGGCGCAAGTCTCGCAGAAGTAAAGGAAGCAGCGGAGAAAGCAGTGCGCAATATCCGTACCATGGGTGTGGCCATGACGCCGTGCATCCTTCCGGCCGTTGGCAAGCCTGGCTTCCAGATTGCAGACGATGAGATCGAGATCGGTATGGGTATCCATGGAGAACAGGGTGTTGAGACGACCAAGATCAAGACTGCAAAGGAAATCGCAGAGATTCTGGTTGGCCGCATTCTGGCGGATTATGATTACACAGGGAGCGAGGTTGCTGTATTAGTGAACGGCCTCGGTGGAACGCCGCTGATGGAGCTTTATATCCTGAACATGGAAGTACAGAAGCTTCTGAAGGAAAAGGGCATCAAGGCCTACCGTACCTTCGTAGGAAACTACTGCACCGCCATCGATATGACGGGTGCATCGGTTACCCTGATGAAGCTGGATGATGAACTGAAGGAACTGCTGGATGCTCCGTGTGACACGCCGGCACTTAAGATCTGATGGAGGAAATAATTCATGTTTACGTTAACTGCAAAAGATTATACAGAGTATATTAAGCTGGCCTATGAGCTAATCCATTCAAAGGGTGACTATATTACCGAGCTGGACAGCATTACCGGTGATGGTGATCACTGGACCAATATCAACATGGGCTTTGAGAACCTTGTAAAGAACATCGATCGTCTGGAAGTAATGGAGCTTTCGGATGAGTTCAAGGAGATCGGTAAGATCATGATGTCGGTCATCGGTGGTTCTTCCGGCGTTCTGTACGGCAGTGCTTACATCGCTGCGGCGAAGGCATTAAAGGGTGTGGAGGTTCTTCATGATGCAGAGCTGTGCACCGTATTAAAGGCGATGCTGGATGCCATCGTAGCAAGAGGCCAGGCAAAGGAAGGCTACAAGACCATGATCGACTCCCTGGCACCAGCCGTGAAGACCTACGAGGAGTGCCTCGCAAACGGAACGCCGTCTGCAGAGTTATGTGCACTTGTAAAGAAGGCTGCTGAAGATGGCGCAGAGAATACCAAGAATATGGAAGCTATCCGAGGCCGTGCAAGCTATCAGGCAAACCGCGGACTGGGCAATCTGGATCCGGGCGCAGTTACGATGTCCTACCAGATCGCTACACTGATGGATTACGCAGCTGGAAAAATCACAGAATAAGAAAATAAGGAGTCGCATCTATGAGCGAGAATAAACGGCAGCTTCTGAAAGATGCTATGGACAATAAAGAGACATACCGGATTCCGATGGGATTCTGGCATCACTTTGTACTCGGGAAAGATCAGTTCCAGGGACTGGAGCATCCAGAGATCCTGGAAAAGATCGTAGAAGGCCACAAGCGCTATTTTGAGACGATCGAGCCGGATATGATGAAGCTCATGAACGAGGGCTTCATGGGATATCCGCCAGTGATGAACAACCATCTGGAAACAGCGGAAGATCTTCTGGCCATCAAGAGCATCGGACCGGATCATCCGTGGATTACGGAGCAGGTAAAGCATGTGCGCCGCTTGGTCGACATGTTCGGCGATAAGGTCATGACCTTTTACAACGTGTTCGCTCCGCTTCAGGTCATCCGAATCCGCTTGGACTTTTATGATCTGAAATATGACCGCTTTGTATACCTCGCAGAGCACTTCCCGGAGGAACTTCATCAGGCCGGCATGGAGATTCAGAAAGACCTGGAGATCCTGGTGACGAAGCTTCTGACGGAAACAAAGCTTGACGGAATTTACTACTGCGTACAGAATGTACAGAGCAGTATGTATGACCGTGAGACCTATGACCGTCTGATCCGCCCGACCGAGACCCGTGTGCTGGAGACCGCAAACAAGCTGAGTGATTACAATATCCTCCACATCTGCGGATACGCGCATCACACAAACAACTTGAGCTGGTATCAGGATTATGAGGCAAAGGCATATAACTGGGCGACCTTCACCGAGGGTATCAGCATCGAGGAAGGCCGGAAGCTGTTCCCAGGCAAGTGCGTGCTGGGCGGCTTTGACAACAACCCGGATACTTTGATCGACAGAGGCACCGAGGAAGAGGTCTGCAAATTTGTAAATCAGCTCATCCGGGAAAACGGACATCGTGGCTACATCATGGGTGCGGACTGTTCGATTCCGAATAATATCAATGATGGAAGAATTCACTGGATTTCAAGGCAGGTGAAGGAAAAGGAGAATTGTATGACAGACGATAGAAAAGCGGTTTTTGAGGCATTTTTAAAGAACGAAACGGAAGATCGAGTACCGGTTGCCTTCTGGCATCACTTCGTATCTTTCCATAACCATTACAGCGGTGCGGATCCGGACATCTACAACACTGTCGTAACGGAGCAGAAGAAGTACATCGACGAGGTAAAGCCGGACTTCTTAAAGATCATGTCCGATGGTTTCTTCGGCCATCCATCTGTCTGCCGCAAGACCATCACTTCGGTGGAGGATCTGGATAAGGTGGAGTCTGTGGGAGCAGATCATCCGTGGATCACAAAGCAGGTTGAGTATGTGAAGGAGATCTGCGAGTATGCAGGAGATGATATTTATAAGTATTACAACCTCTTCTCCCCGCTTCAGTACATCCGTCTTCGTTTCGAGGAGTATGACGAGGACTTCAAGAAGTTCGTCAGACTGTTCCACGAGAGCCCGGAGGTGATGGAGAAGGCGGCGAGATGCATAGCAGAGGACACCAAGATCCTCGTGAAGAAGCTGTTCGAGGAGACCTCCATCGACGGCATTTACTACAGCGTACAGTGTGTACAGGATAAGATGCTGACACACGATGGTCATAAGAAGCTGGTAGAGCCACTGGACCTGGATGTATTAAACTACATCAACCAGTTTGCAGATAATACCATCCTTCATATCTGCGGATATGGAAAATATACCAACCACTTAAGCTGGTATAAGGATTATCCGGTTGCTGCGTACAACTGGGCGGTATATTCTGAGGGAATCAGCCTCGGCGAAGGAAAGAAGATCCTCGGTGACAAGCCGGTCATCGGTGGTTTCGACAACGCAGAGGGAACCATCCTCTATACTGGAACAGAGGAAGAGTTAAGAGCGGAAATCAAGAAGATTCTCGATGAGGCAGGAACAAAGGGTGTTGCCATCGGCGCGGACTGCACCATCGCTTCGGATATTGCGCCAGAGAGATTAGAGCTGATTCGTCAGATTACGGCGGAGTACACAAAATAACAACATGAGATGAGGAAGGTCCGGTAAAGCCACTGAGTGGCTTTACCGGGCTTACCTGTATTACGGAGAATGGAATGAAGTTTAAGGGTGAGCATAAGACAGAATTTGATGATTTTGCACGGACCATCTCAGATGTGCTGGAAACCGATGTCATCATCACCGACGCAGACATGAATGTCATCGGTAGCGCGTTCCAGTATTTTTCCCTGTATCAGGATATCAAAATCGGTTCCCTGATCGCGGAGGTTTTTTATGATAATAAGGATCTGCTGATTGAACGGAAGAAAGATAAAGAAAGCTGCCGACAGTGTACGGAATATCATAACTGCAAGATGGAATCCTTTGTGGGCGTGCCGATTCGCCTCGATAACCGGACCATCGGTGTCATCGCCCTGATTCTTCCGAAGGACACAGGAAAAGCGCTGTTTAAAAAGATTTCATCCACGGTTACCTTCATGCACAGCATGGCTGATTTGATTGCCTCCAAGATTACGGACAGCCAGTACTCCAGGATCATAGAAGAGAAAAATGACGAGTTGAAAAGTATCCTCGATGCCAATGATACGGCGCTGGTGTACACGGATTATTATGGAAATATTCTGTTTGCAAACGAGGCTTTTCGAAAGCAGTTCTGGATCACGGAGCCGCTTCTGGGAAAACGGATCCAGGAGCTGTTTCCGTATGAGTCGATTCAGGAAACGTTCCGGACACCGGAGCGAAAAGGCCAGATGGTGAAAGCGGCCATTCAGCGAAACCATTTCTACGGAATCATCAACGTCAAACCGACGTTTGAGCATAAGCACGGCGCGACCATGCTGTTTACCTTCCGTAAATACAGTGAGATTCAGAAGGAGTCAATGCAGTTTGCCAATGGGAGCTACATCACCTTCGATTTTCTCAAAGACATCTGTGATGCGGATCTGTTGAAACAGGCCAGAAACCATGCACTGGAAAATCACGACACCATTCTGATCAATACCGATGACATGGAGATCAATGAGCTTCTTGCGAAGGCGATTCACAACGAATCGAGCCGAAAACTGAAGGATATCCTGATCATGCGCAGTTCCAGCATTTACCAAGGTTATCTGTCGGATTATCTGTTCGGAGAAGATGGGCTGTTGCAGAATAACAATGAGGGAACGGTCGTCATCCACTATCCAGAGCGAATGCAGCTCTGCTATCAGGAGTATCTCGCGAAACTGATTGCGAATCGGAAAAAGCGGAGGGATCTGGAATCTGTGCGGATCATGTTCTGCACGGATAAAAATCTGGAGGAGCTCTGTCAGACCGGGATGTTCAGTTGGAAACTGTATGAGACCATGAAGGAACATTGCCTGAAGCCGGTACACACGGTTCATACAGACCGTGCGCTGTTTCTGCGCTATGCAAAAAATATGCTGGATTATTACGGCCGTCTCCATGAAAAGGCACGACCTGTGCTGTCGATTGCGCCCGAGGATTATGAACGGCTGATGGGACTGGAGATCAATGAACTGAATACCCAGCTCGAGATGGCTGTTTTGCAGGATGGATTTGTGGCACACTCTGAAGACGAGCGTCCAGACATTTCTTCAAAAGAGTATGAGATGAAAAAGATACAGGAGCTTCTGGAGGCCGGAAAGACGCAGAAAGAAATCTGCAGAAGTCTTTCGATTTCCCGAAGCACCCTGAACCGCCGAATCGCAGAACTGAGGAAATAGCCGGCTTTTGATTTTGCAGTGATATTTGTGGTATCATTCTCCTGTCAGTTTACTTTAAGCTGGTTATCCGTAGACTACATGTGACATGACCTGACATGGAGAAAAAAGATGGCTAAGTATGTAATGGCGCTGGATGCGGGAACGACGAGTAACAGGTGTATCCTGTTCAACGAGAAGGGCGAGATGTGCAGCGTGGCACAGCGTGAGTTCACACAGTACTTCCCGAAGCCGGGCTGGGTAGAGCATGATGCAGAGGAGATCTGGGCGAGCATGCTCGGCGTAGCCGTCGAGGCGATCAATAAGATCGGTGCAACCGCAGAGGATATCGCAGGTATCGGTATCACCAACTAGCGAGAGACCACCATCGTATGGGATAAGAAAACCGGCGAGCCG
>OCTW011606251.1_pt1 | contig 11404 bp, 10 predicted proteins | sample 1539671 | NCBI WGS metagenome assembly OCTW01 (sample SAMN02144230, study PRJEB22623) | gut metagenome | biome: sheep rumen | host: Ovis aries | place: New Zealand | reverse complement strand
TTGATAAAATGATTCTTAAGGTAAAAAATATTTCAGAAATTGGCGGAACTGTAAAGGCACCGCCTTCAAAAAGCTATTCTCACAGAGCAGTAATACTTGCATCACTTGCAAAAGGAACATCAAAACTATACGATATGCTATACTCAGAAGATACATTGGCTTCAATTAGAGTATGTAAAGCTTTAGGTGCTGAAATTAATAAAAAGGAAAACTATCTGGAAGTCGTAGGAACCGGCGGTAAACTGCATAATTCCAGCGAATCTCCAATTGATTTGGCCAATTCTGGAACTACTTTAAGATTGATGACTTCTGTTTCTGCTTTAAGCGATAACGAGGTTACACTGACAGGTGATGATTCACTGAAAACCCGTCCGATGGGACTTCTTATGGATGCATTGATGCCGTTGGGTGTTGAAAGCAAATCATTGAATGACAACGAGAAGGCACCAATATTAATTAAACCGGGTTATCTGGGTGGTGAAACTAACATTATGGGCAATGTCAGCTCACAGTTCATATCATCCATCCTGATATCTGCACCGTTATCAAAAAGTGGTGTAAAATTATATGTTTTGCCTGAATTCAAGTCAAAACCTTACGTTAACATGACACTGGACATTATGAGGAAGTTTGGTGTAAAGACATTGAAAGGTTACTATTTAAAGCATGAAACCTGCAATCAGGAGTTTCAAAACTGCAGAATTGATGAGTTCGTAGTCAGAAAGCAGGAATACCTGGCTTGTGACTATACTGTTGAAGGAGATTACTCATCAGCATCATACCTGCTTGCACTGATTGCCATCAACGGAGGCAGGGCCAAAATCAAAAACCTGTTCATGGATTCCAAACAGGGCGATAAATATATTCTTGACATTCTCCAAAAGATGGGCGCCACAATCGTTCGTGGTGAGGATTACGTTGAAATATCCTCTGAAGGCAATCTTAAGGCTATTGATGTTGACCTGTCAAATGCACCTGACCTGCTGATTACCGTTGCGGTTTTGGCCGCAATGGCTGAAGGCACAACAAACATCACTGGAGTTGCACATGCAAGGGTCAAGGAAACCGACAGGATTGACACAACATGCCGTGAACTTGAAAAGTTAGGCTGCAAATTGGTTGAGCATGAAGACGGAATGAGCATAACTGGTGGTGTGACATCTGGAGTTGTTGATTCCCATGGAGACCACAGACTTGCAATGGCATTCTCTCTTATCGGACTTAAGCATGATATAAGGATAGCTGATGGTGAAGTCTTTGATGTGTCATTTCCCAATTTCATTGAGGCGATGGCGGAACTTGGATTTGAATTGGAGTTAGAAAATGAATAAGGAAGAGCGTGTTATTAAGTTAATTGAAGAGTTGGAAAGCGTTTTTAAAATCAGGGTATTTTTGGACCATGATCCCTACAAGGTGCTCATCAGGACAATCTTATCCCAAAGAACCCGTGATGAAAATACCGACCAGGCTACCAATAATCTGTTTGAAAAGTATCCCGACATTTATGCGGTGGTTGATGCTCCAATTGATGATGTTAAAAAGTTAATAAAACCTGCTGGTTTTTATAATGTGAAAGCAGCCCGTATTCAGGAGGTTTCCCGTATTTTGATTGACCAGTATGGCGGTGAGGTTCCAGACACTGTTGAGGAGATGATTAAGCTTCCGGGTGTTGGTCGAAAGACCGCAAACTGTGTAATGGTTTTTGCCTTTGAGCTTCCGGCTATTCCGGTTGACACTCATGTTCACAGAATCTCCAATCGTTTGGGATTGGTGGACACTAAAAACCCGGATGATACTGAAGTGGAACTGTGCAGGATTGCTCCTCGGGATTTGTGGATTAAACTGAATGATTTGATGGTCCAGTTTGGCCAGAATATCTGTAAGCCTACTTCACCTCAGTGTGAAATTTGTCCCTGCACAGATATCTGTGATTATTTTGGTGAAAATATTTAACTATTTTTTTAGTTTTACCAAAACATTTATAAACTAAAACAATGTTATATAACAATAGTTATTATAACATATGTTATTTTAACTCTAAATTTAACCCTTTTAAATATGCCCTAAAACAAATTAAATATAAAGGAGAAAAAATCATGGTAAACGTTCCAAAATTAAAAAGAGGAGTACTCGAAAGTATCACAGATGCAATCGGAAACACTCCAATCGTAAGATTAAATAATTTAACAGAAGATTTAGAAGCAGAAGTTGATGTAAAAATCGAATCATTCAACCCAACCGGTAGCGTAAAGGACAGGGTGGCAGTTGCAATGATCGAAGATGCAGAAGAAAAAGGCCAGCTCAAGCCGGGTTCAACAATCATAGAACCTACAAGCGGAAACACTGGAATTGGACTCGCATTTGCAGCAGCTGCAAAAGGATACAAGTTAATATTGACCATGCCTGAAACCATGTCTGTTGAAAGAAGAAAATTCCTAAGTGTTCTTGGTGCAGAACTGGTTTTAACTCCAGGTGCCGATGGAATGGGCGGAGCAATCGCAAAGGCAAATGAGCTTAACGAAGAAACTCCGGATTCAATCATTTTAGGTCAATTCGACAATCCTGCCAATGTAAAGATACATGCTGAAACCACTGCTCAGGAAATCTTAAGGGACACTGAAGGAAAAGTGGACATTGTAATCGGCGGTGTAGGTACCGGCGGAACAATCACAGGTATTGGTAAAGTATTAAAAGAAGAGGTTCCTGGTGTCAAAATAGTGGCAGTTGAGCCAAAAGATTCACAAACCCTTGGTAAAGGTGAAAAAGGACCTCACAAAATTCAGGGTATCGGTGCAGGATTCGTACCGTCAATTTATGATTCAGAAGTAATCGATGAAATAATTCCAGTTGCAAACGAGGATGCCGGAAACACCCTGCTTGTACTTGCCAAAAAGGAAGGTATTTTTTCCGGTATATCATCAGGAGCTGCAACATGGGCTGCTTTGGAATTAGCTAAAAAAGAAGAAAACAAAGGTAAAAGAATAATTGCCATCTTACCTGACAATGGTGAAAGATACCTCTCTGTCGACTGGTTATTTGAATAAGAATAACTATTTATAATATGTGTTATATAAATTAAAACATAGCATATTATGAGGTTTATCGATGTTCAAAAATTTGAGGGCGGAAATCAATGCCATTAAAGAAAAGGATCCGGCTGTAAGGTCAACATTAGAAATTTTCTTATGTTATCCAGGATTTTATGCCTTACTGATGCATAGGGTCAGCCATTGGCTTTGGAATCATTCCTTAAAGCTGTTGGCTCGTATGAATTCCAATTTGGCCAGATTCCTAACAGGCATTGAAATCCACCCCGGTGCAACATTCGGTAAACGAGTATTTATAGATCATGGTATGGGTGTTGTTGTCGGTGAAACCGCAATAGTAGGTGATGACGTACTGCTCTATCAGGGAGTAATCCTTGGAGGTACAAGTACCGAAAAAACCAAAAGACACCCAACAGTTGAAAAGGGAGTAATTGTTGGAGCCGGTGCCAAGGTAATGGGAAACATTACAATTGGAGAATACTCTAAAATAGGTACTGGTGCAGTAGTTTTAAAAGATGTTCCTCCACAATCAACATGTGTCGGAGTTCCGGGACGTATAGTAAGACGTAAAGGTGTCAAACCTGAAAAAGTTGATTTGGATCACGGCAAACTTCCAGACCCTGTTGCTGATGCAATAAGAGTAATAGAAAAACATCTTCAGGACAACGATAAGCGTTTCGAGATTCTATTTGAAAAACATGAAATCTGTCTAACTGAAGATATAAGAGATGAGCAAGAAGAACTAGAAGATTTATTTAAAAAAGATGGTGATTGATATGAAACCACCTTGTGAAATTGTAGTATGGTATGTCATACCCGCTATCAGATCAGAATTGGCAAAAGAGCTATTGAATTTGGGAATGAAACAGAAAGACGTTTCAGAACTTATGGATATAACTCAACCGGCCGTTTCACAATACATCACTGACAAACGTGGTAGCGGAATCAAACTTGATGACAATGTTCGTGAAATGATTCATGAGTTTGCCCGCCAATTATCCGAAGGGGAAGCCACAAAAGCTGATTTGATTTCAAGAACATGTACCATTTGCAAACATGTCAAAACAACAGATGTATTGCAACAACTTAACATTAATAAGGAAGACCTTGGAGAAGATTGTCAATCTTGTTTAGGTTCCGAAGCAGAATAGTAAAATATTGGAAAATATAGTAAACTATATAAACTATTAATTACCAATATTTTATTATACTTTTTTAGATAGTGGCAAGTTTACCGAGTGGCTAGGTGTGTGGCTGCAGACCATAATACGGGGGTTCAAGTCCCTCACTTGCCTTTTTATAATTACTTTTTTTCGAGGTTTATTTTATGGAAATTTATTCAACATTAACTCGCAGTAAAGAGGATTTTGTAACAATTAACGATAACAGAGTTAACCTATTCGTATGCGGACCGACCGTTTATGACGATGCACATATCGGACACGGAAGAACATACATTTCATTCGACACAATAAAAAGATACCTGGAATACAAAGGATATGCCGTATTCTACATACAAAACGTAACAGATGTTGACGATAAAATCATCAACAGATCAAAGGAAAGCGGAATACCAGCTGGCGAACTGGCACGCAAGTTTGAGAAAAGATATCGTGAAGACATGGCCAAACTGAATGTCAACGGTGTCAATCTATTCGCAAGGGCAACCGATCACATGCCTGAAATCATCGACCAAATCCAAAGGCTGATTGATAAGGGATTCGCTTATGAAACCGAAGACGGAGTATACTTTGAAATAGACACCTTTGAGGAATTCGGAAAACTCTCAAACAGAAACGTTGAAGAACTTGAATCCCATAGGGAAATTGCAGAAACCACAAAGAAAAACCATCAGGACTTTGCACTATGGAAAAAACGTGAAGGAGTCGATGAGCCAACATGGCCATCCCCATGGGGAGATGGAAGACCTGGATGGCACATCGAAGACACTGCAATAACCGAATACTACTTCGGAGAGCAATACGATGTCCATGGTGGAGGATTAGACCTGATATTCCCACACCATGAAGCGGAAATCACACAGATGGAAGCGGTTTCAGGAAAATCCCCAATGGTGAGATACTGGTTGCACACTGGATTCTTAAATGTTAATGGAGAGAAAATGTCAAAATCACTCCATAATTTCATCACAATCCGTGAACTGCTTGAAAGCTATGAGCCTGACACCTTCAGATTCTTTGTGCTTTCAACCCATTACAGAAGCCCGATTGACTTTTCCAAGGATTCACTTCACCAGTCAGAAAGAAGCCTTGAGAGAATCAGGAAATACTATGAGCAGCTTGACGTTGAAGTCGGTGATGAAAAATTCGAATGTGATGCATTGGCACCTCACATGAAGGAATTCTTCGACAGCATGGATGATGACTTCAACACTCCAAAGGCAATCGCTGCAATATTCGGTTTGATCAATGACACCAAAAACGAATTGGACAGTTATTCTGCTGAGGACAAGATTGCAATCAAGGCATTCCTTGATGAAGCGGCTCATATTTTGGGAGTAAGCTTTGAGACTGAAGAGGTCAGCGCTGGTTCAGATGAACTTCTTAACCTTATTTCAGAAGTCAGATCAGAGCTAAGGGCAAACAAGCAATATGAATTGTCCGATAAGATTCGTGATAACCTACAATCATTAGGTTATGAAATAAACGATTAAAGAGAATTTAACTTCTCTTCTTATTTTTATTTATTATTATTTTTTTTGTTTTCATTGTTTTTCCCAAATTATGTAATATATTTTTAACATATTTTTTTGTGAAAAGATGAGTTGGAGTTTGATTGATTTTTTAAATTATTTTATCATGCATTTAACTTTTATAATCGTTTGATCTTTTAAATTATTTATTTATTTGTAAATTGAAACTATTGTATGATTATTTGTCATGTTTTAAGCAAGAGTGTCTGACTTTGTAAATTTGCTTTCATTCATTTCTTTGAAAATATAACAATGTTTATATACTAAAAATAACAGATGTTATACTTGTATAACATAAGTTATAATTTATTTTTTACATGTTTTTTAGGCATAACAAAACATTTATATATAAAAAATAACTATTGTTATATAGTAATATAACACGTGATATATTTACTGAAATTTCAAAAAAATAAAGGTGATAAAAAATGACAAATAAAGATTATGGATTAGCAACATTAGGTGTTCGTGCAGGACAACAACCTGACCCTGCAACAGGAGCACAAGCAGTACCTATTTACCAGACAACATCATACGTATTCAAAGACTCAGATGAAGCTGCAAGGAGATTCGCCCTTCAAGAGTTCGGACAAATTTACTCCAGACTCACAAACCCTACCAGTGATGTATTTGAAGCAAGAATTGCCGCAATCGAAGGCGGAAATTCTGGAATTTCAACATCAAGTGGTCTTGCAGCAATCTCATATGCAATACTGAATGTAACAGAACCTGGAGACAACATCGTATCAGCAGACAACCTCTACGGAGGAACATACCAGCTCTTCAACTACACATTCAAGGATCTTGCAAGGGAAGTCAAGTTCGTCGACTCACAGGACCTTGAAGCATTTGAAGCGGCAATCGATGAAAAGACCAAGGCAATATATGTCGAATCAATCGGAAACCCAAAACTCGACGTTCCGGACTTTGAGGCATTAGCAGAAATCGCACACTCCCATGACATTCCATTAATAGTAGATAACACCGTAGGTGTAGGACTCGTCAGACCATTGGACCATGGTGCAGATGTAATTGCAGCATCCGCTACAAAATATGTCGGCGGACACGGTACAGCAGTCGGAGGATACATTGTCGATTCAGGCAAATTCAACTGGGGAAACGGAAAGTTCCCGAACTTCACAAAACCTGACCCAAGCTACCACGGACTCGTATTCTGGGACGCATTTGGGGACGTGCCTGAACTCGGAAACCTTGCATTCACAGTAAGGATAAGGGCAAGACTCTTAAGAGACCTCGGCGCAACCCAGGCACCGGTGCACAGCTTCATATTCCTACAGGGATTGGAAAGCCTTGACGTGCGTATAAAAAGACACTCAGAAAACGCACTTAAAGTTGCCAAATTCCTTGAATCACATCCTAAAGTCAAATGGGTCAACTATCCAGGACTTGAATCCCACCCAACATACGAAATCAACAAGAAATACCTCAAGGACCATTTCGCAGGAATCCTTGGTTTCGGTGTTGAAGGAGGAGAGGAAGCAGGACGCAAAGTAATCGAAAAGCTTGAGCTCTTCTCAATACTTGCAAACATCGGAGATGCAAAAAGCCTCGCAATCCACCCTGCAAGTACCACACATCAACAGCTAAGCCCGGAAGAGCAGGAGGCAACAGGTGTTACACCTGACTTCATCAGATTATCCATCGGTTTGGAGGATGTTGATGATTTAATTGCAGATTTAACTCAGGCATTAGACAGTATCTAGGTTACTGTCTAATCACTTAAAACTTATATATTTAAAAAATTTAATAAAAACAAAAGACAATTGGGAGATTATAGAATGTATTTAGACAACTCAGCAACTACACAGGTTAGCGAAGAAGTTTTTAAAGAAATGGAACCGTATTTCATCGAGGAGTTCGGAAACCCTTCAACCCTTTATGGAATAGGCCGTGAATCCAAAAAGGCATTGAACCTTGCCCGCCAAAGGGTGGCAGACTCAATCAATGCAAAACCCGAAGAGATAATATTCACAAGCGGAGGATCAGAATCAGACAACCTTGCAATAAAAGGTGTTGCATTCAAGCTTGCTAAAAAGGGAAAACATATTATTACCACCAATATCGAACACCCTGCCGTTAAAAACACTCTCGGATTTTTGGAATCACTGGACTTTAAGGTAACCTACCTTCCGGTCAATGAGGATGGAGTAATCGAAATCGACGATTTGAAAGAGGCAATTACAGACGAGACAATCCTAATCACTGTAATGCATGCAAACAACGAAATCGGTACAATACAGCCAATTGAGCAAATCGGTAAGATTGCACGTGAAAAAGGAATCAAGTTTCACGTGGATGCCGTGCAGAGCTTCGGTAAGATTGAAGTGGATGTTGAGAAGCTGAACATTGATTTGCTTTCTTTATCTTCCCATAAAATCAACGGACCAAAAGGTGTCGGTGCACTCTACATCAGAAAGGGAACCCGTGTTGTGCCGTTAATCCATGGTGGAGGACAGGAAAGAGGAATCCGTGGAGGAACAGAAAACGTTCCAGGAATCGTCGGATTCGGAAAGGCATGTGAAATCGCAGCAGAAAAGCTTGACGAGCACTATCAGAAACTCTCAGCAATCCGTGACGAGCTAATCGACAAGGTATTGGGCACAATTCCTGAAGCATACCTCAACGGAAGCGTTGAAGAAAGATTGCCAAACCTTGTTAACTTCCGATTCAAGGCAATTGAAGGAGAATCACTGATTCTGCTTCTGGATGCTAAGGGATATCAGGCATCAACAGGTTCAGCATGCTCATCAAACACCCTTGAGGCATCACCTGTGCTTACCGCATTAGGATTGGATCCGGTGGATGTTCACGGATCACTCAGAATATCACTTGCACCTGAAAGCGATGCATTTGATGTTGATGAATTCGTCGATACAATCGCTGAAGCCGTCAAGAGATTAAGGCAAATGTCCCCATTGTGGAATCAGGAATTGGATTATGACAATATAATGTGTAAAAAACATGAAGACAACTGTAGGAAGTGTTAAAAATGGATTATTCAGAAAAAGTAATGGATCACTTTGCAAACCCTAGAAACTGTAGAATGATGGAAGACGCAAACGGTGTTGGAACCGTGGGAAACCCAACCTGTGGGGACCTGATGACAATTTACATTAAAGTCAATGATGATGAGGTAATTGAAGACATTTCATTCCAGACCTTCGGATGCGGTGCAGCTATCGCAACAAGCAGTATGATTACAGAAATTGCTGTAGGTAAAACCCTCGAAGAAGCCTTGAAGATTTCACGTAACGATGTTGCAGAGGAATTGGACGGTCTTCCACCAATCAAGATGCACTGTTCCAACCTTGCAGCAGACGGTCTTCAGGCAGCCATTGAAAACTATTACGAAAACAATCAATAATAATAAATACTTTGAAAAATAAAATATCCTTAATCTATTTAAGGAGATGTAAATTATGGCAAAAATATTAAAATGCGATGACTGCGGAAGCATCATTCAAGTGTTATCCGAAGGCGACGAAAAAGTATGTTCAGATCACATGATTGAATTTCCGGTACAAACCGAAGGTGAAAAAGCACCTAAACACAAACCTGTAGTTGAAATCGACGGCGACAAAGTAACCGTAAAAGTCGGTGAAGCAGCTCACCCAATGGACGATGACCACTACATTGAATTCGTAATTGTTGAAGCAGGTGCTGAACAATACGCAAAATGCTTCAAACCAGGAGATGTTGCAGAAGCAACCTTTACAGTCAATTCAACCGATGACGTTAAGGCATTGGCATTCTGTAACCTACACGGACTTTGGTCCAGCGAATAAGTTTAAAAAATATTATTTTTTTTAAACTTCTTACTTTTTTTATAACAAATTTTAATAATGTCCTATTATATAATTTAATACGTGTCTAGTTATATTAAATTGATAATTTTTATTGTAGTTTTACTTTTAATATCCGTAACTGTTGTTTATATTGATAGTTCGATGGATAACATCAACCATTCAATGCCTGAAATAAGTGACGGTATCGTTCAGGGTGATAAAGATTACAATGAATCCGTTGAATTATTGAACAGTCAAAATTATGATGAAGCTAAAAATAAAGCCGATTCTGCCGGAGATAACTATAACAATAGTTTACATAAGCTTGAAGGCATTAAGGAAAAATATGAAAAAGACTTAAACGAGGTTCATAAAAACTACATTGACACTTCAATAAATGAATTGGAAGTTAAGCTGAAGGCAGTGGATGAGCTTAAGGAATCAATTCATTATTTGGGAATGTATTATAATTACACTGGATCATCTCATGGAACCGAAGCAAATGATTTGATGTCAAATGCAGTGAACTATCAAAATAAAAGAGTTAACATTGTTCAGGAGAATCCAGAATTATTTACTTAAATCATGGAGGTTTTAAATGAAAACAAAATGTCCTAAATGTAAAGGAATAGGTTCCGTTGTTGTGGACTATAAGGAATGCGATGCATGCGGCGGAACAGGTTATGAAGATGATGTTTTTGATATAGGAAATCATTTTAAGGGAGTTAACAGCAAAGCACGTGATAAATTTGACCTTGGAGGTGAGGAAGACATTCCTTGTGAAGCGTGCAACGGAAAAGGACAGGTGGAAGTCTATGAGGAATGTCCCCATTGCCATGGAACAGGTCAAATAAACGTATGCAGGGACTGCGGCAAGATTCTTGATGAAAAATATGACATATGCCATGAATGCGGTGAGAAAAGAAAAGCTGAAAAGGCAAAGCATGACGAATATGAAGCCAGAAGAAAACAGGTCCGTGACGTATACGTTCTTGACTCCATGTGCAACATGAAAGACATTGACAGGGATAAGCTGTACAAGGGAAAAATCACAAGAATCGAAAGATATGGTGCTTTTGTCACATTAAACAATAATGTTTGGGGACTGATGAGAGGGGATGTCTCCGAATATAATGTCGGTGAAGAGGTGATTGTGTTTGTAACATCCATCAAGTCAAGAGAGGGAAAAATAGATTTCGCACCTGCATATGTTGAAACCTACAACATCAAAAGACTCACCAAATCAATTCCAAGAACTCTCATCTCTCAACTTGATGAGAAAAAGGGTAAAATCGTTAGAATTGACGGTATGGTTCAGCAAATCCAACAGACATCCGGACCTACAATATTCATCATCAGCGATGAAAGCGGAACAACAGAAATCGCCGCTTTTGACAAGGCCGGTGAAAGGTCCTATCCTGAAATCGAGCTGGATGATGCGGTGCAGGTCATAGGTGAAGTCAACGAACACAGCGGAAAAACACAGATTGAATCATCCTCAATGATAAAGCTTGACAGCGAAAGCACACGCCAGTTAAATAAACTGATCGATGATGCATTAGACAGGAAAGCCCAACCTCAAGATGTTGATTTCCTGGTCAAAAGTGATGTTTTAAACAGACTCAAACCTAAGATGTATGAGGCTGCACAAAAGATAAGGCGCGCAATACTTGACGGAAGGACAATACTTCTAAGACACCACAACGATGCCGACGGAATCGTATCAGGAGTCGCCATGGAAAAGGCCATTGTTCCGTTGATTCAAAAAGAAAATCCAAGCAATGATGCCGAATACTACTACTTCAAGCGCTCACCAAGTAAGGCACCATTCTATGAAC
>OCTW013418109.1_pt1 | contig 11406 bp, 9 predicted proteins | sample 1539671 | NCBI WGS metagenome assembly OCTW01 (sample SAMN02144230, study PRJEB22623) | gut metagenome | biome: sheep rumen | host: Ovis aries | place: New Zealand | reverse complement strand
CATAGTTGAACCCGCTTGCCGCCACGCGCTGCTTGAAGTCGGCAAACTCAGCATCGCTTAAGTGGAAAGTCTTTGGCACGTCTATCGACATGTGATGGTTAATATAGTCGGCCACCCAGTCGAACATCACCTCGGTAGAGTCCAGCCCTGAAGCCGACAGATAGTATGCAATGTTGGGAATGGTGTCATTCTTAATCTCTACGTCGGGGGTGATACCACCACCGTCTCTCACCTCACGCCCGGCGGCAGTATGGAAAACGTGTGTCAACGAGTCGGCCACGCGCTCACGATAGCCTCCCGCGCCGTTACGCCGGTAATTGATGGCTTGTATGCAGCGCCCGCTGGGAATGTAGTATTTCGACGTTGTCAACTTCAGGTTGGTGTTGTAGGGCATTTCTAACGGCACCTGCACCAGTCCCTTGCCATACGTGCGCGTACCTATTATAATTGCTCTGTCCAGGTCTTGCAGCGAGCCGCTGGTAATCTCGCTGGCCGACGCAGTCTCGCCATTGACCAATATGGCCAAAGGCATCACAGTGTCGACGGGCTCTAAGCGCGTTTTGTACAGATGACTGGCCTGAGAAATCTTGCCGCGGTTCTCGACAATGGTCTTGCCCTTGCCCAGCCACAGATTGACAATGTCAACGGCCTCTGACTCTGATCCGCCACCGTTACTGCGAAGGTCAAACACCAGGGCTGTGATACCCTTTTTCTTCAAATCGACGAAAGCGCGCCTTACCTCCTTGGCACAGCCTTCGGTAAACTGGTTAAGGTTAATGTAGCCGATTTTCTTGTCGTTTGTGGAGTCAACGATGCCGTAGTAGGGCAACTCAGGCAGCTTAATAGCTCGCCGTGTGATTTTAAACTTTAGCTCCTTGCCTATGGAGGGACGTAATACTTTAAGTACGAAGTTCGACCCGGCGTCACCGCGCAAGTGGCTGCTGACGTAGCTCACATCTTTGTCGGTCATCAGTGAGTCATCGATAGCCAACACTATGTCGCCCTTCCTCAGCCCCGCCTCGGCAGCGGGCATGCCTTCATAAGGCTCGTCGATAACCACACGCTTCAGACGCTGGTGGTAGCGTATCAGCGCACCGATGCCGGCATATTTGCCCGTGAGCATCATCTTCAGGTCTTTCGTCTCGCTCTCGGGGTAATATTCCGTATAGGGGTCCAGTTGCCGCAGCATAGCTTTGATTCCTGTGCCGATGACTTCGCCAGGGTTCAGCGTGTCGACATAAAACAGGTCGAGATTTTTGTATACCTGGTTGAAGATGTCCAGATTCTTGGCCACTTCCAGGTTGTGGTTCTTCTGTGCGCAACCCACTAGTGGCAACATCAGCAGTAACAGTTGCAGATAACTTCTCTTCATCTTGTGATAAATTAATTCTTTACCGAGCCTTTTGCCCTTCTTGCGTACCAAGATTTGCTGGCTGGCTCATTTCTTGTGCAAAGGTAAGCATAATAGTTGAGAGTCGCTTTACGTTTGCAAACTTTAACCAAAATCCGCAATTAAAGTGGCCACGACGTTGAGCGTTCCGATTATTTTGAGTAATTTTGCAGCCGACAGTCAGCTATACAACATCAAACATATGGAACTATACACAATCGATGCCGTCAACCTGTTGCGGCAACTAATTGCCACTCCGCGCATCAGCCGTGACGAAACGGCAGCTGCCGATATCATGGCCAGCCACCTTGAGAAGTGGAATCTGGGCTATGGCCGCGAGGGCAACAACCTGTGGGTGGGCTGCCAGGACTGGGACGACAGTCGTCCCACACTAATGCTTAACGCACATATTGACACAGTGAAGCCCGTAGCTACATGGACGCGCAACCCCTTTGAGCCATCGATAGAGGGCGATGTGCTCTATGGCTTAGGCTCTAACGACTGTGGCGGAGGGCTGGTAGCCACGCTACAGGCTTACCGCATCATGGCCAACAGGGCGCGCAACTATAATATCCTGTGGGTATGCTCGGCGGAGGAAGAGGTGTCGGGCAAAGACGGATTCAGCCGCGTACTGCCACAACTGCCAAGGATTGACGTGGCCATCGTTGGCGAGCCTACGGGCATGCAGCCTGCCACAGCAGAGAAGGGACTGATGGTTATTGACGGCTATGCCCACGGAAAAAGCGGACACGCCGCCCGCAACGAGGGAGTAAACGCTATCTACGAAGCTCTGGACGACCTGGTCTGGCTACGCGACTATCGCTTTCGCAAGGAGAGTCCGCTGCTGGGACCCACCAAGATGACAGTAACAGTAGTACAAAGTGGCACACAGCACAATGTCGTGCCCGACCTGCTGCACTTCGTCATCGATGTACGTACCAATGAATATTACCAAAACGAGTACCTGTTTGAATTCCTGCAAAAGCACATGAAGCGCTGCGAACTGAAAGCGCGCTCATTCAGGCTTCATTCCTCGGCAATACCAGAGAATCACCCCTTAGTAAAGCGCTGTTTGGCTTTGGGCAAAGAACCATTTGGCTCGCCGACGCTCAGCGATCAGGCGCTCATGCCGTTCCCATCGCTGAAAATGGGGCCTGGAGAGTCGAGCCGCAGCCATTCCGCCAACGAATATATACGGATATCAGAAATCAGCGATGCTATCAACACTTATGTAAAACTGCTTATGGGATTAGAATTGTAGGTTTTTAGAAAATAAAGTCACAATTTGTTGCATATATCAAAAGAAATACGTACTTTTGCTGACAAAATGTAACAAAAGCCACTGATTTATGGAAAAAATAGACAAGCTTGACAAGAAGATCTTAACCATATTGTCAAAAAACGCACGCATTCCGTTTAAAGATGTCGCCGCCGAGTGCAATGTGTCACGTGCAGCTATCCATCAACGTGTACAGCACTTGATTGAGGCCGGCGTCATCACCGGCAGCGGTTTCGACGTCAACCCCAAAAGCCTAGGCTACAGCACATGCACCTACGTAGGCATCACGCTGGAGAAGGGCTCAATGTACAAAACAGTCGTTGAAGAGTTACAACATATTCCAGAAGTGGTGGAGTGCCACTTCACCACAGGACCCTATACGATGCTGGTAAAGCTTTACGCCCGCGACAATGAGCAATTGATGGAACTGCTTAACGGCAAGCTACAGGGTATTCACGGCGTAACATCAACGGAAACATTGATATCACTGGAACAGAGTATCAAACGGGAAATAGAGGTAAAGGATGAAGACATTTAACCTGCAGACACACGTTGATGCCATATATGAAACGTTTCCTGCTGCAGAACGCCGCCCGATAATAGGCATTACAGGCAACTACGAAGAACTGGCCTGTAAGTTGGGACGCGGATATTATGAGTCGGTGATACGAGCTGGTGGCGTGCCATTAGTCATACCGCCATCTGCCGACAAGCACGTATTACTGAACACGCTCAGCCATATTGACGCCCTCATCCTCAGCGGAGGCAGCGATATCAACCCCTTGTGGTGCGGCGAGGAGCCTGTGCCGGCATTACACAGTATCAACAGCGAGCGCGACCTGCCGGAACTGCTGATAACACAATTGGCCTATAATCGCCAGATGCCCATACTCGGCATCTGTCGCGGCATACAGACACTGGCAGCTGCCTTAGGAGGCAAAGTGTGCCAAGATATCCCTATCACCACCGTCAAGCATTCGCAAGATGCCGACCGAGCGGAAGCCACTCACAGCGTCAACATTGTAGAGGGTTCCACATTATATAATATATATAAAAATGTCGGAGAGTTCGGAGATTCCGGAACTATCACTGATACACTGCTGTACGTCAACAGTTTCCACCATCAGGCAGTCAGCGAGGCCGGCGACAAGTTCCGTGTTGTAGCCACGGCCAAGGACGGCACCATAGAAGCCATGGAGAGCTCTGAGTATAAAAGCATACTCGGCGTGCAGTGGCACCCTGAGTGCCTGGCCGATGGCGAGCCGCTGTTCCGTTGGCTCGTAGCCGAGGCCAACGCCTACCGACAAACTCAGGATACTCACAACCGCGTGCTGACCCTTGACACCCACTGCGACACGCCGATGTTCTTCCCGCAGAATATCCACTTTGACCAACGCGACAACCGCATACTCGTAGACCTGCATAAGATGACCGAAGGTCGGCAGGATGCTACCATTATGGTATGCTATCTGCCGCAGCCCAAAATGGGCGAGACCTTCTCGAGCAAGGTAGACTTCGACGCCTTACTTGGCGACAATGTCAAGAAACAAGCAAAAGGACCTAAGGAGTATACAGACCTGATATTTGACAAGATTGAAGACATCGTCCGGCACAACAGCCAGTATATCAGTCTGGCACGCACCCCCGGCGACCTCTATGAAAACAAACGGCAGGGACGCAAAAGCATCATGCTGGGTATAGAAAACGGTCTGGCGCTGGAAGGAAGGCTACAAAACGTTGAGCATTTCGCTAAACGCGGCGCTGTGTATATCACTCTCTGCCACAATGGCGACAACGACATCTGTGACTCCGCACGCGGAAGCAACACACATAACGGTGTGAGCCGATTCGGCGAACAGGTCATCCGCGAAATGAACCGCTTAGGGGTAATGGTAGACCTGAGCCATGGTGGCGAAAAGTCGTTTTACGACGCACTTGACATCAGCACCACCCCCATCGTATGCAGTCACTCTTCATGCCGGACGCTCTGCGACCATCCGCGAAACCTCACCGACGAGCAGATGCGACGGCTGGCGGCAAAGGGCGGTGTGATGCAGGTGACGCTCTACCATGGATTCCTCGTTGAGGAAGCCACTGCGGCCCAGGAGCCACGCGAAGCTACCATCCTCGATGCCATAGCTCACCTGGAGCATGCTATCAAGGTGATGGGCATCGACCACGTAGGACTAGGTACCGACTTCGACGGCGACGGCGGCATCCGCGGGCTCCGCGACTCTTCGGAGCTGTTGCAGTTTACACGTCAGCTGTTAGCGCGCCGCTACTCCGAGCGCGACATACAGAAAATCTGGGGCGGAAACTTCTTACGTGTCATGACGCAAGTACAGCAACGCTCTATGCCATGAAGAGCAACTTCAAGTATGACAGTCAAGCACAACACTAACGTAAAAAATCTTATCGAAAACGAAGCATGAATAGAAGCCTGATAACAATATGTATCGCTGCAGTGCTTGCTGGCGCGTGCACCGGTGGCAAGAAGAGCAGCACCGAGCCTGTGGCACAAAATGAGCCTGTTGGACCTACATTCCTAAGCGACTCTGCCTTCAGCTTCTGCGAGCATCAGTGCGCCTTTGGGCCACGCACGATGAACAGCGAAGCTCACGAGCAGTGCGGACAATGGATTGCGCGAAAGTTTGAACAGCTGGGAATGAGCGTCACATTGCAAAAAGCCGACTTAAAAGGCTATGACGGTACGGTGCTGAAAAGCACTAATATCATTGCCGCATACCGCCCGGAAGCTAAGCAACGCGTCATGCTATGTGCCCACTGGGACAGCCGCCCCTGGGCCGACAACGACCCTGACGAGAAGAACCATCGCCAGCCTGTAATGGCCGCCAACGACGGGGCATCGGGCATAGGCGTGATGTTAGAGGTAGCACGCCTGATAAGTAGCGACACGCTGTCCATAGGCGTAGACTTCGTATGCTTTGATGCCGAGGACTGGGGCACCCCGCAATGGGCTGAACATAACGGCAACGACGGCGACACATGGGCTTTAGGGGCACAGCATTGGGCACAGCAATATAGCGCCGCCAATCATGCTGACACCACCATCAGATATGGCATACTGCTCGACATGGTAGGAGGCCAGGGAGCACGGTTCTATCAAGAGGGAGTGTCGCTACAGTTTGCGCCCAATGTAGTGAAGAAAGTGTGGCAGGCTGCAGAAACCATAGGTTATGGCAGTCTGTTCCCAAAGGATGAGGGTGTTGCAATAACCGACGACCACTTGCCTGTGAATCAAGTGGCAGGTATTCCATGCATCGACATTATCCCCTATTACCCCGACTGCGAGGCTAGTTCCTTCGGCCCTACATGGCACACGGTGAACGACGACATGGAGCACTTAGACCGTATTACCCTGCAGGCTGTAGGTCAGACCATCATCCAAGTGCTATACTCTGAGAATTAAGTGTCTATAGCTTCTATAGCATCTATAGCGTCTAACTATATCTGCCCAGCCTCCACCATAAGCACCACACGCTCCGTCAAGCGATCCGTGCCCTCAGGGTCGTACTCTTTCTTCAACGAAGCGCCAAAAGCCCACGCAAAAGCCTGCCAAAAACCGGCACGCAGAGGCCCCATAAAGGCCTGTATAGCTTCATAGCTCGTAGAGTTGCACTCGCGGTTGATAAGTTTGATAAGCAACTTGCCCTGAGAATACGTCAGTTTCTTCATCTTAGGCTTGTACTCACGATACACACTCTTCTCTACCAGTTTCATGTGCTCGTCTTTCGACTTCTTATCAGGCAACGTCTCCAGATATTCGGCCGTCTCGATGAGAATCTGTCGCACCTCCTTGGCCAGCGGCAACGTCTTCTTGACATTGTTGACCAGTCTCATATACGACTTTTGCTGGCGCTTGCTGCTAAAAGCCATCTGAGGATAACAGTAGACGCTTGACATTTCCATATACTGGATGCTGTCGCCGTCGACCATCACCTTACTCACCTTAACCGTCGGCACAAAAGTAGGATTACCGACAGCATCCTCAGACGCCGACGTCTCCTGAGCCTTCATCACAACGGCTGTAAAGGCTGTAAAAATCAATATCAGCCACAAGCGTTTCATCTTGGCTTTACTATATTATTAACGATGCTTGCAATAGACGCCTGCAAAAGTACGAAATAAAGCTGAAATCATCGCTCATTATTCACAATTATTAAAAAAAAGTACTATAACCAGAATCTACTCAGTTCTTCTCTGGTACGCAAGTGTCTCACTTGCGGCTACCCGCAGGTGAGACACCTGCGTACCAGAGGTAAACTAAATCAGTTGCATGATATACTCCACATCCTTGCCCTCGTAGAAGCGGGGCTCAAAGACCGGTTTGTACTGGAAGTCGCCGAAGCGCAGCAACTGCACGGCGCAGAACTGGTGGTCATCGCTCAGGCAGAGCTCCATACGGAAGTTGCCGTTGGCACCAGCCACGGGCTTGCCCTTCTGCCGGATGTCGGCAGCCATCTTGTCGAGCGGCATGTCTAACAGTCGCTCCAGGCGCTCGCCCTCCGAGGGGGTGTACTCCAGGATGATGGCCTTGGCCTGGCTCTGCGTAGGCGTATAGATGGCCTTGGTTGAAAACAGTGACTTCTTAATCTCGATATGCTGATAGGTGGAGAGGGCAGTAGCCATCTCCAGGTTTTTGATACTTGACATAGTTAATCTGATCCGATCGGTCTGACGGCCGCACGGTTACATTTATATATATTAATGTGAATTGAAAATGTGTGTGTCCCTGTGGTAACCGAGACTATGTCAACGAATGATGTGCCTCAGTGCGATGACGTAATAGTCGCATGAGGCCGACATACAAAATGGTGCCGTCTCACGGCGGCATCTGCTGTCGTAGTAGGAATAAAGGGGTTTGACGATATGTTGCCGGTTGGCAAAACTGCCAAACGGTGTAATGGTTCTTTCCGTCTTTGCGCCCTGAGTAGGTAGTACTCGCTGGGGACGGGAACTGCAGATTCGGTAAATCTGCGAAGCGTCGGTCAGCGTGGCTTCCTGATGGTGACGGTGCTGGGGAGCCAGGACGGACGACTCACGATGCTGATAGGATTCTGTGACAGTCACATCATCATGGTTCTGCCAGTTTAGCAAAACCATCAAGCAAACAGCGCAAAGAGCCGTTAGTATTTCTGCCGTTATCAGTGTCCGTCTCATTCTGGCTGCAAAAGTACTAAAATTATCTGTAATAAAAGAACTCTATCATAAAAAAAAGAGCCGCTCGCCGAAGGGAGCTTGCCTAAGCAAGCCCCCCGACTAAATGCTGCTCCTTTTTGCTTTTGCGGTTAGTCAGATGCTCTTTCCTAATATATTACAATCATCTTTTTCTGACCATGCTACTTCTTGCTTTTTTTGTACTTCGCCTTGACTATCTCGTAGGAGTTTCGGGTCAGTTCCTTCAACAGTTCATCGGGAGCCGCATCAGGATAAATGCCTATCCAGTGCTTGGGCGATTCGTTGTATGGATTGCCGATGCAGTCATATTGTGCCTTCAAGTCCTCGATGCGCTCTGGCTGGCATTTCAGCGAGATGACTGAAAAATCATTACAGTCGAAGAATGAGAACATGTGGCCTGAGACGTAGAACACCAATACTCCCTCTCCGCTCTTGAATTTCTGGAACGGCAGTTTTTCTTCTATGTCATTGCCCAACGACAGGCAATACTCTCGATAGTCTTCTATATTCATGAGGCTTTTATAAATTCCGATTTATAATTCAATGACATGCGGCAGAACATGCAGGTAGGGTGAAACACGCACATCGCCCGTTTTTAATACATGAATCTTGATTTATCTGTCTGTATCATTATTGTGGCAAAGTTAGTCAATTCTGATGAATTCTGTAAATTGTCGGCCTGATTTTAGGATAATTTATTATTTTAGTCCCACAGTTTGCAGTTCTCCGTCATGTGATAACTACTTTTCTCTTTGTCTTTTGTTTTACAACTGCAAAGGTACGACGAAATAGGCCATCCGCCGCCGTTGTCTGAGCACCTATCAAGAACAGAAAATGGCGAAGAAAATTTGGTTTTCTGCTCGCTTAATCGTATCTTTGCAGCCAGAAAACTATTTACGCAACTGAACTACACCGGCTCGAGCGCCGTCCAGTCAGGATTGCTCCTCTAGCTGACTATAGAGCTGTTGGCGGGCGGCATTGATCGGTTTAAAGAATTGAATCTATGAAACAAAGAAAGCGTGTACCAATATTGAAGAAGGTGTCTATCTGGTGTGGAGCCGTCATTTTAGCGATACTTGTTGTTGCTTCCATCGGGGGAAGTTTCTATATGCTTGACTATTCCCTATCGCCTGACGTAAACAGGAAAGACACAGCCTTTTGTTATCGTGAGCTATTCATAAACTATCCAGAAACACGTCCCTGGATTGATAGCCTGCGCAGGATTGGCGGCTTGCGAGACACCTTCATCACAATGCCGACAGGAGAAAGGCACCATGCCCTATATATCAGGAATGGCGGAAACAAGACAGCCTTGATACTACATGGCTGGCGAGATTGCGCTATAGACTTCCTCTTTCTGGCACGATTATACGAAAAGAAGTTTGGCTATAATGTGGTGCTGCCAGATTTACATGCTCATGGCTATAGTGATGGCGATATGATTCAGATGGGGTGGCTCGACAGGCATGACGCCCTGCACTGGCTATCTGTGTTTAAGGCTGACACCATGGCTGTTCATGGTGTTTCTATGGGGGCTGCAACGACCATGATGCTTTCTGCTGCGACAATGCCAGAGGGGATAAAGGACATCCGTTTCGTCGAAGACTGCGGGTATACGAGTGTTTGGGACGAGTTCGCAGGAGAACTGAAGAACCAGTTTGGACTCCCAGAAATTCCCCTGATGTACACAACCAGTCTTTTGTGTAAGATCAGTAACGGATGGAGCTTTGGAGAGGCTTCAGCTATCAATCAGGTCAAGAGGTGTTCATACCCGATGCTGTTCATACACGGCGGCAGTGACACCTTCGTTCCTACCGATATGGTGCACCGCCTCTATAAGGCCAAAGCAACGAAGAAAAAGTTGTGGATAGCCAACGATGCCAAACATGCAGAATCATACAAAAAGCACAAGGAAGAATACGTCAAACAGGTCAAGGACTTCTTAAACAAATAATAAGCCATTGAGTCCACTTTAATAAGTCAGGGATCTCCCCAACACATTCTTCCCGTCAGGTTTGTTTGTCAATAATAAGGAGATTTTACTTCCATCGCCAAGTCTTATGAATGATTCTGGAGATGGTATGGGTTACTGTGCGCAGATGGAAATTTTTTCCAAGCACGATGAGCAACACTGCAGAAAGTATCAGCAAGATACCGATGACAAGGCGGACGGTAAGCGATTCTCCGAATACCAGCACGCCGATGGCTACGGCTGTCAGTGGCTCCAAGGCTCCCATGATGGCGGTTGGCGTGGCTCCAACCTCATGTACGGAGACGGTCATCAGCACCAGCGAGAGCACTGTGGGCACCAGTCCCAGCCAACAGGCGAAGAACCAGGCGCGAGGCGATGGTGGCAGCATCAGATGCAGGTCAGGTGAAGTCGTGGAATAGACAGCCAATGAGAGCATGCACACCAGCAGCACGTAGAACGTGAGTTTCAGTGACGACATGCGGATACTCGACTGATTGACCACTACGATATAGACAGCATAGGTCAGCGAGGAAACCATCACCAGCAGGATGCCCACGGTACTGAGGGTGACTCCCGTACCGCCACGATAGAGCAAGGCGATGCCCAACAATGCCAGGAGAATGGAGGTGACGGTCATCGCCGTAACCCGCTCACGGAAGAACGCTGCCATGATGACTGCCACCATGACAGGATATACAAACAGTATGGTGCTGGCGATGCCGGCATCCATGAAGTGGAAACTCTGGTAGTAGGTAATGCTCGATGCCGCAAAGAACAGTCCCAGTGACCCCAGCACCTTTGTCTCTTGAAAATTGATGCGAAAGCTCTTACGCTCTGCTATCAGTATCACTCCCAGCATGAGTACCGCCATCGAGAAGCGGTAGAACAGCACGGAAGAAGTGTTTACCCCTTCTGCATAGAGCGGCAGGGCACCAAACGGGTTGGTGCCATAACAGATTGCGGCCAAAATGCCGCAGATGACTCCTTTATGTTTACGAAATACCATCATTTGTCTCTATTTGGCCTGCAAAGATACACATTTTTCGTCAGAGCAAAGCTACCAGAGGGGAAAATCCTACGAAAGTTTAGGGTTCCACAAAAATTTGTGTGGGTAAGCACTCGTAGCGAACTGATAACATATATGAATGGCTTGCACGGTAACTAACTCCCCTCCCAGGAGGAGGGGAGTGAAACTTGGCTCTGAAGACTGTTGATGGCAGGAAGGCATTGTAATGACTGAGTTACGTTAAGCTCGGTGAGCAGAAATTGATGTTAAAAAGTATGCATTTGCGACTTGTCTCGTAGGAAATGAGTAACTTTGCAGCCATGAATCAAATGAAACTATGGATGCTGGCCACCATCCTTACATCTTGTGGCCTGATGATGCTCAGTTCGTGTTCGAATGACGACAACACAGATACGCCTCCAACAGATGAGGTGGAGTCACAACTGCAGCGGATGACTCTCCGCGAAAAAGTGGGACAGATGTTCTATGTGCGACCCGAATGTCTCGACACCACCATCCACTTCAACCGCTCCGGCGGTATTGACCAGAGTGTGGACGAC
>OCTW011591794.1_pt1 | contig 11407 bp, 8 predicted proteins | sample 1539671 | NCBI WGS metagenome assembly OCTW01 (sample SAMN02144230, study PRJEB22623) | gut metagenome | biome: sheep rumen | host: Ovis aries | place: New Zealand | reverse complement strand
CGAAAGTCAGTCAGACAGCGGCTCGGCTGAAAGACTGATGCTTCTTTGCTTTGCGAAAACGTTACCATTCTTTTAATAATGGGATTTGTTAAGAAAAGTATAGTTTTTACTATTCAAATAATAATCACTTGTGCTATAATTAATAGGATTTCAAATCTCGGCTGTCGGACACATCGCTGTATATAACAGGCATTGATAGTATTTCAGGGGAGTATCCCACCATATGGGGGATAATAGCGATATTCCTTATCCTGTGAATTTAAAAAGTCGTATCGCTATGAGCGGTGTGCCCGAAAGACAGCTGAACAACATGATACAAACGGTATTATCGTAAAGGAGGAAGAATATGTTCCAGCTGAAATGGCTGTGGGTGAACATGAAAGAGAGCCGCGCGGCATACATAGCGGCGCTGGTGCTTTCGATAGCCTGCAACGGACTTTACATAACAGCACCCTATTTCCAGTCAAGGATAATAGATACATTCATCTCGAACGAGAACGCGGCGGCTAATCTGCGAGATCATCGTGATCTGCTGATATGGCTGATAGCAGGCATGATAGGCTTCACTTTTCTGCGTACCTGCATGCAGTATGCCTGCAACATGTACTATGAGAAGGCATCGCAGGGCATGGTCTACAAGATAAGGACTCACCTTTTCCGCAAGATAGAAAATCAGGATATGGATTTCTACGACCGCTACCGCACAGGCGACCTTATGACAAGGCTGACAGGTGACCTCGACATGGTGCGGCACATGGTATCTTGGGTAATAAAGGGCTGTGTCGAGAGCATAGCGCTGTTTCTGGCGAGCATGATATACTTTTTCACCATCGACTGGCGCACTGCGCTGTGCATACTGGCGATGACTCCTGTCATTTTCTTTGTGACAAGGCTGTTCTCGCGCCATGCGGGACCTGCTTACCGCAAGGTCAGGGAAACTTCATCGGCGCTGAACACTGCGGCGCAGGAGAATATCTCAGGCAACCGCGTGGTAAAGGCGTTCGCAAAAGAGGACTACGAGATAGAGAAATTTCGCAAACGCGATGAAGAATACCGCTCTTCAAACATAAAGGCGGCTATGGTGTGGCTGAAATATCACCCGATAATCGATGTTGCGGCAGGTGCGCTCAGTGTGATACTGCTGCTGTGCGGCGGATATTTCATGATACAGCAGCACCTCACTATGGGTCAGTATGTGGCTATTTCGGGACTTCTCTGGGCGGTCAGCAACCCCATGAGGAACATGGGCAACTATGTCAATGACTTCCACCGCTTTATGGCATCGGCAAGCAAGGTCATCGAGATATACTATGAAGCGCCCCGCATAGTTGACCGCGTGGACGCTGAGGACACCGAAGAAAAGCTGAGGGGCGAGGTGGAGTTTAAAAATGTCACATTCTCCATCGGTGACAAGAAGATACTTGATAATATCAGCTTCCACATCGCGCCTGGCGAAACTGTGGTCATCATGGGCGAAACGGGAAGCGGCAAGACTTCGCTGATAAACCTTATACCAAGATTTTTCGACTGCGACAAGGGCGAGGTGCTGGTTGACGGTCTGAATGTGCGCATGCACAAACTTCACACGCTGAGAAGCAGTATAGGCATAGCCACACAGGACGTTCTGCTTTACTCGGATACTATCGACTCCAACATAGCCTACGGCGACAGCGAACTTGAAGAGGAGTATGTCCGCAGGTGCGCTGAATTGGCGGCGGCAAGCGATTTCATCGAAAAACTGCCGATGAAGTACGATACCATAGTCGGTGAGCGCGGCGTGGGTCTTTCGGGCGGTCAGAAACAGAGGATATCGCTGGCAAGGGCAATAGCCATCAAGCCGAAAGTGCTGATACTCGATGATACCACTTCGGCAGTGGATATGGAAACCGAGCATTACATACAGCAGAGTCTTGGCGGCGGTCTTGATTTTGAATGCACTAAAATAATCATCGCCCAGAGGATATCTTCCTCAAAGAACGCGGATAAGATAATCATTCTGCAAGACGGCAAAATAGCCGACATGGGCACACATGATGAACTGATAAGGCGCGAAGGCTACTACAAACAGATATACGAACTTCAAAGCGGCATAAACTGCAAGGCTGAAAGCGGGGTGGGGGCATAATGGCAAGAAATAAATACGATGAGGACGAACAGCTTGAAGCGCCCTTCGACTTTACGCACCTTAAGCGTTCCTACGTGTACATAAAGAAGTATCAGGGCAAGATGGTGCTTTCGCTGGTGCTTAGCATGGCGGCGGCAGTTTTCGGGCTGGTGGGACCTCTGCTGACACAGCGGGCGCTGGACAAGACCATTCCCGAAAAGAACGTGAAAGAACTGATGCTGCTGGGCTTCGGTCTGCTGGGGTTCAATCTGGCGGCTACGATACTGGGCAACATACGCGGCAGGATAATGACCGTCGTGGGGCAGAACATAATCTTCGACATACGCGAAGACCTCTTCGCACACCTGCAAAAACTGCCTTTCACCTATTACGATGACAGACCTCACGGCAAGATACTGATACGTGTCATAAACTACGTGAACTCGGTGTCGGATATGCTTTCAAACGGCATAATAAACTTCGTCATGGAGATATTGAACATGGTGTTCATACTGGTGTTCATGCTGATGGTAAGCCCAAAGCTGACACTTGTGGCACTGTCGGGTCTGCCGATATTCATGCTGGTTATGTTCGCCATAAAGAAACAACAGCGCCGCGCATGGCAGGACGTTTCAAACAAGTCCTCCAATATGAACGCCTATTTGCAGGAGAATATCGTTGGTGCGAGGATAACGCAGGTGTTCACCCGCGAGGAAGAGAACGCCGAGATATACGACCAGCTGAACAGCAAGTACCGCAAGGCGTGGATGCGGGCGGTAAAGTTCTCGAACCTTGTGTGGCCTGCCACCGATAACATCTCAACGCTGATAAGGGCGGCACTGTTCGTGATAGGTCTGCTGGTGATGCCGCAGGGCGCGGTATCGCTGGGTGTGCTGGCGGCTATGACAGGCTATGCGAGCCGTTTCTGGCAGCCTATAATGAACATCTCAAACATAATGAACAACTTCATCAACAACATAGCTTACCTCGAACGTATCTTTGAAACGCTGGACGAACCTGTGACCATCACCGATAAAGAGGGCGCAGAGGAACTGGGCGAGATAACAGGTCAGGTCAGCTTTGAGGACGTTACTTTCGGCTACGAAAAGGGTATCAACGTGCTGGAACATATCTCCTTTGATGTCAAGGCAGGGGAGAGCGTTGCGCTGGTAGGACCGACAGGTGCAGGCAAATCCACCATAGTTTCGCTGATATCGCGCTTTTACGATATCGAACATGGGCGCATAACTGTTGACGGCGTGCCGATATCAGATGTAACGCTGAAGTCGCTGAGAAGTCAGATGGGCATAATGCTTCAGGACAGCTTCATTTTCAGCGGCACGATACTCGACAACATTCGTTACAGCAAGCTGGACGCTACCGATGAAGAGGTACGTGCGGCGGCAAAGACCGTCTGTGCAGATGAATTTATCAGGCAGATGGAACAGGGCTACGATACCGAAGTCAACGAGCGCGGCAGTAAGCTGTCGGGCGGCGAGAAACAGCTTATCAGCTTTGCGAGGACTCTGCTGAGCGACCCGAAGATACTGGTGCTTGACGAAGCGACTTCTTCCATTGATGCTAAAACAGAAGCACTCTTACAGCAGGGCATAAACCGCCTGCTAAAGGGCAGGACATCGTTCATAATCGCCCACAGGCTCTCGACCATACGCAACTGTGACCGCATAATGTACATTGACGAGAAAGGCATTCTCGAAAGCGGCAGTCACGATGAACTGATGGAAAAGCGCGGCGCTTATTACAAGCTGTACACTGCACAGTCAGCATGACCATTCCGCCGAACGCCCTGCATACGGCAAATACCTCAATAACACAACACCGCTTCGGCTTGCGCTGAGGCGGTGTTTTTTGCATATAAAAAGCCTCCGCACCCGAAGATGCAGAGGCTTCATTATTCAGCTTGTGTCAGCAGTATCGCAGTTATTAACCCTTTGTCAGACCCTCGATAGTGAAGGTAACAGACAGTTCCTTGCTGAACTTGAGGTTAGCAAAGTCGATGCCGGGATCGTCCTTAGTGCTGCCGTACTCGTTGTAGATCTCAATTCTGTAGCGGTTATTGTTGTCCTCGATGTTGCCATAAACGAACTTGGACTCATCAAAGTCAAGCTCAACGCCGTCAGCCTTGATGGAAGTTACCTTAACAGTCAATTCCTGACCTGTGTATCTGCCCTTGCCCATGATATCAGTGGTGGGGTCAGCATCGGTGAACTTCTTCTGAGTGCCCTTCTTGGTAGCTTCGCCGTCCCATGTCATTGTGCCGTCGCAGATACCTGTGATGTCAACGCAGAATACTGTAGCGCCCTCACTGGGGATTATCTCGCCTGTTGCTTCATCGCGGTAGATGCCTGCATCGTGTATACCCAGTTCAGCATCAGCCTCAACAGCAGGGTCGGGAGTTTCCAGCGACTCAGGGGTGATGGAAACAGTGTACTCGCCGTCGCCGTTGAGTATAGCATCAACGCCGTAAGCGCCCTTGTCAGCCGCAGAAGTGCTGTGACCGTTCCAGTTGCCCCAGCCCCATGAAGAGTTGGTGAACATCAGGAATGCGTCGTAAGGCAGGTTCTCTACCTCAGCAGAAGTAGGATCGTTATCGGGATCCTGAGGCTCGTCAGCAGGCTTAGCCTCCAGCTTCTTGATGCCCTTAACGTGAGCAGCTATCTTGGAAACATCGGTAACGTTGATCTTGGTATCGAAGTTAACATCAGCCGCCGCCTTCTGCTCGTCGGTAGTCAGTGCCTTAACGCCCTTAACGTGAGCAGCAGCCTTAGAAACGTCGGTAACGTTTATCTTGCCGTCACCGTTTACATCACCGATCAGTGTTTCGCCGTCGGTAGGCTGGTCATCGGAAGGCTCAGAAGGCTCGGAAGGCTCAGCTGCAGTGTTGAAGTCGTCCCACTTGGGAGCGGTATAGGTCTGCTTTTCGTGAGTTCCGTCAGCGACCTTTATCTTATCCTGTAAGTAAACATTCTCAGGTGAGGGGTTCAGTACAACGTGGTCAAGCTGGAATACAGCCTCACCGCTCTCGTCGTTGTTCCAGTCGTTCAGCCAGATCCTTGCGTTGGTATCTGTATCAGCGAAGAAACCGGGCAGAGTATCATTTGCGCCGTAGTCACCGGGCTGCTTTACAACGGTTATAGCATACAGACCGTCCTTGACCTTTACCAGAGAACCGGGCTTGATGAGATCAGCATAGCCGTCGCCGTCAGCGTCGGTGTAGTTGCCTGCATCGTCCAGCTGATAAGTCATGTTGGTGGACTCTACCTGATACCAGTTAGCTGAATCGCAGGAGAAGCCGATGCCGAAGCCCGACCAGTCGCGCTTAGCCAGCAGTTCTTCATTGCCCTTGATGAAGAAAGTAACGCCTGTTACGGTGGAGAGATCCCAGCAGTTGAGATCCTTTGAGGGCTTGTTGACATCTTCAAACTCACCGCAGAGATAGATGAAGTTCCTGTAAGCCCTTGCCTTTGAGTCCTCAGAAGCGGGAGCCTCATAGTAGCCGTCAAAATACTCATCAGAAGCATCTATAACGAAGTCGCTGTAAACATTCTTTTCGAGAGTGGTGTCGTCCCATACGCTGAAAGTTACATCTATATAGTCATACTCCATGTTCTCGATGCCCTTGAAAGGATTAACGCCATCTTCCTTAGTTGAACCGAAGGAGTTGTAAAGTTCGATCCTCCAGTTGCCCTTGCCCTCAGGGTCGCCTGTAACGATCTTTGCATAATCGAGTGTAGTAGCAGCGTCCTTTTCGGGCTTTTCGAGGTTAGGAGCCTTAAGTACGGTGTTCTTTACCTTAGGGGTGCCGTCCTCCTTAGTATCGAGGGTGCCGTCATCCTTATATTTCTTGGTGACCAGAGTTACCTTTGAAACGCTTATGTTCATATTGGGGTACTGTTCGTAGATACCCTCCATATCGATGCAGAATACAGAAGCGCCCTTGCCCTTTACCTCAACACCGTTGCCTTCGTTGTCCTTAGGGGTTATGCGCAGTGTGTTTGTACCTCTCTTAACTTCTATAGAAGAAGACCAGTCCTGAGCGCCCCAGTCGCCTGATGCGAAAGCAGCCTTAGCTATAACAGGTGAGCCGTCCTCCTTGAGAAGAGTATCGCCCATCTTAAGATCAGCGGCATCTGCTGCCGATACAGGCAGTACTACCATCATGCTTGCTGCCAGAGCAGCTGCTGTCATGCCGGCGAAAAATTTCTTAAATCTCATTTCAAAATTCCTCCTTTAAAAATTCCGTATCCATATCGCGTTCAGAATTTAGTATCACACCCAAATTCCGATAGCATCATTATACATCATTAATACTTAAATGTCAAGAGTTTTTAGCAATTTTCATTAAATATTTATCGGCTTTGAGGAATATATCAAATTTGTACAGAAAGAGAAAATTCTTATACCCTGTAAACGTTCACATGCAAAAAAACGGGGCGACCGTTAAATGTCGTCCCGTTTATGGATATCATCTGTTCAGCTGTAATAAACTGTTATCAGAGTTTCTTGATGCCCTTTACCTGAGCGGCTATCTTGGAAACATCAGTTACGTTTACCTTGCCGTCTAAGTTTACATCAGCCGCAGCTGCGAAGTTCGCATCGAGCTTTTTGATGCCCTTAACGTGAGCCGCAACCTTTGAAACATCGGTAACATTTACCTTGCCGTCGCCGTTTACATCGCCCAGCATACCGATATCATCGGAGATGCCTGTTTCGTTGATGACGATGGTGATGGAGTTGGTAGCAGTGCCGTTTGCATTGCGTACAGTTACTACTACAGTACCCATATCCTTTATAGACAGCTTGCCGTCGTTGTTGATGGTAGCTATCTCAGGCTTATCTACCGACCACTTAAGAGTGTCAGCCGCTTCACTGCCGTCAGCAGTGGTCTGCTTGCATACCAGCTGGTAGCTGCCTATCTTCTTGGCGATGGTCACCTTGTTTTTGAGGTCGATACCGCTGTCGTTCTGGAAGCTGAGTGCTGCTGCGACCTTAGAGTTGTCAACGAAGATGACATAGCTCTTGTTGTTTTCAGCGTATGCCTGTGCAGTAGAACCCTCTGTGCCGTAGAGTGTTATCTTGCCGTTGGAACTGTTGAAGACATTCTTGCCCAGTTCAACTGTGCCGTTGGTACCGAAATCAACATATTCAAGGTGGTGGCAGTCGTGGAAAGTATTGTCCTCTATCTTCTTTACATTGTCTGTCAGTATTGCGTTCTTAAGGAATATGTTTGCTGCGCAGGAGTAAGAAGACATGGTGGTAACGCTGTCGGGCAGAGTATAGCTGTCGCCCTGCTTGCGTACAGGTCTTGCCAGCAGTTCGGACATATCCTTGTTGTAGAGGATACCGTCAACGCTCTTGTAGTTGGGGTTGTTCTCATCAACATTTATAGCTGCCAGAGGTGTGTAACCCTTTTCAGCCACTTCTTCCTCCTTGATGTAGATGTTGAACATCGAGAGGTCGAGAGATGTAGCAGATGCAGGGAAGTTGATGGTCTGCATGCAGTAGTTGTTCTTGAAAACAGTGCTGCCGATGAGAGTCAGGCTCTCAGGAATGGTGTATTCGCCGTCATCAGCGTCCTTAGCGCCAAGTGTGTGCAGGTAGTAGCAGTTGTTGAATGCGCTCTTGCCCAGCTTTACCAGAGTGTCCTTAGGCAGGTAGCAGGTCTTAAGTGTCACACACTCGCTGAAACAGCTTTCAGGTATCTCGATTATGTTTGAAGAAGAGAAATCAGCAGTTTCGAGTACCTTGTTCTTGTAGAAGGCATTTGAGTCGATGAATATGGCAGAACCGTCATCGGGTGTGCCTATAACGACATTCTTTAGTGCGTCCTCCGCGAATGCGCTGGACTTTATCCTCAGCAGGCTGCCGGGGAATGTTGTAACATCGCCGCTGTCTGTAGAAGAAAATCTTTCAAGTGCGGTGCAGTTAGCAAATGCGCTTGAACCTATCTCGGAGAGCGAGGAATTGTCTTCCCACTTGACTGCTTTCAGAGAAGTACACTTGTGGAAAGCGTTTGAACCTATCTGTGCAACGTTGCGTGGTATGAAAGCATCTTCCAGTGCCGAGCATTCTTCAAAAGTAGAGCTCTGGATTATGGTGATGTTTGAGAATGCAGTCTTGCCCGAAGGAGTGGTAGGCATGTGCTTGAGCGATGTGCATCCCTTGAATGCGGAAGAACCCACCTGAGTGATGGTGTCGTTCATGATAACTTCTTCAAGGTTGGTACACTTCTCAAAAGCAGATGTATCAACGGTGGTAACTTCACCGAGGAATGTTATCTTATCAAGTGATGTGTCGTTCTTGAATGCACTGTTCTGTATTACCTTAACGCCCTTTGGCATAGATATGGTGTTGTTTGCGTTGCCGCCTACGTTTGAACCCAGCAGGTTTGTGCAGTCGCTGAAAGAGTTCTTGCCCACAACGGCGAACTGCGAGTCATCGGTAAAGTTTATGTACTTGAATGCAGAGCACTTCTGGAAACCGCACTGCTGTACGCCGCCGAGCGAAGCAGGGAACTGGAATGTGTACGCCAGCTTGCTTGCGTTGGAAGGTGTCAGTGTTTCAAGTGCGGTACACTCGTTGAATGCGTAGTCATAGATAGTACCCAGATCTTTGGAAACCACTACATCTTTAAGTGAGGTACACTTCTGGAAAGTGTATTTCGGTATAGCGGTTATCGCATCAGGTACGGTGATATCCAGCAGAGAATAGTCGTTCTCGAAAGTGTACTCGCCCATTTTGGTAAGAGGGCTGATGTCTGCATGGGTCAGACCTACGCAGTTGCGGAAAGTTTCAGAGGCAAGTTCGGTCCATGTCGAGGGCAGAACTACCTTGTTCTTCAACTTAGCTGTATCAGACCTTGGGTACAGCGAGAGCACGATGTCGTTCTTGAATGCGGCAGTGCCGACCTTTTCAAGAGTATCGGAAACTACGACTTTCTCCAGCTTGCTGCATCCTGCGAACGCGCTGTTGCCTATCTCGTCGTTGGCATCAGGCAGTTCAACAGATACCAGCGAAACGCAGTTTAAGAATGCGCCTGACATGATGTTCTCGCAGTGGGAATTTGCAGGGCTTGAACCGAAGTTGAAAGTGGTCAGCGAAGAACAGCCGTTGAAGCAGTTTGCAGGTATCCATGCACCGAGATCCGGCCATGTGAAGTTCTGCAGTGACTTACAGTTGTTGAACATGCCGTTTGTGCCGATCTTAAGTGCCATATTTCCTGCGGGCAGGGTGTTGTAGTTAAGACCCTTTACCGAAACTCTTACCAGCTTTTCGCAGTTAACAAAAGCGGAGTTGCCCAGCAGTGTCAGACCGTCATTTGACTCGAACTCTACAGTTTCCAGCGAAGTACAGCCTGAGAACGCATTGTCGTTTATAGTGGATACAGATGCGGGCAGGTCAACATTTACCAGTGTGATGTTGCCGCTGAAAGCGTTCTTGCCGATGCTTTCCAGCGAATTGCCCATAGTGTAGGAGTTTATCTCCTTGCAGTTTGAGAAAGCGTTGTCGCCTATGGTGACGATGTTGGAGATATCCATTGTTGTTTCATTTGTACCCTGAAGTATGGAGCAGCCGCTGAATGCGCCGCTGCCTATCTCAGTGATGGTCGAGCCCAGCGAAACGGTCTGAAGATGAGGGCAGCTTGATGCGAAGTTGCTGCCTACCGCAGTAACGAGGTCGTCCTCAAAGTAGATGTGCGAAAGGTTGGGGTAAGTTCTGAGCGCCTTTTCGGAACCTGCGTTCAGTACTATCTTTCTGCCGCCCAGATTGCCTGCCAGACTTGTCAGCTGATCTCTCAGCCCGCTCATATCTATCCTCAGGTCTGTAGCACTTTCGTTAAGACCCAGATATGTGAAAAGGTTCTTTGGTGTCAGTGTGATGGTGCCGTCGTTCTCGATGGAAACAACAACATCGTCGATGGTTTCTTTGGTAGCAGCAGATGCAGTGATCGTAGCTGCGGGCGAGAAGTTGAATACCGTATTTGCAGGTACGCAGGAAGCTGTCATCAGCAGTGCAGCAACACTCGCCATGATCTTCTTTTTCATTTGTTTTTCCTCCTTAGAGATCTTGTTCGTTATTTTTAGTCAATACCGTTTCCTATAAACGGTTATAACTGTACAGAGTAATTATAACACATATTTTACAATTTTGCAATAGGTACGGCAATAAACATTTCAGACCCGCAGGCTGTTTTAATTGGCATATATAACAGTTTACGCGCATATCATCTTAACAGGGAGGCGGTAAACATGACAGACATTCAGGGGAGGCATAACGCCATAATGGAGAACCGCAGCAAGCTGATGCTGACAGGCGTGAACGATGTTGAGAGGTTCGATGAAAATGCGGTGGTGCTGTATACCCAGCTGGGCGAACTGACCATAAAGGGCGAAAAACTCCACATAAGCGAAATGAGCCTTGAAAGCGGCGAACTGAACATCGACGGCGAGATATCCGCACTGATATACGGTCAGCGCGATGCGGTGAGCAAGCTGGGCTTTTTCGGGAAACTTCTGCGATGAGCATTTTTGATGCGGCGGCACAGCTGGGTGCGTTCCCGTCAGGGACTCTGCTTGGTCTTGGGCTAGGTGCGCTTTCGGCGGCAGTGAGTCTGGAAAGGCGGCTTAAACGCCCGAAATGGCTGACATTCACAGGCGATATGTTCCTGACGCTGTTCTGCGCTTTTTGCATATTCATGCTCGGTGTGGGCATAGAGGGTCACCTGCGCTACCCGACATTCTGCGGTGCGGCGCTGGGCTTCTGCGCTGTGCGGGGGATACTTTATGCCGTAAAAAGAAAAAAATAGCCCGCATTCCCAAAGAATGCGGGCAAAACGTTTTAAGATATCACCATCATCGTCAAAGGCGGGAGCAAGCCCCCGCCCTACAGGGCATGGTATATGCACTCCCAAAAAGTCAAAAACACAAAGCAATAAACCATGCCAATAATTATGAATTATGAATTATGAATTAAATTAACGCCTTGATAAGACCCTCTCCGCGCCATTTCCATGTCGATGCCGTTCAGGACTTTTCGCTTGTCACAGCTCCACATGGGTGCGATAAGCTCCGACTTGTCGCCGTCACCTGTCAGCCGCTCTATAATAATGTGGGGCGGCAGAAGTTCCAGCTGGTCGCATATCAGCGATATGTATTCATCGCGCTCAAGCGCCCTGAATTCGCCGCGTGCGTACATATCCGCAAGGGCTGTGCCTTTCAGCACATGCAGAAGATGCAGTTTCACCGCATGTATATCCAGCTGACCGACCTGCCTTGCCGACTG
>OCTW011587713.1_pt1 | contig 11407 bp, 13 predicted proteins | sample 1539671 | NCBI WGS metagenome assembly OCTW01 (sample SAMN02144230, study PRJEB22623) | gut metagenome | biome: sheep rumen | host: Ovis aries | place: New Zealand | reverse complement strand
ATATTTGCGTCGTTGCGGGGTTGCTGTGTCTAAGGGTGTATTGTGCCATTTCAAGGGAACCGCCCGCCCTGAGGATATTAACGGCGGCGGTGTGCCTCAAACTGTGGGCGGTGAATACCTTGTTATCCAAACCGACGGATTTAAGCCCCTGTTTTGCGATACCTGAAACGGAACGGGTGGTAAGGCGTCCGCCGTCGTTGTTGCGGCTTTCTGAGGCGAATAACGGGGCGTTGTCGTCAATCCCTGTGCGGGTGTTGAGGTATTCCCGTATAGGGTTGTAGGCGGCGTCCGTCAGGATAACGAAATTATCCTTTTCGTCCCGTCCTTTGCCCTGAACCATTAAAACACGTTGCCCGCCTTTGTAGGTAATATCGCCGACGTTCGCCCGCACAACCTCAATGCAACGCAATCCCGTCCGAACCATTAAATTGACTATTGCGTAATCCCGTGCGGTTTGGGTGCCCTGTTCGTAGTGCAACAGTTCCCCAACCTGTGCGACGGTAAGGGGTTGTTTGCGGAACGCCTGTTTACGTTTCGGGGCGTGTATGCCCTTGCCAATATTGGGGTACAATTTGTTCGCCTCCGCCCATTCGTAAAACCTCCGCAAACTGTTGATATACGACGCCACGGTTAACGACGATTTCCCGCCGTTCAGTAGTTCGTCCTTATATGCAATCAAATCCGCAACGGTAAGATTTGCCACGGTTCGCCCTGAGGTGGCAACCCAATCGAAGAACGTGCCCAACGTGCGGGTATAAAGCGCACGGCTTGACGGCTTGACGTCCTGAGAAACGGCGAACAGTTGGATTGCGGTTTTAACGTCCGCCCCTGTGTTGAGGGGTAAACCGTTCGGGGTAATGGTAAGTTGCTGTTCCATTGTTTTCTAATCGTTATTCGTTGGAACAAAGATAGTAATTATTTTGTAATTCCAACAACAAAAGTAATAAAATATAGTTAATATTAGTTTTATTAGAAATATTAGAAGTATTAGAAACCGTTGAGGGGAAAGAAAACCCCCGCCGTTTCACAACAGTAGGGGCTAACGAATAAATATTAGAAATTACCCTTTACAGGGGTTTACGGTGCAAAGATAGGTATTTCCCCGCAAATCGGCTAAACGTGTCTTAAATCGCAAAATACGGGGCAATACGGGCACGTTTCAAACACTCCCCCAACCGTATGTTTCGGCACGGTGTACCGTCCGTTCGTATATCGCCCCCGCCTTATCCGCCATTTTCTCAACCTTACGCCCCCACGGGGTTAACTTTCCCCGATACGTCAGGCGTCTATATTTCGCCGTTGTCATATCCTCATAGGCGGCTATCGCCCTGAGAACCGCCAACGAACCGTTATTTATCCCTACTTTGGTTTCCGCCTGTGTCCTGTACAGGGGACGGAACGCCGTGCGGCTGACGAATTGCCCGTTTACCAAATACAGGTTACGACACGACAACCCCGTAACGGGACAAACGAAATAGTAATACCCCGTGTCCCCTTTCAGGTTTGACGGTTTGAACCTCAACGTTAATTCGGTGTGTACGGGTGTGCCCTTGTATTGGTACGTCAGGGCGGCGTATGGTACCGCCCCCGTCAGGTTCGTACGGAACGAAACCGACGCAATCAAGTTTTTTCCTTGCGTCCAACGTACAACGCCCGTACTGTCGTGTTGAGGTACAAAGAACCCCAACCGTTTGCAATCCTTGACGGTAAGCCGCAAATAATCTTCTATTGTTGTCGCCATATCCTCAACGGTTCTATTGGTTCCGAAATCATTGTTTTTCATTGAAAACCGCCTAAATTATTAGAGATTGTCACGGTTTAACGACGGTTTCACGGTGTCGCCTCAGTTAAGCCGCCGTTCGCTTTTGTGGTTCCGTAGTATCGTGTTGAGGGCGTCCCCGATTGTGTCACGTAACAACGTGCGGGCGTCCGCCTCCGTCAGTTCGTCGCCGTCGTAGTCATTAAGCCGCCGTTTTGCGTCCTCAATGCCTTTCAAAAGGTTTTCCCGTTCCTCAACGGTTAGTTTCAAACGTCCCATAATCGTACGGTTTTAATCCCAACCAAACGAACAGGGTTCCCCGTAATCGGTGGCGACGGTTTCCATTTTGGGCGTCGTATAGGGCAATAACGCCAATATGGTTTTAACCCGTTCTTTCGGTTCCAACTGTTCCAACAGTTCGGGCAACCTTGCGATTTCGGCGTTAACAATGTCTTTCAGGCGTCCGTGCAAACTTTTCGTTGTAGGGGCTACTATTTCGGTTTGTGCCTTTTCCATTCCTGTACGGTTTAAGGGTTCCTAAATCCACGGTTCTAAATCCCATTCAAGGGGTTCCACGTCCCACGGTACAACCTCCCACGCCTCAACCTCCCACGGCTCCAAATCCCAAACCACGGGTTCCCATTCTATCGGTTCCCACGGTTCGCAATCCCATTGTTCGGCGGTGCCCTGTGTTCCTGTGTTCCTTTCCATTCCTGTACGGTATTAGAACAGTTCCCAATAATACGGTTCCCATTCGTCGGGTTCCGTGTCGTTAGTGTTAATTGAACCGCTAACGGTTGAGGGGTTAACGTTAACTTTCCCGCTATCGGTTGAGGTGTCAGGCGTCCCCGTCGGTGGCTCCGCCCAATCCCTGAGGGCTGACAATACGGCGTTTTCCATTCCGTTGCGGAACTCCGTGTTTTCCTCCCATTTATCCAAATACGAAAGGGTTAGTTCCTCACGGCTCCCAATGGAGCGAACAAACGTTAACAGCCGTTCAAACATTCGCCCCTGTGTCGGGGTGCAATTTATATTGAACGTCCACGGGTGCCCCGTCCTGTCAACGTGTCGTATCGTCATACGTTGGGGTTATTGTACCGCCTCCGCCGTCGGTGCCTGTGTGCCCTGTGCGGAAACGGCGATAAGGTTTGCAAACACTTTCGCCCGTTCCTGAGGCGTCAGGGTTTCCAAATCCTTTTCAAACCGTGTGCGGTTCTTGTTTACCATAGAAAGAACCCAATCGTTGAGGGGTTCCAACGGCTTGTTTGCGGTGCCCTTTTGACGCCCGCCAAACCGTCCCAATCCGTCGTTTTTGTGTCGTCCCATATTCGCAATATTTCTAATAAGAACAATAAACGAAAGGTTTATAATATCATATTACAAAATTACTAATTATAACTAAATAAAACAACCCTTTACGGGGTTATATTTCAACGAATTAGGGGCATTTCTTCTTTGTTCCTCCTTTGTTAATCGGGTGTTCGGTTCCCCTCCGTGGTATAACTATCTATTCGCCGTAATACGTTACGGTTCCCGTGGTGCCCGTGTTCCCTGTGTCGGGGGTTGTGGTTCCTGAGGTGGCGGGCTTGAAAGGTAGCCCCGCCCAATACTTCGCCATTGACTGAGAAATACGGCGGCGGGTTTCAGGGCTTAATCTTTTGCCCGTGTTCGCCTGTGCTATCTTATCCTTTTGTGCCTGTGGCATATCGTTGCGGTATGTTCTTTTCATATCGTTGGGGTTTTTATAGTTGTTATTATTCATATTGGACGTATAGTTTTTATTATAAATATAGTTCACTTTTGAAAACGCCGAAATTGGGGGAAAATTAACACGCCCAACAGTTGGGGGTATATCGGTGTATTGGGTACACCCCTAACGGAATAGTAGGTAAGGCGGGAATAGTTGGAACCCGTCGGAACCTCAACACGTCAGGAACTGAAACGCCCAACCGTTCACACGCCCGAAAACAGGGGGTAATCCTCCCCAATTAGTTAACGAATATTGCGGGGGTGGTGTATTATATACGCCACTTATTGAACGGGGGTTAATTGGTTCTATATACGTGTGTTATTGGGTACGTGGAAACCTCAACGCCGACGTAGAAAAAACTCCTTAATTTCGGCGGAAAATATGTCTATTCACTGAGGTGGATTTATTGGCACCGTTTCGGGGGTGTTTTGTGCAATCTTTGTACTATTTTAGGTACAATACAACCGACACGGGAAACGGTTGTTTATCAAGGTGTTCGGGTTGTGCAATAGCAAATATTTGCTATCTATTTTGTCAACGTGGGAAATTGCACGGCTTTCCCTGTACACACGGTTCCACGGGATTTTTTGGGGGTCAAATCGGCGGTTCCTGAGGGGTTGAGGTGTTCAACCTGTACGGAAAAAGAAAAAAAATATTTGTGGGAACCCTGTGCGGTTTTCGTTGCCTCCATTTACCCCCACCCCCTCCCCTGAGGTGTCGGGGATTTGGTGTTACGTTCGTGGGGATTTGACGTTACGCCCTTGCCCTGTTCCGCCGTTGGCTGTGTACCACGTACGCACCCGTTCCAACCCCTTTTTATAGGGTTCTAATTATTCGGTTTTTCCGATTTTTCCGTTTTCCTATACGTGCGTGTGGAAATCCACTTTTTCCACTTTTTCCAATTCTCCACGTGCGCACGTAGGGAACTCCGATTTATCAGATTTTTTCCGTTTGTCGGGGTGTTGTTCCTGTACGGTTTCACGTCAGGCGTTAGCCCCCTCAACCTCATATTTTTTTCAATTTCCCGTACAGGTTAGTATAATAATGGGGCGTTGGCGTTAGCCAATAACGCCCCTATTATACACTTTATAGTGTATATAAAGTATATAAAGGGTTTCCGCCGCCGCAACGCCTTGAACCTCAACGTTTTGCGTTGTGGTATGTCGCCAAGAAATCCCCGAAATGTCGCCAAGAAATCCCCGAAATGTCGCCAAGAAATCCCCGCCGTGGCAACTCCTAATAACCACAATACGATATTAGAAACGTTTGTTACCGCCATACGGAACCCCGTAAAACGCCACCCAATTCCCCTAAAAATGCCACCCAATTCCCCGTAAAGTAATACGCCCCAAACCCCCATTTATTACCCGTCAGGATATGCCACGATACGACAACAGGCGAACGGGTTTGTTCCTGTCCGCCTGTGCCTCGGTGCGCTGTTTCGCTGTATTATTCCGTCGGTGGGGGTACGGTGCAAAGATACGGTTTTCCGCCGTCCTGACAATAGCAAATATTTGTTATTGTTCGTCGGGTTCCTGTTCGGTTACGCCCTGAGGTTTCGGGACGTTTCCCCGTTTCCATTTGTAGATATATTCCCCTTTGGCGTTTTTGGTGTACGTGTACCACTCTAACCAACCCCGCCTTTTATATTCCTCAAACATTTTGGCAATACGGCGTTTGTCACGGCTTTTGTGTTTGTCTATATTCCTTTTTGCCTTTGCCAAATCCTCCGCCGAACCGCCCGAACGTTCAATATTAGTCAATAGAACGTCATACCCGAAAACCTCAGTTAGTAGTGCGTTCTCCGCCTTTTGCCCCTTTGCTATTATTTGCCCCCTAAAATGGTTTTCCGCCTGTCCTTTGGCGTCCTTTCGCATATTGTCGAAATCTTTGTAGGAAATAAGATTGGGGCGTCCTTTCATTGTGTCGGCGTTTACCTGTAACGTCAGTTTTCCCGTATATACCCCCGCCAATCCTATTTCCTGAATTGTGAACACCCTAACGGCTTTCAATCCGTCCGAACGCCACACGGCTAAATACAAACCGTCAAGGACTTGTAAAGCCCGCATAATTTCCAATTTTTGGGTTTGGTTTGCGTCCTTATACCCCAATAGTTCGGAGAACTCCGAAAGGTTGGTTTCGAATGTATATTGCCCTTTTTCGTTAGGTTTCACGTTATACAGGCGTTGCAACAGGTTAATACCCTCTATAACCTTTTCAACCGTTCGGGGTGTTACCTGTTCCGTCAGTTTGTGGCGTGTCATATAGTCCGTTATAAACGCCTGTATTGGCAAAATGCCCTGTGTCATTTGCGGCGTACCGTCAACTGAGGCGTACACGTCACGGGAACCCAACAGGGCGAACGTTTCAGGTATTCGTATAGTTTCCTCAACGTTGGGCGGGGTTATTATTTCCTGTCGTGCCCGTTCGGTTTCCTCAATGGTTTCGGCGGCTATCATTTTCTCAACCTCCGCCGCCCGTTCCTGTATGTTCTTTTCCCATACGGAACTAACACGTTCGGCGTATTCCTGTGCCCGTTCCTGTTCCCCCATTATAGGCGGGAAATCTATTTCTTTCAGTTCGTCGGGGGTGGCTTTTAGGGCGTATTTGGCTATGAAATAATAAGTTACGTAATCGGAAACCCCTGCGTATGCCTCAACGTAAGCCAAAAACTTGTTTACCCGTTCGGGTTCAATTCCTGAGAAATCCGACGGTTCGATAATATCCAACAGTTCCCCGTCCTGTTCGGCTTTGTTCCGCTTAATCCAATAGAACGCCGCCGCAACCTGAGGGGCATAACCCGAAACGATACGGTTAAATTGCGTATTGAGGTAGTTATTTTTTTGTTCCTCAACGGGGATTTTCACGTGTTCCGTTTCGCTGACTGTCTTACCGTTTTCCCTCCGTATCGTCGTGCGTTCAACGTTCCCCGTGGCTAATTTGAACCCCTCAATATAGGATTTTGCCGTTTGGGTGTTTTGGAAATAGATACCGAACAAACGGGTTAACGCATACCGTTCCGTAATTTGCAACCGCCACGGCTTTACGGCTTTCAGGACGTCCGCCTGTTGCCTCAACGGTAATTGGACGAAGTACACGCCCGCAAGGACGGCGGCGTAATCCTGTAATACCATTTGCACCGTGTCCGCCGTAACGCCTGAGGTTTCTAACAGGCGTATAACGTTGTCGTAGTTGAGGTTAAAATATGCCTCCGAACGTTTCAGTAGTGCGTCAGTTGGCAACAGGACGAAAAACCCCGTTCCCTCCATTTGTTGGCGCATTTCCCGCAACGTCCGCAACTGAGCCGCAACCCTTTCAACGGCTGTTGGTTGTTCCTGTTCGGGTGTTTGTTGGGTTTCCTGTATTGTGTCCTGTTCCATACTATTCCGCCATTTTATCCGTGTTATTCTTATCTATAAAACCACGTTCGCCGTCGTAGGGCAACAACCCCCAACCCTCCGTTTTACCGTCACGGGCTTTCATTCTCTCAATGTAGATAAAACCCTTTTTAAGTTCACGTTCGGGGTGTCCCATTCCGCCACGGGAATAAATGCGGCTTGAACGAACGTTGAGGTTCTGAGGGTTAACGGACACGTTGCCCTGTGCGTCGGTTTTATTGTACAGGTATTCGTGTGTTTTGTCTATTTGCCACACTAAATAAATGTCGTGGGCAATACGTTCAATGTCGGCACCCTCCCCAAGATTGGCAACGGTAATTGTGTCTATTCCGCCCTTTAATACCTCCCTGTTCAACTGTGCGGCTATAACTATCGGTAACTCCGTGCGGGCGGCGCAATCTTTCAACGCCTTGCAAATATCCTTTAATTCGTCGTGTCGGGAATAGTTGCGGTTCTCCGTGGTTAGTAGTTGCATATAGTCCACGAACACGCCGCCGACGTCAACGCCTTTCGCCCTGTATTCCTCAACGGAACGTACGATATTGGAACAAATACTTTCTATTGACGCCTCAGTATGTACCAATTTCAGGCGGGGGAAAACGTTGGTTTCGTACCTGTTAACCCAACGTTTGATTTCACGGCTTAGGGCGTCGTAGTGTTCCGAACCGCCCATAAACTCCGCATATTCGTACGGTGCCACGTCCCCACGTATAACCGCCTTTATGGTTTTCTTTCGTGTTTGTTCCTTGAAACAGTACCCGCCCGTTGAGGTTTTCCCGTTCGGGGTTGTTGGTATGTCTATAAACACGTTAAGGGCACGTTCCAATAGTTGGCGTTTGTTTTCCTCACAACTGACGTACAAATACGTTTTGTCGGTGGTGGCAATCAAATCTAACGCCGATTGAAATAGTATCATTGTCTTACCGTGGGACGTAGGGGCGCAAAATACCTCAATGTCTGCGGGGTAAAACTCTATATTGTCGTGCTTGTAATAGTGCCCGTCCTTTCCAATGGTGCCAACCTCCCATTTGGTTTTGAGGGTGTCGGGCTGTTCCTCAATCGCTTTCAGTTCGTCGGCGAACGATTGGGTTAACTGTGTGTTCCATTCGTCGGCGGTGTTCGTCCCCTGTGCGTCGGACAAATCCCGCACAATCGCCGCAATCCGTTCAGGGCTTGCCCCCTCCGCAACGGCTTTGTTCAGGGCGTCGGCTCCGTCCTTTATACGGTTGTTGTATTCGGTGTTCCTCCGCCATTCGTCGGCGTTGGTAAGGGCTTGCGGGGTAATACCGAACGCCGCATATATTTCGTTATCCTTGCCCGTGGTTACATAGTCCCGTATTCGCTGACGTTCAAACACGTTCCCGCAACGGTTATATATTTCGCCGAACTTGCGTTGAAACGCCGCAACGTTCACGTTCCCCCGTTCCTGTTCCTGTTTCCGTGCCCAACTCATAAGGGCGTCAATTTCCCACGCCCACGACGCCGAACCGTCCGCCACGACGTTAGCCAACGCCGCCCCGCCGTGTTCACGTCCGTAACTGTCGGCGTCAACCTTTAACCCGTTGAGGTTCGCCCCGTCGGGTGTCGGTAATTCGGCGATATACAGGGCGTCCACCACGGGCACCCCGTCAACCTGTGCGGATTGGAACGCCTTGATTGCGTCGGCGATAATCTTTGTTTTCTTTTCGCCCTGCTCGTTATACTCCAAATCGGGAATATAGGTTATTTCGGTTATCCCGTGGGAATACAACAGGCGGGCAATATCTTCGCCTATCTTCGCACCCCCGAACCCGATAACGTTCTTTATTCCCGCTTGCATAAGGCGAACGGCGTCTAATTGCCCCTCAACCATAACGGCGGGTTCCCCGTGTGTCAGGGCGTCGCAATATCCGCCACGTCCCAACCCCTGACTATAACGGTATCGGTTTTTCGGTTCGCAATCGGGGCGGGTGTTCCTGAGAACGAACCCCCGAACGGCTCCGTTGACGTAGTAAGGGATAACAAGGTTAAACCCCTGTTCGGCGTAATCGTATCGAATACCCAACGCCGCCAAATCGTCGTTACTGTACGAAATGCCCCGTTGGTGCAAACTGTCCTTAACGGCTTTTATGCTTTCCGCCGTCAGTTCGCCGAAATGGGTGCCGTCGTTTTCAATCTTGCGGACGTCACGAAGATACCGCCCCGTTTCTCCGTCGGGGTGTTTCCTCAACGCCTCAACCAACGACGCCGAAACCTCACGGGCTAACGCCGCCCGTGTCATACGTTGGCGTTCCTCCGTGGAGAACTCTAACGTAATCCCGTACAGTTCCGCCAACCGTTGCAACGTTTCCTTAAAATCCCGTGTATTCAGGACGTAATCGCCCAAATAGGTAAAAACGTCGGTATGTTCCTGACGGCTTGAACCATTATAGAAAACCATTATATTCCCGCCGTCGCTTGTTTGGGCTAACCGTATCTTTCCCCGTTCGTCGTATTCGCCGCCCCTGAGGTTTTCCCAATACTTGCCCGATTGTTTGAACTGACAATTAAACGCACGTTCGGGGTTCTCCCAAATAGCCGCCACAACCGCCGTTTTGTTCTCGTTTGCCATATTGTAAAAGATAGTTTCTAATAGTTATTTTTAATTTCCGTAATGTAATATTTTCGGAACTTAACGGGTTGTTTCAATCGTCCGCAACTATTACCGCCTTGCCCCCTGAGTAACCCAACGTTCGCACGTCCTCAACGGGGAAAGTCCCAGCCGACGTCGCAACCTGTACAACGGTGTCGGGTGCCACGTTTTCCAACGCCTTTATTATTTCCTGTACTGTCATAGTCCCCGACGGTTTAGTTAAAACTTAGGGGGTTTTGCAACCACGGGTTTCCATTGTGCGGCGTACTGTTCAAACGCCTCTGTTACAACGGCGTTTATCTTGCGTCTATCCCACGCCGCTATTTGGCGTATCTTCTCCGCCGTTTCGGGCGGGATTGAATAACACACGGTTTTATAGTTGCCTTTCACTTTCTCCGTGGCGGTTTCCTGTTCGGGTGCCTGTGCCTTGCCCGTGTTCGGGTTCAGTAGGTTATCGAACCCCGTTGTTATGTTCTTTTTCATATTCGTTTCTAATAATAAATAGTTCGTATTGTTGAAATAGTCAATATAGTTTGGGAATAATTCAATATTTGTGGTTGAGGTGGCGCAACCTGTTCCGCTTTACGTATTCGTCGGCGAACGCCTTGTAATCCTGTGCCCCATACGAACGGGGTGCGTATTGGAATATGTCGGCGGGTGCGGCGGGTGCCTCCCCTAACGCCACGTTCTCACGTATAACGGTGTCGAACGTCGGGAACGCCGCCCGTACCTGTTCAACCGTCAGGCGGTGCAATCCTTTCCGTTTGTCATACTTGCAAAACAGTACCCGATAATCCAACGGAATTGTTCGGTTCCCGTTAATCCCCTGTACGGTGTCGTTGAGGGAAACAAGCCCACGGCTTGAAAGGAAATCGGGGTTAGTGGGTATTATTGCGTTGTCGGCGGCGTACAGGGCTGAAATAGATAATAACCCCATTGTCGGCGGGGTGTCTATTAGGATAACGTCGTATTTGTCCCTGTATTTGTCAACGACGGTGCCCAACCGTGTAACCCTGTCGGCGGCGTTGGCTATCATTGCCTCAACCGCAAACAAATCCCGTGTTGCGGGGAGAACGTCAAGAACTCCGACGCCCTTGCCCTCCGACGGGCGAACCCTGACGGCGGGAACGTATGGGGTAATCCGTTCTTTCAGGGTGTCGAACGTGGTGCCCTGTGCTGTTGAGGTGTCAACGCCCAACGTGTCGGTTAGGTTCCGTTGCCCGTCTAAGTCAATACAAAGAACGTCAAAGCCGCAACCCCTGAGGGCGGCGGCTAAGTTTACGGCGGTGGTGGTTTTGGCAACCCCGCCTTTGTTGTTGGTAATAACTGTTACTTTTGCCATATAGTCGAACCGTTAGATTTCAACCTGTGCCAATCCGCCGCCCATTTGTTGGGTTATGCCGATTTTCATATAGTCCCAAACAATGCGTTCTATCGCCTCAAACTGTTCGGTATGGGACAATAGGTATTGTTCGCCCTGTTCCTCCCCATACGTTTCCGTCAGGGCGTCGTATAGGGCGTTTGTGAACTCAGTAAACACGTTGAGGGCGTCAAGGTATCGGCGTGTTTGTTCGCTAATACTGTACAAAGGTTTTGTTTTCATAACTCTAATAATTTATTCGTTTATAAGGTTTCTAATAACTCCAATACGGTATTATAAGCCAACGGCTTTATATAGCCCGTCTAACAGGGTTTCGCCCCCGTTGTTAAGGCGTTGTTCCTCCCTCAACGTGGCGGTATATATTTGCGTCGTTGCGGGGTTGCTGTGTCTAAGGGTGTATTGTGCCATTTCAAGGGAACCGCCCGCCCTGAGGATATTAACGGCGGCGGTGTGCCTCAAACTGTGGGCGGTGAATACCTTGTTATCCAAACCGACGGATTTAAGCCCC
>OCTW011380480.1_pt1 | contig 11407 bp, 6 predicted proteins | sample 1539671 | NCBI WGS metagenome assembly OCTW01 (sample SAMN02144230, study PRJEB22623) | gut metagenome | biome: sheep rumen | host: Ovis aries | place: New Zealand | reverse complement strand
TTGCCCGAGAGTACTTTCAGGCTGACATTTCCAGATGAATTCACATCAGCCTGGAGCAGTGCGGAACACTGCGAAGCAAGCCGTTGCCCCGAATTCAGTCCAAAAGCACCATAAATTTCTGTGCCCTCGATGAGATTGGCGGTCGTCAGCTCGGTGGCAATGGTTTGGCCAGATACATCGGAGGCCGGGAATACGAGGCGCTTGGTAATTGCATGTAGCCCTTGAGCTGCATGCATTTCACTGGAATAGGCCTCAAATTGCGGAACGGGATCCCGCACGCCGGGCTGGACGGCTAAAACCTCGATTCGCGCTGTATCTGAAGTGCGTTCTGCAACGCGTCCTGCCAGAATTGTTGGCTTGGGTTCCTCATCGGGCCATATCGTTCCCGGTATAAATCGCACCCAGTCATTCAGGGCATAGGTTCCAGCTTTTTTTACGCCGACGAGATAGGCACCTTTTGGAATATAAACTGCCTTTGGATCGTCGTTTACCCTTTCGAAAGTATAATCCCTATTGCGCGAAACTTCAGTTACCTTTTGTTTTGGGGTACTTGCGCAGGCAGTTAGTATTATCGCGAGTACGCACAAAATGATATGTCGCAGAAATTTCGGCACAATCCCTCCCGATTATACTCTTCTTCGTTTGCCTTCACTTGCGACAAACCCTTTGGGAACCGTGGTACAGCCACTGGCAACACATCCCGAAAGTTCCATTTCGCTCGTGTCCATGCCGGCAACCTCGACATTGCGCAATACGACGGATTTGAGCGTGGCAATGCCGCTTAAATTCTCAATTTTTCCCGATGTCATCGTCAGCGATTCGAGCGTGCTGTCGACAAAATGCATATTCGAAAGCGTGCACTCTTTAAACTGCGAATTGGTGATTTCGGCTGCCTCGAGATCTTCGGGGGCGATCATCGATGATTTGTTAAAAACGCATCCGTCAAAAGAGGCTTCGGCCATAATGGCATTTTTAAATGTACAATTATAAAAAGTACAACCATTAAAGAATGCACCCTGAAGATTGATGCTGTCAAACTCGGTTCCATCAAAGATACATGCTTCCCATTCCGTATTGCTGCAATCGATCGAATGAATGCGCATGGCTCCGATTTGTGCCCCTTTTAGGGTTGCCCCTTCGAGCGATTTGTCTTTGGCGATGACTTCATTAAAGATGGATTCGTCCGAATTCTGAATGGCTTTGATTAAGTCTTTTTGACTCATATATTTTTATATTATTTATACAGGCAGTGGGGAATATATCCCAGATTGAAACAAGCAAAATCGAAATGATTTTGCATCATTATGATTTTTTTAGAGAAATATAAATTGAGCCGAAATCGCCGTCACTGTTCAACACCGGCGCATATTCCGTGACGCGCTTGTCCGAACGGAACATATCTATCGCAGTATTTTTGATGACGGGTTCTCCGGCACTTCCCAGACCTTTGCCGCAGACGATCAGGGCATACGGCTTGCGTTCATGGATGCATGCCGTTAAAAATTCATCCAGACGCGACACCGCGGCATTCAGCGTCAGCCCCCGCAACTTGAGCGTAATGACCATGCCGTACCGTGACTCGTATCGCTTGACATCTTTTAAGAGCTGTTTCTGCGAAGCCGTCATCGCATCTTCGATGTCTGGACGCTCAATCAAATTCTCGCCTTTTTCGACCTGTGTGACGGCAACCTGCGGGGCGATAAAATCGGTTTTCATACCCGATTCATGCACCATTGGTGCGGCATCGACACTGACCATGCTTAAATCCTCAAGAATGGCTGGCTCTTTGTATTTCTTTTTATTGCGCGGTTTAGGGGCGGGTTTGGTATTCTTCGTCAGCCTTTTGACATTCGAAAGCGCCATTTCCTGCGTAAACAGTGCAAATTCTCGCTCTTCGTCTGTCATGGTCAAAGGGGCATCCTCTTCTTTTTTGACTGGTCTGGGGGGCTCCTTGACGTTGAATTTTGATTGATAAACGTCGACTTGTTGGCCATCCATCTGCATCATCGACTGCTCAAAAATCTCTTCATCCGAGAGATCCGAGTCGTCGTGCAAATCGGCTTCAGTAAATCGAAAATCTCGCATCGACATGGCCTCGAGACGTGCCGTTTCTTCGCGTTTTAATCGGGCTTCTGCTTCTCGTTTTGCCGCCTCGGAACGCTCTTCTTCTTCGGCTTTGCGAATTGTCTGGAGGGATTTGAGGCCCGAAAATGCACCCGTACTGAATCCTTTCGAAAAATCGCCGTTCACGACGTCATCTGTGTTGCGCTTATTCTTTTTTGCCATGAGATAGTGCAAGCTCTCTTAGAAATGATGATTGCATTCCCGATTTGGAATGCCCAAAATTCGCTTTTATTAATCGCTTTAGTCATGGGTTGCAAGGAATATGCATCTTTTTTTGTTGGGGCTCGCTTTGCGACGTGTCACGACACGTCGCTACAGCTCGCTAACGCGGCTATTGGCAGGGGACGAGCCCCATGCTGCCAATACGCCGCGTTTTGGGTGATATGCGATCCAAATTCTTTTGAAAAATCATACCAATTCCGTTAATAATAATATTTTACCAACAAGCGTAGGGGTTACCCAACGTGGTTTCCCTTGGGCGAATTGTTCATATGGGTTCAAAATCACGGTGGCGCGATAGAGCTTAGTCCGTGTTCGGACGATCATTCATTGAATGAATGACAAGGCGAGATGTGTCTAGACTCGTTTCTGTGCCAACATCATATTGAAATAGTAGTGACTCAATCATTCGGAGAAAGTATGCTTGGTGTAGTTAAACGTATGTCTCGGGGGGTATGTAGGTCTGTAAGGGCGCACGGCAAATGCGCATTTGTGGCGATTCTGGCGGTCTTGATCGCCCAGGGATGCGATGATGGTGCATCCTCGCCCGATGATCCTTGCAAAGCCTGTGGCCCCGATCAAATTTGCAACAACGGTGTCTGCTACAATGCGAGTGATCCCTGCCTTGCATGTAGTGCAGAACAAACCTGCGTGAACAGTGTTTGCTACGATCCCGATGATCCCTGCACCAAATGCACAGCTCAGGAAGAATGCATCGACCATGAGTGCAAACCCAGGCAAGATGATGATCCCTGTGCCAAATGTACCGGAGACCAGGTTTGCGTCGATAAACAATGCAAAGACCCAGACCCTGGCGAAATATGCGATCCTCCTTGTACTGATGGCAAAACCTGCGTCGATGGGCGATGCGCGTTCTGCATCGGGGCGAATTGCTTTTTTGATGGAGACGACCCCGAACAATGCCAAAGCGACGATGAATGTCCCGAAGGGCAAGAGTGCAACGACGGCGAATGCGAAGAAATTCAAGGCGGCGAATGCGATCCTGCCTGCGTCGATGGCCAGGTTTGTGACAATGGCACCTGCGTGAACAACACACTTTTGTGGACACTATGCCGTGCGGGCAGTGACTGCGGCGTCGGCGAATGCATCTTTAGTGTCACGCCATCCAAGACCACGCATCTCGAAGTCAATGGCGAAATTCAGGAATTTACGACGGAAAAACCGATCCCGCTGTCGGTACTCGACAGTCGCATCAGCCCTGAGTATTACAACAAAACGCATAGTTCGCAGGCCGGAGAGTCCGACGATATCGGTGTTTGTGCTTACGAATGCACTAAAAAGGAGGATGAAGTCTGCCCATCGGGTTGGTCTTGTCAGGTCATTGCCAAGGGGATTTTAGATTATCCCGATAATATTCAGCTGCCACAGGATTTGCCCGAAACAGCACTCAAAGACACGCCGTTTGCTGCTATTTGCCGACGCGATATGAACGAAGACCTGCAAAAAGATCTCAATTACGGCATTGAGCTGTGCAATGCCGACGAAAGTGCATGCAGCGCTGCAGGCATGGTCTTTTACGACGGGATGTGTCTCGAACCATGTGACGACAATGCCGACAAATGCCCGCTTTTCTTCAGCTGCCAGGATGCGGGTTCGGCAAAGGCATGCGTCCCCGATTCGGGTACATGCACCGGATGCTACGATCACGACAAAGATGGTGCGGGATACGGGCATTGTGCCAATCCAGGCATCGACTGCGACGACGATAATCCCAATCGTTATTACCAAAAAACACTCGCCTGCAGTGATATCGATGACAAGACTGCGACCGATCTGAATTGTAATGGCCTCATCGATAAATTCGAACTGCTGGGCACTTCGGATAACTGCAATGCCTGCGGCAGTGCCTGTAATAAAGCACAGACGGCCAATATTACGGTGACATGTGATCCCGTCAATGCGACTGATTATAATGCCGATTGGCGCAAAACTGCTACGATAGAGACTGTTGCTCCCGAGTTTACATGCGTCGAAAAATGTGCCTTTGGTTACGGCGACTGCAAAGGGAATACGACTTGTGATGTGGCGCTTTTGAGCAGCGAAGCCCGTGTGGCAGAAAAAGACAACGATGAAATTTGGGTGCGTGCAACCGATGTCATTACCGGAAAAACTGGCGGCGCTGTTTATGGCCGCGACACCGATAGCGACGGTTACTTCCCTATCGACAATGTGGCTTCGATCCATTCGGCAACCGATACGGATCCGGCTCAAATCCTATTCGATCAGAACAATACCCTGGTATGCTGCTCTGGTAACACAAAATACTGCTATACCGCCAACAAAGCCTGGAAAACCGTCCAATCGCCGCAATCCTATGTCACGCTTAAGGATGGCTGCAAAACCACCGATCCCGGCTGTTACGACGCCGATGACAGTGATAGTGAGATTAACCCCGAAGCTGTCGAAGTCTGCGATGGCAAAGACAACGACGGTTCGCGCATTCTGCTCAAACCCGAGACTGCTGCTTGCTCAGTATGGTGCGCTGATACTGCAAATGACTGCAGTTCGATTGTGATAAAAGACGGTGACACTATTACAGGTTATAGGGGCAACCCCTGGTGTGATGCAACTCCGGACGGTCTGAATGAACCAAATAAATGGGTAGATACCGGGGATAATCATGAACCCCACAAACAATATTCGTTTGGCGAAATATGCAGTGTTCGCAACGAGAACAATGATGTGTGCAACGATAGGGCGAACGTAACCTGCGAAAAATTAGCAGATGACAACTATGCGCTTCAATGTACAGGAAAGAATGAGGCCACCGTGGATGGACTCTTGGATGGAGAAATCTTATTTGACGGCAAAGACGATGACTGTGATGGAATCATTGACGAAGATGCCATGATCCCATGCGTCATTACTCAAAATGCCCCCTATAATGAGATAGCAAATGGCGTCGAGTCGACGAGTTTTTACAAATCCTATAAAAGTGCCAATAACTATGAACTGCCCACCAACATCGATGGATCAGTAAACCTTTGCAGAATTGGCATTTTACAAAGCAAAGCTGTAACCGAAGGTGATTCAACGACTTACAAAACCATCTGCAAGCCACTCTACAAGCCAAGAACATACGATTTTTATGGGGATGCTTTCGATTCGAACTGCGACGGCGTCGACTACGATATCGACCATACCGTCTTTGTGACCAAAGACGATCAGGGTGATTTATTAGGATCCGACAGTAACCTATGCCGATTTGATGCGGAAAAGGGGTTTGTCTCGCCATGCTCAACCCTGCAGGGAGCCATCGAAAAAGCTGCAAATAAAGATGCCGACGACAAAGTCGTCTTTTACGATGATATCATCCTGCGTCAGAAAGACTTTGACATTACCGCATCTTCCGTCGAAAGTGATGGAAAAACGAGTTATGCTCTGAAGATTCCAACACTCGGACAACAGGATAATAAACAAACGCTTCACGTTTATCCGAGTGCTGACCTTCCCGACGAAGAAAACCATGTCAAAGAAGGCCATATCATCAGTGCCTATAAGATGCATGCGCTGCTCACCGAAAGCAAACGCAGCAATTCTGCGTTCGATCCCAATCAGTATTATTTTAGATATGAATCGTTGACGATCAAAACCGAAATCATCGGTGGTGTCGAAACGACGACTTACATCTATAACCCCGTCAACAAGCAGTCCGAGCAGTCACAGCCCGAAGAAATCATCCGCATCTATGGTGGTTTTAACAGAATTAACAACAGTATTTATCAGATGCCGGCTGAATTCGATTTATGGAAACAGGAATCAAAACCAACAAAGATTACCTGGACACCAACAATCCCGGCCGTGAATCCCCCTCAAATCTACGCTTTGATGCAGCCTTCTTCCCAAAACCCATTTTCGCTCAAACTGGACTCTTTGGAAATCAATGTGACACCGAGCGGTGTACTCCCTGCCAGTTTGGCTGACGGTGCCACATTTATTGGCATCAATGCGATGGTCGGTGCCAAAATACTCAATCTGAGCAATATCAAACTCAACGTGAAAGCCATCGATGGCTACAGCTTTGCTACGAATGATTTTCCCAAGGCGGTTGCCGACAATCCGAACGAGTCGAATGTCATTGCCCTTTCAAATAACCCAATCATTGCTACAACTAATAATAATAATATTTTCGCAGATCCACACGCTTATGATTCCCAATATCAATATAATCTCTGTCACTTGAATGGCACTCCCACGTGTCCAACCGATGATCTTTCGGGGCTTAGAATCCCCGGTGGCGGCGGTTGTCCTGGCTACTCCTATTTCAAAACCAAGAGTAATAAGATTGATTTTCATAACGGAAAAGAAGGTTTAGGTGGCACTGGTAACGGTGATCTCTCAAAATACGGTCAAGGTGGAAGCGCTGGCACGGCTAGTGGCGGTAATTTCTGCGGTTCGTATAGTTATTGTTACCAATCCTGCACTGGGATTTGGAAATTTCCCACAGCCCAGGGCGAAGGCGGTTACGGCGGTCAGCCTGGCGAGAATGGCGATTCGGATAAAACGACGATGGCATTTGTGATCGACACGGCGCATACTCCCTATTCGCTCTATGTCCAAAGTGATCGCAGTCAGTCAAAGGGGCACTATGGTTATACCGGCGGCGGTGGCGGTGGTGGTGCGGTTTATAACTGCGATGAAGACCAAGGCATGGGAGATAAAATCTCAACGGCCTGTTTGGGACCGAGAGGCGGATTTGGCGGTTGTGGCGGCGAAGGTGGCCAGGCTGGCGGTACTGGCGGCAGCGCCATCGGCATTGCGGTGCGTTCGACTTCGACAACCGAGGGTTCGACGCGCATTTTAATGGACGCCACCACGAAGGTTACGACGCATAATGGCAGCGGTGGTTCACCACAGCCTGGCGGTGCCGGTGGTGCCGGATCGAGTACCAATGGCTGGGCATCAGCCATAGATCAATGTCTTAATTCTGGTGCCTATGGTGGTGCCGGCGCTGGTGGCGGCGGCGGTGCCGGTGGTATCGGTGCTGGTGGCCTGGCTGGATGGACATATCCATTCGTCTTTACATGCAACCATGATAGCATTACCAAAGATAGTTGCGACAACAGCACGGATACCAACTGCTTTAATGATACAGTCCTGGCGTCTCTAAGCAACTGCGGCTTTGATTTGCCGACGAATTTTACCGGGGATCCCAGTATAAACGGCGATCAAAAAACCGAAGGCAATCGTATCGAGCATATATACTCCGAAGATGAGAACCAAAAGAAACAAGGAAAACAGTCCGTTGTATCGCTCACTGCAGCTGCTTATAATAACAACGCTTGTGCTGGTGTAAATACTTATAGAACACCAGGTGGTGCTGGCGGTCAAGCTGTAGCCGTTACTCAAACGAACGCAGTCAAAGACACTGCCTGTCTGCGCGGTACAGCACCCATTTACGTTCGCGCCGTTCGGGAAGAATGATGTTTTGGGGCTTGCCTTGCGACGTGTCATGACACGTCGCTACGGCTCGCTTAACGCGGCTATCCTGTGGGCGTCGCCCACAGGATACGCCGCGTTTTTAATTTTTTGCAATTGTTCTGTCGTAAGCCCCGTTGCTTCTACGATCTGTTCTTCACTGAACGATCCGGATTGCAACATGCGCAGTGCCGTATTTCTGATTCCGTGGGCCTTTCCAATCCTGATGCCATCTTCTTTTCCAATCCTGATGCCATCTTCTTTTCCAATCTTGAGGCCTTTTTTGTATCCCGATTTCTCAGCTTTGCGGTATTTTCTGGCTTCATATTCATCCATACTGCGCCTCACCATTTTGTCCGATTTTACATGTGCCACGCGTTTGGCAAATACAGCATCCTTCATTTTTTTAGGATCTGCACATCCAAAGTCGTGCATCATTTTACCCAAATCGGATTCATCTCGCCATAGCCCATTCACAAAAATGATGACGGTACCAACGCCGGTTTCCTCGCCATTCTGGCCTCGCAGAGAATAACGGTAAAAAGGCTGTCCATGACAATTGTAGCCATTGCTTGTAATAAAGATAACAAATGTTCTCGGGACCCAGCGTTTTTTATTCTTTCTTCTTGAAAAAAAGACTTTCATCGCGGCGCCATTATAATCCGCACGTTCAATACTGGCTCCTTGGATATTATTTTGGATTTCAATATTATAATGGATCTTATCCTTATCCAGTGCATGTACATCCATGCGAATGCCTGTTCCTGTATTGAATTTTAATGGATATTCAACATGTACTTTTGTCACATGTAATGGGATGCCCAAGATAACGTGTAGCATGTGTTCAACTACATCTGGTGCATGATTAAACACATGAAACATCAGGCAATTTGAGAACATCGTCATGCGGGCATAGTTTGCGTGCCTGCCGAATCGTTTTCTTTTCGCAGCCATAATTTTCTCCTCTGCAATAGTCATAACATGAGTGCTATGCATCATAATAATGCCAAGGAGAAATCGGTTGTTACATTTGGGGATGCATTTTTTTGAAAAAAATGCGCGGCGTATCGGTGACGATAGCCGCGCAGGCGTTGCCGTATGCACAGTAGAGACGTTTCGTGAAACGTCTCCTGTGCATAGGCACGCCCCCAAAAAATCAATCATCCAAAGGATTGATGCGCTCGGGCAAAGGTTCAGGTGCGGATTCCTGTGGTGCATCACCGGTTTGGGGCTTAACCGAATCGAGACCTTTTACGCCGGGAATATTGACAACGGAGGGCTGCAAGCCGAGTTTCTTTTCCTGAAGCTGTACGGCCTTAAGGCTAAAATTGAGGGCATCGCGTTTGTTGCCCTGCAATTTAAAGACTTTAACGCCAAAGACACCGCATTGTCTTTGATCGCGCCAAAAAGTCCAATGAATGTACGATTTGCCGTTATTGGAACGCATTTCGGCGGGGGGCGGGACGCCTGGCGATGAGTTCCATGCGACGTGAATTGCCTCGTTGTCGTAATCGGTAATCCCGCTCGAACGCACCATACGGACATCCGAAACGGCCCCGAGGCTGTCGAGTGTGATTTCGAGGACGGCTTCGAGATCGGGATCGTTGATGCGTGAACCGGGTTGTCGGTAAATCGTATCGAGGCGCAATAGATAGCCATGCGCCCACAATGGGTGGATTTCTTTGTGCATCAGAGCGAGGAATTCGGCGACATCTTTTTTGTGAGCGAGTGAATTGCCTTGTTGACCTGGGCCAATCACGGGGCCATCATTATTATATGCCGATTCAAACCTTTTTTTGGCCAGTTCGGCTGCTGCTACAAAGGTGTTTTGATCGCGTTCCTCGAAGGTTTTTTGTGCGATTGCTGCCGATTCCTGCATGAGTTCAGGAGCAAGATTGAGCGCCGAAACACGCAGATTTTCTGGGGTTAATTGCACAGGCGATGGTTCATCGGTCGAAGGTTCGCCCGAATGGACTGGGCTGACCGTCTCGTTGACGAGCGGCGATGTTGGTGCTTGCGTCGGTTTAGGTTTGGGCTTGGGCTTGGGCTTGGGTTGCGGTTTCGGCTGCGGTTTTGGTGGGATCGGTTTTTGAGGAATTTGTGGTGCCTCTTTGGGCTGTTGTAAGGCTTTGGCTGCAGGTTCCTCATTGGCCAATGGTTTTTGAGGATCGTAAAGGGTTGCCGTCATGATTTCATGGGCTTTAGGTTCAATCTTGAATTGTGCGGCAAAAACGCCGCCAGGATCGCGATTGCCCGATGGAAATTTGCCTGTAAATTCACCATCAAACGTGTTCGGATTAGAAACGACGCCATTTTCGCCATCATCGACGACAATTTCATAGGTACCCGGTTCTTGTACAGCATCAAACTGCAAGCCAAATTTGCGCTTAGGATGGGCGTGGGCTTTGGATATCAGCGTTTTGGTACCATCGGGCTCGATGCGATACAGAGATGCTGCTTCACCATTGAGGTTTTCGGGTTTCGAAGTGAAAAAAACAGCCGGTTCGATGGCCTGTGCGGGCATGAGTTCTACGGTCTCGTTGGGGGCAGGAACCATGCCAGAAACATTGACCATCGTCTCGGGAATGAGGTGCCATGCGAGAATTACGACGATTGCCAAGTGAAAGAGAATGGCCAGTAACCATGCGGTAGTCCATCGCCTTAAAAAAGGTCGTCCGGGATGGTGTAAGGCAGATGGTTCGCTTTCGGGCTTTTTATCTGACTGTTTCGAGTTCCCTTTTTGGACGTTCTCTTTACTCATAAAACACGGATTTGCTCAGGTCTAATGACCTTCGCGATTATTTTGTTTTAACAAACGGATTTGCTCAGGCCTAACGGCCTTCGCTGTATCATTAAAAACAGTGAGCAACGTTAGTTGCGAACAAATCCGTTTGTAAAAATAAAAAATTCGCCTGGGGGTTGTTGCTTATGGTTTTAATCAGTTATTACAGTCGTGCTTTGGATGCGATGGCTTTGATTTCTTCTGCGCTCCAAAATTTTCCCTGATTCATGCCGGGGCACATTTGTGCTGTCTCATCCCATTCCGATTTCGAAGCGAGATTGCACCGCCAAAAGGGAAAATCCCGGCATTGTGAGGGGCGATATTCGTAGACCGTACATCCATGATCGTAAAAGATACAGTGACCATCCGGAAAATCATCACGGGCTGTGTATGAATCCATCCATGGGCGCATGTAATCCCGAATGAGTACATCGCGTTCAATGCCTCGCGTTTCTTTTAAATGTTTCGCGAGCGCATCAAATTCCCGTGGATTAAAATAAACGATACCGGGTTCGCCACAGCAGCAGCGGCCGCATTGTTGACATGTAAAATGAAGACCGTTTTTCCAGAATGACATTGTTTTTATTGCGGAATGCGGAATTGGAGTAAAACTAAAGTGTGTTTTCTAAAGCTAAAGGTGAATGATGTTCTGAATTCGTAATTCGTAATTCGTAATTGGGATGCAGAATTCAAATTTACCTCTAAAGCTAAAAAATTCGATTCTTTAGGAATAAATTTGAGAAATCACTCATTAGCTAACAGCTAACAGCTAACAGCTAACAGCTAACAGCTAACAGCTAACAGCTAACAGCTAACAGCTAACAGCTAACAGCTAACAGCTAA
>OCTW011615534.1_pt1 | contig 11410 bp, 7 predicted proteins | sample 1539671 | NCBI WGS metagenome assembly OCTW01 (sample SAMN02144230, study PRJEB22623) | gut metagenome | biome: sheep rumen | host: Ovis aries | place: New Zealand | reverse complement strand
AAGACCTCGCAGAAGAGATGGTTAATAATGCGGATCGTAACAAATTTATCGTAGAAACATTTGCAGTGAACAAAGAGAAATACGGTCAGACTATCGTTTTCGCATTGAACGTCAACCACGCTATTGCACTTTCTGCTCTTTTTAATCATTACGGCATTAAATCAGGGTATGTTGTATCATCAGTAAAAGACGCAATTACAGGTGTCACCAGAAGTCGTGAGGATAATGCAGCTGTATATGAAGCATATAGCAAAGGGAAACTTCAGGTACTTGTAAATGTCAATATTCTGACCGAGGGAGTTGACCTGCCTAAAACGCAGACGGTATTTCTCACAAGACCTACTGTATCCAAAATTCTAATGACGCAGATGATAGGAAGGGCTTTACGAGGCGAAAAGGCTGGCGGAACGAAGAAAGCATATATTGTATCCTTTATTGACAATGGACTTGATAAAATCGCATGGTCTAATCCGGAAACGATATTTGAAGGCAACAACGACTTTGCAGACACCAAAACCGAATATGAAAAGCGTGATATTCGACTTATTGCTATCTCAAAGATAGAAGAATTTGCGAAAATGCTGAATGACTCCGCTGATACTAAGGAACTTGAAAAAGCTCCTTTTACTCAGCGTATCCCTATTGGTATGTATGCCTTTACATATCTTGAGGAAAACGGAATGGATATTTCCTATCAGGTAATGATATATGACAGCACAAAAACTGCGTATGAGCAGCTTATGGAAGCTCTTCCTGTGCTTTTCAAGGAATATGGTAATGATGAAGAATACCTGTCACAGGATAAACTGTCAGATATGGCGGAGCAATGCAGAAACACATTCTTCCTGGGAGAAATGATACCGCCATATGATGAAAAGGATATTATCAATATTCTGAAATACTATGCCCAGTATGAAGCAGCTCCGAATTTCTATACATTTGATGATCTCGATAAGAGCAAAATTGATGTATGTGCTATTGCCAAGCATATTGTTGAACAGAAAATGGATCCTGTTACGCAGTCAGCATATATCCAGCAGCTTTGGAATGACGGTGATGATAACGTTCTCAGACTATTCTTCGGCAGGCAAAAGTATTTCTACAATCAGCTTAACCGAGAGATACTCCGCATAACCTCGCCATTTCTCTTTGAAGATGATGAGGATAATGTGGTATATGGTAAACGTCAGTTTGAGAATATGTCTTTATATGAAATAGGCAAGGTCGCTCCAGAATATGAAAAACTGCTCCGTGACGGAGCGTTTGCCAAAGCGAAGACCTCTGACGGACAGTATGCTTGTGCTTGCTGCGGCAAGAAATATCCAAATCGTATCATGTTGCAGGTAGATCATATCAGTCCACTCAATAAAGGTGGAAAGACTACACCTGAAAACCTGCAGATTCTATGTCGTTTCTGCAACGCTGAAAAGAGTGATAAGTGATGAAAAGCTATTTATATACGCCTTTTGAATTAGCTCTTATTATCCAATATCATCACATGGATAGTGAAAAATATATAGAATTACTTCAAAACATACATCGGCATGATAACATTTTTATTCAGCCTGAATACAGGCACGATCAGAAAAGCTTTATCCTTGCTGTAATGGATAAGCTGAATTATTTAAGTGATCCTGAGACGTATATATCTGAGCAATCGGATATTGAAAAGGATATGAATGACTTTGGCTTGAAGAATAACAGCGTTTCTGATGATACCGAGCATACCTTTTCACATCTTATATTTAAGGAACTAAGAATAAGGATACTGTACATCAATCAAAAAGGCGTTGCTCGAATGAAGCTACGAACATTGCTTGCAGAGCTTGGATATAAAAGGCGTTCACCAAATATCATTGGTTATATCTATGATTGTTTGCTGTTCTACCATATCGAAACAACATTGAAAGGTAATGTTCCTTGTAATGTTGAGGATGTTGATATTGATGATATGATTGTGTTTAGAACGGTATAAAATAAAAAATGAACGATTATGGTATGGGAGGTAAATCAATGGAAGACAAAAAAGAACTAAGAATTGTCGATAGTAAAGTTCATTCTCTTTCTGAAATATTTTCAGCAAGCTACACTGTTGACTTCTATCAGCGTGAATACGTATGGCAGAAAAAGCAGATAGAAGACCTTATTTCAGATCTGACAATCGAATTTCTCAAGAACTGGAAACCTGAGCACGATACAACTGTTACCGGAGAATATGATCCTTACTACATGGGCGAAGTTGTCCTTTCTGTAAAACCCGGTAATGTTAATTCGGTAATTGATGGTCAGCAGAGAATAACGACTTTTACCCTGCTATTGATGTACATTATTAAAAGATTTGAGAATACTCCTGATTTTCCTAAAAGTGATATGGAGAGACTGGTTTATAAAAATGAGCGTGGAGCTTGGAAGTTTACTCTTGGAATAGACGAACGAAATAAATGTATGAAAGCTCTCTACGAAAAAGGCAGTTATTCACCTCCAGATGGTGAGAATATGTCTGTATCCATAAAAAACTTAGTCGATAGATATAATGATATCGGAGAATGCTGGGATGATAGAATAAACGAATCCAACATTAATTGCTTTGTATATTGGCTTATGGGAAATGTAATGTTTTCAAAAGTCTGGACTAATAGCGATGAGTTTGCTTATGTTATTTTTGAGACTATGAATGACCGTGGCTTATCTCTTACTCAGATTGAAATGCTCCGCAGTTATTTACTTGCCAATATAAAAGATGAAGAACGCCAGGACTCTATGGAATTGTACGATCAGGTCATATCAGAACTGGCAGCTGTAAAGCTAAGTTCAAAATCAAAAGCTGAATTTGAGTTCTTCAAAATCTTTTTCAGAGGACATTATGCAGACAACCTTTCTCAAAGTGCTGATTCAAATTCAGATTTCATCGTGATAGGTCAACAATTTCATCGTTGGGTTAGAGATAAAAGCAAAGACCTCGGTTTAAATACATCAGGGGATTATGTGGACTTTATTAACAAGATAGCATTTTTCGCCCGAAAGTATATCTACATTATGAAGAAAATAGAGAACAGAAAAGACAGCGTTACAGACTATCTTTATCTGATAGTAAATAGCGATTATGGCTTTACTCTTCAGTCTGCTCTTCTGCTGTCAGCCATTTCATATAATGATACCGAAGCTGTTGTAAATGAGAAAATCAAGATCGTATCAAAATATCTGACGAAAGTGCTCTCGTGGCGTGTATGGAGACACACAAGTATATCTCAAAGCTCTATGGAGGATAAAATATACAAGCTTTGCAAGCAACTTAGAGGAAAGACAATTGATGAAATAAAGTCTATACTTGCAACAGAGCCAATTGAAATTCCTGAACTGAGCACTCCGCCTACGCTTAATATGATGAATAAACCTAAAATAAGAGTACTGCTATCACTTATTACGGAAATTGTTGCAAGAGAATCAAACGAGTCCGATTATATGCTGAATTATGACAATATCGAAGTTGAGCATATCTGGGCTGATCATTATGAATGGTTCAGTGATGTGTTCCCAAATGAGTCTGATTTCAATACATACAGAAACAATATCGGAGATCTGCTTGTGCTGCCGAAGAGTTTCAATGCTTCATATGGCGATATGGAATATGAAGCTAAGGTAGAGTTGTACTTTAGCCAAAATATTCTTGCTCAGTCACTATGTAAGAAGAAGTATACGAATAGCCCTGGCTTTATGGCGTTTTTGGAAAGAAGCGGACTTGATATCCATTCATATGAACATTATAGCCGAGATTCTATAGCCGAGCGAGCAGAGTTATACAGACAGATTTTACTATGGAATTGGAAGTAAGCTATAAGTTGTCAGTTTATTCAGCGACAATAAAATAGCCCTGCATCGTCACAAAACAAGCAGGGTAACTAACATATAACTAACAAAATAGCCTTAAAACAACGTATTTACGGTGGTGCACTTTATCAAAGAGATAATTTTATCCTAACTGGGACTACTCACAATCCCCGGATCTATACGATTCGGGGATTTTTTATTTTTCTTGTATGTTGCTTGGAAACAGGCGGTAGATGACAAGTCAAGGCATTCATCGGTTGATGGATGCCTTTTTAAATATTGAACAAATACTTGACCTTGAAAATGAATTGTGATATAATACATACAATAAATGTTTTTACAGTTATAATATATTGTGAAAAATACAATATCAGCGCTGATGTTTGCAGTGAATTTGTAACGGGATTTATTGTTAATTATATCATCTATAAAAAGGGAGTATGGAAATGTTTAAACAAAGTGTTCTTGAAAGTATTGAAGTAATTGATCACAGCGGAATACGTATTAACAGCAGCAAGGTCATATACATAGACCCGATATCTGTAAGCGGTACACCGCATGACGCCGATCTTATTCTATTCACGCATCCTCATGGGGATCATTTTTCACCCAAAGATGTAAAAAAACTGCTTAAAGCCGATACGGTCATAGCCGCTCCGACAAGTATGAGCACAAGATGCAGGATGTTTCTCGGGAAAGAGCCTGTTCCGCTTATGCCGTCACAGAGCTGTAAGCTTTGCGATATTCCTGTGGAGACAGTCGCTGCTTACAATATAAAGAAGCCGAACCATAGAAAAGCCAAAAACTGGCTGGGATATATTCTTGATATTGACGGAACAAGGGTATATATTGCAGGAGATACCGATATTACCGAGGAAAGCAGGAGAGTGTCGTGCGATATAGCACTTCTTCCCGTTGGAGGCTCCTTTACCATGGATCCGAAGCAGGCAGCGGAACTTGCAAATTTTATCTCTCCGCATACGGTGATTCCGATACATTACGGAAAACTGATCGGCGGTGCTGAGGCGGCCGAAAACTTCCGTTCCGCCGTAGATCCGCATATCGAAACTGACATACGTCCCTCAGCGTGCAGTGACGTACTTTTAAAAATGTATGCTAAAATAGGAGCTATGGCAGTTGCGTTCGGTATTCTTATATTTATTATGGAAAAAATGTTTTTTTGAAATGAAGTATAAAATCGCTGTATTAGTGCAGCTGTTATGGTGAATGCAATGCCATATGTTGCCTTAAAGATGTTCCGGATTCGGTAAACATATAATAACATGAGAAAGCGCAAAACCGCTGAGAGATCGATTCTCTCAGCGGTTTTTGTATTTATATAAGGTAAAAGGAGCTTGTCAGGCCTATCCCGAAAATGCCTGTCACTCCCAAAAAAGCCCCGTTTACTCCTCCACTCTGACTAAAATGACGTTTACTCCATTTTTGTAGCGTGAATGGAAAAGAGAAGCTATAATATAATCACAGGGACGGGAAAGAGAGAAAAAAACAAGAAAACCTCTCAGACCGTTGAAACCAATTACCAAACGGAGGTTAGATATGGAAGGCGTAATTACAGCAAAAGGCTTGTGTAAAAGCTATAAAAATGTAAACGTTCTGAAAGACGTATGTATAAATGTAAAGGAGGGTGAGATCTACGGCCTTGTAGGAAAGAACGGTGCGGGAAAGACTACTATAATGAAGATCCTGCTCGGACTTGTTCCGAAGACATCGGGAGAGATATCGCTTCTCGGAGCAAGCTCAGACAGCGATCTGCGAATCAAGCGCAGCGAGGTAGGTTCGATGATCGAAACGCCTTCGTTTTATCCTTATATGTCAGCCCGTGACAATCTCAACTACTACAGGATACAGAGGGGCATTAAGGATAAGGGCTGCATCGACAAGGCTCTCAGACTTGTAGGGCTGGACGATACAGGCTCAAAGAAGTTCAAGGACTTCTCACTGGGAATGAAACAGCGACTGGGACTTGCCCTTGCTACGCTTCATTCACCGAAGCTTCTCATCCTTGACGAACCGATAAACGGACTTGATCCCGAGGGTATCATCGAGGTAAGAGACCTCATCAGAGACCTTAATCAGAAATCAGGAACAACAGTCCTTATTTCCAGCCACATCCTCGGAGAGCTCTCACAGCTTGCGGGAAAGTTCGGCTTCATTGATAAGGGACGAATGATAAAGGAGGCTGATATCGGCGAGATCGAATCGGCAGGCTCAGAGGAAACGGTGATCACTGTAGATTCCGTAGCGATAGCTTCAAGGATAGTATCATCCGAATTCCCGGAGGCACAGTTCACTACCGATAAGAATTCCATCCACTTCACATCAGGTTACAGCGATGGCATCATTACAGCGTTTGCCAGAGAAGGCGTTAACGTAAAGGGACTTTCCAGCGGAAAGGAAACTCTTGAAGACTACTACATGAAGCTGCTGGGGGTGAATAAAAATGGTTAATGTAATAAGATCGGAGATATTCAAAAGCCTCAAAAGCACATACTTCCGCATTTGTCTTATCGGAGGTTCGATATTCATAGCAATAGCTGTACTCTTCATTCCGCAGATAGCAAGTATCGTAGGCTTCAGCATTGAGACACGTGCGGACCTGCCGAAGATAATGCCGTTTGTATTCACGGGAGCTTGTGTGGCTCTGATGATATTCTTCCCCATCTTCACGGATATCTTCAAATACAACACACTGAAGAACGATCCGAGGAGCATACCGCTGATAACGACAGGAAAATATCTCACGGCACTTATCTTCTGCCTGATATTCGCAGCAGTATTCATGGCATCTTTCACAGTTACCTACTTCAGGCTTGCACCTTCGCCTGATTCAGATAAAGGGCTTCTTGCAGAGAGCTTTATCAGCTTCCTTGCGACTATCCCGAATTACGCAGCAATTATCGCACTCATCCAGCTTATAACAGTTGTATCAAAGAACGAGATAATAGCAGCAATAATATACTACTATTCCTTCGCACAACTTTTTACAGTAAAGCTTATGATGGCAGGTGCAATGCCTGAAGATATGGTAATCCTCAGACACCTCACACCCATAGGAGAATTCTACAACCTTGGCAATCTCCATTTCAGTGCAATTCACATCACACTTTCAGTAGTGGTAGGCGTTGTATATTCAATAGTCCTTCACCTGCTGACCAAAAAATATTTCGAGAAAAGAGTAATGGCATGACAGATAGTTTAAAAGCCGAATTATTCAGGTGCAGAAAAGATAAATTCCCGCTTTTTGCTTTCATTCTCGTAACGGCAGGCTTCATATTCATGACGTTTATTGCGAGATTTGCCGAGCATAACGACCGTGTGACCATATTCACATCGGGAACCTTATCACAGTTCTACTCACTTGTAAAAATGGCAGTATTTGTGCTGTACTTCGTGTGGTTTCAGGAGTACAGATACGGAACGATGAAAAACCTTTGTATGTCCGATACCACCAAGGGGCAGTACTTCACAGCAAAATTCCTGACGCAGATAATCGTATGCATCTCACTTATGGTCTGGACACTGATATGCTTCAGCATATGCTACCTTACCCTTGAAAGAGGTACAGGCGATGCATCAGGGCTTATAAAGGAAAGTCTGCTGACCTTCCTGCGGTTCACACTGTTTTCAGTGATGGAGATAGCAGTGATAGATCTGCTTTTCGTGATAACGAAGAATGAGATAGTATCATTCCTGCTGTTCTTCATAGTACTCAGCAACAGCGGCGCATTGATAGCACAGCTGGCAGAAAAGGCAGGCATAGGCGGCGACAGAGTATATCCGTTCACTATAGGCGGCGCATATGACGCAGCTACAACATTAGCTCTCCCTGCAAGCGACAGCATTATCTTTATAGTGTCTGTCACAGCAAGGGTGCTGATAATCTATACGATAACACTTTTGATTCTTAGAAATGAGGTAAATTATGAAAAAAAGAAGTAAGCGCACATTATTCTTATTCGCAGACGCATTATTCGTATTCGTTATATTCACCCTTCCCGATCTTCTGAGACATACGCCGCTTGATTTCGGCTTTAAGAAGTGCTTCCTCACACCGGGGCTCTTCACAAGATCAGGATTTGACTTCGTCAAGGGATTCCTGTTTGAGCTCCCTGCCGCAGCGGCAAGATGGACATCAAACGCAGGCATGATCCCTCTGGTAGCTTTATTTGTTATTCTCGCAGTTATCCAGGTATTCTCAGTGAAAGGAAATGACTTGAATGAAGCTGAATGAGATACATGATATCATAGACAACGTACTCCCCGTCGGAGAAAACACATTAAAAGTAACAGGTTTTTATGATAAAATGTTCGGAAGCTTCTATGAGCCCTTCACCGAGTATTTCCTCAGGAAACTTGATACAGCTCTCGATGAGACCGGAGCAGGGGGATATCTTGTAGACCGTGAAGCATTTATGCTCAACAGCGCAGGATATTTCCTTACCGATCAGGCTTCACTTGCGCTCAGCACTCTCATTATTGAGATAAATGAGCGCAAGGAATCGGGAGTATACGACTCAGATGACATCTACAGCAATTTCTATGAAGATATGAGATCTGCTGAGACTATAAAAGCATTCGCAGCAAAGTATCCCTGCCTTTACGATATCATTTTCCACAACGCCGATGAAAGAGTGCAGCTCATAACAGACTGCCTCAGAGGTATGATCGGGCATAAGGACGAGATAATGGAGACCTTCGGGTTCGACTGCACACAGACAGGCGATCTCTCCATCTCCAGCGGAGATTCCCATAACGGCGGCAAGAAAGTCGTTATCGTCAAGGGGCCGTCAGGTACACTTGTCTACAAGCCCCACGCTCTTGCTCCCGAACTTCTCTTTGAGAAGGTACGTGACATCGTAATGGAAAAAGGCAAGGTGAAATACAGCCTTGATACAGCAAAGGTCCTTTCCTGCGGCGATTACGGCTTCCAGGAATTCATCCGCCAGAAGCCCGTATCCACCGAGGAGGAGGCTTGCAGATACTATTACCGCATAGGCGCTTTCAGTGCCGTATTCAATGCGCTGAGATGCGATGATCTCCACTACGAGAACATCGTATGCGCAGGAGAAAGGCCTTACTTCGTTGACCTTGAAACACTTGTCAAGAACAACAGCAAGGAATCCGACACCAAGAACTATCCGCCTTTCCTCAGGGACGTGCTTTCGACTTTCGAGGATTCCGTTCTCGGAACCATGATGTACCCGATGAACAGTTCATTCGTGTTCTTCGATTTCGATATGGGCGGTATCTCGGGTTCTCCCAAGCAGACCAGCAAGAAGTGGAAATCCTATTCTCTCTGCAACGAGGGAACCGACAGGATATGCATAACCAGCGGAGAGGGCAGACTTTCCGAGGCAAATAACCTGCTTTACTGCAACGGTAAGGAAGTTCTCCCCATATACTTCGCCGAGGAGATGATACAGGGCTATCAGGACGCTATGAATGCTGTTATCGCATCAAAGGCGCAGATAATCGATGCCATGAAGTCATCGGAAGGCACTATCAGACGTGTTCTCCGCCCGACAGCGATGTACGGAAAGTTCCTTCAGGTAGCGTCATCACCGCTCTACTACAGAGACAAGACAGCGAGAGTAAAGCTGTTCTCGAAGCTCTACAAGGGCATAGACCAGTCACCGAGGGAGTTCTCAAGAGTCTCATGCGAGGTAGAAGCCCTCATGAACAACGATATCCCGTTCTTCGAGCAGAAGCTCAACGGAAAGGATATCATAGCAAATCATAACTATACCATCAGCGATTACAATACCTCATCTCCGTCAGACGGAGTTGAACAGTTCATCGGAAAGATCGACGAGGATTACATACGCCGTCAGACCATGCTCATAAGAATGTCTCTTGCATCATCATACAGCAGCAAGGCTGAGGGAGAGGTTTTCGGAAGAGAGCTTCCGAGAGAGAAATTCGCTCTCGACAGCGATATGACAAGAGCAGCAGAGATGATAGGTGAACAGCTTCTTTCATCGGCATTGCAGGCAAAGGAGTCTGATTCTATATCATGGTTCACGGAATCGCTCATAGACAATATCAAGCTTGATGTGCTTGATGTCAAGATGTACGACGGCGGCGGAACAGTAATGCTCTTCCTCTACCTGTGGAAGTACACGGGCAGGGAGAAATGGCTCAGAGCCGCAGAAAACGTGATGAGCGGCGCAGAAGAACTCGGCTACACCAAGCCGAAGGCAGATGTATCATTCTTTACGGGAGCTGCCGGACTTGTGTATCTCTGGTACAACTTCTTCGCTCTCACAGGCGACACAAGCTATGTGGACAAGATCGATAGCTACCTGAAGGAGTGCCTTGTTAAGATGAAAGAAAGCCCCGACGATATCCGTGACGATATCATCGCAGGCGCAGCCGGCACACTTGTGGCCCTTTCGAGAATGAACAGACAGCTCAGACTTGACGTTATCGACGAGATACTTAAAATATCGGCAGAGCACCTGGCAGAGAGATTTGAAAAGGGCGAGACCGAGGTCATGACAGGATTTGCACACGGCTATGCAGGCATCGCACTTGCTTTCGCTGAATACGGCGATTATACAGGTGATGAGCGCTATACCGCACTTGCAGCAAAGGCTGTAGATATGGAAAACAAGTATTTCTGCGAGGACGAAAAGAACTGGAAGGACCTCAGAGACAAGGGCGGCTTCGGCAGCTTCTGGTGTCACGGTGCTCCGGGAATAGGCCTTGCAAGACTTATGATGAAGAAACTCAGAGGCTTTGAGAATAACGAGACGATCTCGGAAGACATCCTCAGAGGCGTACACATCCTTCTCAGGGAGGGCTTCGCTTCGGATATGGATCACAGCCTTTGTCACGGAACATTCGGTACCATGGATATGCTGCTGACCTATGCAAATGCAATTGGCAGCAGTGAACTGAGAGAAACAGCAGTTTCCGCCGCCGGAAGGTACATGAATGAGATAGAAAAAGAAGGATTCAAAGCAGGTATCAAGGGAATGTCCGCTACCCCATCGGGTATGACAGGTATAACAGGCGTCGCCTATACCCTTATGAGACTTGCACACCCTGAAATGCCTGCCCTTAACTCTATCGAAATACCTGAAATAAGGAGGACAGACAGTGGAACAGCAGAACACACAGATAGCGAGATATATGCTTTCGCTGTATCCTGAATTCGAGGATTACGAAACACTGAGCAGATATCTTGAAGAAAAATGCAGGATCACAGGCGATCACTTCCTGAGCGAATTCAGGAGCGAGAGCGAATATACGCCCGAATATACCGAAGAAAGCCGCTGTGATGTGTTTTCCGAAGTCAAGGAGATACTCACCTCGAAGAACGCAATGTTTGCGGGATATTTCGCAGGCTTTCTCGTGAAAAAATACAAAGCGCTGTCCGATGCAGCCGAAGCCTCGGAGATATGCAGCGCCCCGTCAGCCATAACGGCTGATCTGGTAACTCAGATATATTCCTCACTCAGCAACATCGCAATGAGGACGCTGATATTTGAGCTTGAATCGGCAAAGAAGCATGACCTCCTCAAAGGCGATACGCCTGATGAGAGATTCAGATATTTCC
>OCTW011509807.1_pt1 | contig 11410 bp, 4 predicted proteins | sample 1539671 | NCBI WGS metagenome assembly OCTW01 (sample SAMN02144230, study PRJEB22623) | gut metagenome | biome: sheep rumen | host: Ovis aries | place: New Zealand | reverse complement strand
TTGTAACTTGTTTTGGTTAATTGATTATTTTGTTGTTTAACTTATTCTGCTTCTTTGCTTTCACACCCTTTTGGCGCCCATTGTTCTTTACTGTCACTTGCGCGCCTGCGAGCGTATTCGCGAAAAAAGCAAGCAAAGATACGAAAAAGTTTTCAATTACGCAAATTCTCCTATTCTTTTCATGCATACACACGCGCATAAACTGAATTTTGTCACATCATCCTTGCAAACTCGCTGAATTACATATATCTTAAGGCTTTTATACCGGTTTGGCGGAGTATGCCGGGAGCAAATGTGTCAGCGTATATTTTTTAGTATTTTCACAACTAAAAGTATATAATACTACGTATTATATAGGGCAATTACAAAAATCAGAAATGAGCCAGTTATCTTATGGATATCATATGGATATGTTGTGGTTATCATATGATAAGGGTCTGATCTGCTTCCGAAAACGGGACAGAGAGGGAGCGAAGACGGATGCAGGGATCTACTGCGCAGAACGAGTGAAAGGGCATGAAAGGGATGAAAGGCATCGGGAACAAAAAGACAAACACAACAAAAAACAAGTGGAAAAATTTCAATTTCAGTTATTTTGCGTAAAAACTTGTATTATTTATGTAGTCCTGCGTAAATTTCTGCGCGTCGGATTTGCATATTTGTATTTTTTTTTGTAACTTTGTGCGGGAATTGTATATTTGTATTTTTTGCAGGAAGTTATCATTATCTGCACAAGACATGGAAACATTTTTTCTTATTCTTCAGTTGCTGATTGTGCCGGGTGCATTGTGGTGGGGCGTTTAGGAATGAATATTTCATTCGCTCAGTTACAATGCCCGCATAGCGAACCGCGGAAAACAAAAATCCACTCAAGATAAATCTCAAAATCAGCATAAAGCAATTTATAGAAGTGCACTTTACTAAAAATCAATTCACAATATGAAAAAAACAATTTTATGTTTGTTAACCGCCGTGATGCTGGCAAGCGTTCCGGTAACGGATCTCTTCGCACGAGCAAGTCACGGAGACTGGTATTTCCGTGAAGAGGTGGGTGGCACGCATTACTCCGCCTACTCTCTTGGCAACGGGAAGGTGCATTACAAGATTCTCGTTTTTGCCTCGGGAAAATCAAGAAACTTCTGGGCATACCAGGAAGAGGAGTATGGCGTCGAGGCGTGCTCCCGTTGCTGGACTCATCTGGAAGGAGCAGCCGACAACGACTACCCGAATTTTATGATTTATGAGGCGGACAACAATGGACATAACAGGCCTAAAGGCGATGGCGGCTCGAACCCCAACGACAGAGGTTGGGTGCGGCTGAAAGTGCTGTCGGGTGCTATCATTGTGACCAACACGTACGATGGCGAGCCTGACTATGTATCCGCAGACGGTGAATGGCATGAGTTCTGGCTCAAGCGTCAGGCTACCGAAGACTGGTTGACTTATCTGGAGTTTGACTGGATAGAACCCACTGATTATGCCGGCAAGGTTTATTGGGTGGGCAACTCGGTGCGTTACCGTCGTGAAGGCGGAGATCCAAGCGACCAAGCAAGAGGCGAACAAACGCGCACGTTGGCGAAACTGACCGGCGGTAATCCCGATGCCGCCCCACAATTGCAAAATCCGTTTCTGTATGTGCTGAACGAAAACGGCACAGCCGGATACGGTAAGATTGCAGTCCCGTATTTTTCAACCCAACAGCCGTACAATTACTGGATAAACGGCAAGGGCGATCCCATCAAATGCGATGAAAGAGGGGGTTTGATTTTTGTAAACAGCGACGATGTTGTCCGCAGCCTGTACATAACGATGGAGACCCAGCGTTCGACAGACAGTATGCAAACGCAGATACTTAGTTCCAACTCGGTAAATATTCCTGCATACCATAAGATTAACAGGTTTGCGGCGGATGCCGTCAATTCGCAAGACACGGCTACCGGTAAATGGTACAGAGACTACCGCAAGAAAAAACTGACCTGGATAATCAAGAATCCCAACGAGCAGGAGCTGATGGAGAACGATATGTTCGAGATCCAGCGTGCGTACAATGCCGATTACTCGGATGCCGAGACCATAGGTCTTATTCCGATGGAGTATGACCCACTCGCAACGGATACCATAACCAAAGAGCAGACCTACACCTTTATAGACACCACTAATGCTGCATGGTGGAATCCTATAGAGAACAGCTACAAGATTTACTACCAGGTGCGCCGTGTATCGTCCGCCCAATGGGGCTGGACTGAGCATAAGTTTGCTGCGAGAGTAACCGCTGATCCATCTCAAGTCAACTCCGGCGCATACAAGCCTATGCCTTACTTCAGCGGAAATTATGCCGGCGAATATACCTTGGATCCTGAATTTGAGGAGAACCGCAAGGTGCATATTACCGTGAGACTAAAAGCTAATTCCTCCCCCAAGATAGAGACCCGTACGGAAGACGACCCTGCAATAGAAAGGCTCTACTGGGACCCTAACCAGCGTCTGATGATTCTGAAAGTGCTCAAGGAGACCAACGACACTATCCGTTATACTATACCCAACGACACTATATACGCAGCTATCAGGCGTCTGAAAGCACAAGACGACGCTACATACAAAGCGGGTAAGTTGGAAATCACCTATACCGATTATGCCAACACGCCTTGCGTTCATTACGAATACTACGCATTTATCGACACCAGCAATACGACAGTCAGACAATTCTTCGAAACCAAGCCCTACGGACTGCTGGATTTGGAGGGCGAGGTGATTTACTATACCGAGGCAGCGAACATCAATTCGTTCAATGCCAGCAATTTGGAGTACTCCGACGGTGTACTGCTGACCTGGGATCTGACCGAAGGGAATATTGGCTCCTATAAGATTGAGACGCGTCCGGCAGGCAAAGACACCGCGTGGACGGTATTAGAGGAGGATTACGGCGGCAGCTGGTACAAAGACAAGACGGCTAATCCGTTTGTCTCGCGCGAGTGGGAATACCGCCTGACAATGACCTACGAGTGCAACGGCAATGTCAAGACAGCCAGCAAGACGACAACCGGTTCGCGTAACCCTTACGGCAAGGTGAGCGGATATGTGCGCTACGAGGACGGCTCAGCCTGTCCGGGCATAGAGGTCAAAGCCAGCCGCACGAGTACCGGCGAAACGGTTCAGAAAGTGACGACCGACGAGGACGGCTACTACCTGCTCGACAGCCTTATCTACGGCGAGGGCCGCGCGTATGCTATCCAGCCGGAGAGTATGTCGGCAGAATTCCGATTCAACAACTCCGATGCCACCTCCGCTACTATCACGCTCGGTCTGAACGGTTGCATCCGCGAGAATGTCAATTTCGCCAATATATCCTCGGTACCATTCTCCGGCCGCGTACTCTACGAGAATAGTACCGTACCCGTGCGCGACGTACATTTCATGCTGAACGGCATCCCCGTCAAGAGCGGCACATCACTGTACAAGACGGATGCATCGGGCAACTTTGAGTTCCGCGTTCCGAAGCGTACTCCGTTCACCATTCAGGCATACAAAGAGGGTCACACCTTTGCCGGCGAAGGATTTGTTCGCATGATCAACGATCTGACCCAGGAGGAGGACAGTGTTCTGTCATTGGAGAAACGTATGGCCGGCGTCAGAATCTATGATCAGACCAAGGTGCGTCTGATCGGCCGTCTCGCCGGCGGTCGTGTACAGGCGGAGAAACCGCTCGGCTTCGGCTTGAGCCGGAACAACCTGGGTGACGACCTGAAACTGGTATTCGAACTTGAAGGCGACAATATATCGCAGATCGTACATTTCAAGGACGATCTGGCAAGGGATAGCGTCACCATCAACCTTCGCCATGACGTGCGCACAGCAGGCGGAACCGACTCGGCTGGAGTAACCCGTACTGAGTATTACAAGAAACGCATCATTATCTACCCGGATGTCAACACCGGTGAATATTATGTAGATCTCTTCCCTGTCAAATACAAGATTACGCAGGCTACCGCGCGGGGTTATGCTACTTTGTACGCGGACGGCAAAACAAGCGAATCGCTTGATCTGACCAATGCACCTCTGCACCAGCGTACCAACACCTACGAGGGTAAGGAACTGGATTACAACGAGACCTACAATATCACCTATCACAGCCCGATATCTATCTCATGCACCCAGTTACAATTCGGCATGCCAGTGGATTATTATGGCGAAAAAACAATGAAGCGCCAGAACATCCAGAACCAAAAGATCGAGGTGCCTCTGGTAGAGAAACAGACGAATGGCACGTACAAATATCTATTCGGCGCACCGGTATTTGAGATGGGTAAGTATCAGTTCATCGTGAAAGCATACGAGGACTACTATTACAATAACGATCCATTCTCCACCCAGCATGAGGAGGTGCGACTCCATGGCGGTACACTCAAGGTATATAACGGTATGCACGATGCTGTTAACACCGAGGTTCAGAGCCATGAGTTGGACACCCTCGGTCAGGCAATGATTGTCATCCCAATCGACTATGTTTCGTTCATCAAGACGGGCGAAAATGCGCTGCGTGTACTTGATCTCTCGGTAGAGTACCAGGGTGCATACGTTGAGAGTCAGGTGCTGCGCGCCTACGTGGCAGGAAACAAAGCCAAAGGACAAGATTTCACCGCCTCTACGCATGGCGATGTTATTTTGCTGGATATACTGCGTGATCCTCCCGGATCGGGTAGCTCCGCGTACATCGAGGCAGGCACATCGTACAGCTATGATTACAAATACGACATCGATTTCAAGTTCGGAGTAGATATCAGTATAGGTTACGGCACGGATCTGAACTATGTAGTCGGCTCATGGGCAGGAGTAGGAGGCGGTGTGTTTGTCGGCTCACCGATAAATGTAAGCAATACAATCAAAACATCTATTCCTGTTGTAGGAGAATACTATTATAAGCATGGCGGCTCGTACACGTTCTCAACCACCGAGCGTATAACCACAGCGAGTGATCCGCTGTCGGTAGGCGCACCGGCGGATGTGTTTATCGGTGCGACCCAGAATATCCTGTACGGTCTTACGGATGCGGTTAAACCGATAGATTCGCTAACCTACGTCACCCTGGCCGCCAGAGCCGCCAACGGCACTATCCGCGTGGTAGCAGAGGGAAGGAATTTACAAGGCGAGAAGTACTACCTGGTGATCGGTACCGAAATGGGTTCGGAGACCTATATCAACTCTACTTTCGTGCATACTCAGAGTTATATCGAGAACAACCTGCTTCCGCAATTGAGACAGCAGCGCGATGCGCTCCTAATGACCGGTGACAGCGCAACCGTAGCCGCTATAGCTACAGCTACCGGCAAGCCGGCTTACTGGAGCAAAGTGGATCCCGAGGAAGAGAACTTCGGTATAGAAGGATATTATGTACAGATTCTCCCGGATAACGAAAAAATATACGATGACGAGGTTGCCGCTTACAACCGCCAGCTTGTAAACTGGACGGGGCTGCTCATCCGCAATGAGGAAGAGAAAATAGCGGCGCTCAAGGGATCGAAAGGCAAACTGGTAGGCACTTGGTCAATGGGCGGTGCTACAAGCGTAACGCATACTGAGAATTATGCCTACTCGAATGTCTATTCCAACCAACTGCTCTACCCCGGAGTCTCAGGGAGTATTCCGGGACCGGATCTGACGAAACTGGCAAATCTAATACCTTCCAACCTGCTGAATAAGGTCAATAGCAAATACGCGGATGCACAAGAAGGAGATCCTTTTGACTTCATATGTAAAGCGCAAGGCGGTACGTGGAAATTCAGCCTGACACCGATTCTGAATTTCTCCTATAACAGAAATCCTGAATCAAGCGGCACCGGGCACACCAAATCTACCGGATTTACGCTTAGAGGAGATGACTTGTCGTATGAGTATCTCAATGTATCCGTCTATCGCATTGAGGACGAGGCGAACAGTTTCAACGATGCTTCAGACGGCACACGAGGTTATGTATCAGCTGATGACTACATTTACGGTTCGTACGTCTATTACCTGAACGGCGGTGCTACCCGCTGTCCGTGGGAAGGGCCGGACTCGACCCGCTTCTTCACCCCGAAAGTACCGCTCTCTGCCGGTACGCTCAAACTGGAGAACCCCAAACTGGATATCGACGTTCATGAACGCAGTAACGTGCCTGTCGATCAGCCGGCAGTGTTCAATCTCCGTATTACGAACGAGGGCGAAGTGCCTTACGGATCGGGTAACAGCGGAATCAAGTTCACCCTCAAACTGCAAGAAGGTTCTAACCCCAAGGGTGCCAAGATCATGATTGACGGCGCACCGCTTCTTGAGGCAGGACGCGAGATACGTCTCACCCGCGGAGCAATAGAACTCAAGCACGTGGAGGTTTATGCCGGCGAAGGCTACGATTTCGAGAACATCGTGCTGACACTGATGTCTAACTGCAGTATGAGCGAGTTGGCAAAATGTACGTTCTCGGTACACTTCATGCCAGTTGCATGCCCGGTGAACATCTCTGCGCCGCATAGCAACTGGATCATGAATACTCTCTCGCCGCAAGACTCGACGGGTTGGTATCTGCCGGTGGTAATCGATGGATTCGATGTCAACTACAAGAACTTCGACCATATCGAGTTCCAATACAAACTTGCAACGCACAGCGATGACGACTGGGTAAATCTCTGCTCGTACTTCGCAGATGACAGTCTGTATACCGCTGCTTCGGGCAACAAGGCGATGATTACCTCGGGGCGTATCGAGAATATCCGGTTCTACGGCGAGCGCGATCCGATGGAGCAACAGTACGACCTGCGCGCAGTTGCCTTCTGTCGACACGGTAACGGATTCATCACCCGTGCGTCTGAAGTCATGCGAGGCGTAAAGGATACGCGTATTCCGCGTGTGTTCGGCGAGGCGGAGCCCGCCAACTCCATTCTCGGAGTAGGTGACAATATCCTGCTCCGGTTCAACGAACCGATAGCCGGCAACTACCTGGATGAAGATAACAACTTCCAGTTAGTAGGTTACACCAACGAAACCGGCATTACCACAGGCATATCGCTTCACTTCATTGATACGGAGAATTCCTACGCCGAATCCAAAGTGGTACGGTCGCTCTCCGACAAATCGTTCACGGTGGACATGATGGTTCGTCCGGAAGACCCGAATGCCGCCTACACCTTCTTCAACTATAACACGAAGGGTGGTCGCACTTTCAGTTTCGGTAAGACAGCAGACAACCGTCTGGTAGCCAGATTTGGCAACGGAGCGATTTACTCGGATACGCTACCGGAGAAGATGATTGCTTTCACCCGTGTAGCCGTAGTCTATGACCGTGAGAACCATCTGGTACGATTCTATGCCGGAACAAAGGAAGTGACGGATACGCTGATTGCTCCGTTTGATTCCGACATCGAGTTCTCCGGCAGTTCACCGGTAAGCATAGGTAAAGGCTTCGCCGGAAACATGATGGAGGTACGCCTTTGGACCAAGGCTCTCGCGCCGGATGAGATAGCGCAGACGAATATGCGCCGACTGACCGGCTACGAGCGCGAACTGGTAGCATACTACCCGATGAACGAAGGTTCCGGCAATACCATCGCCGACAAGGCAAACGGTGCTACACTCTATGCACGTCAAACCACTTGGGAGTACCAGAAAGGTATATCGCTGCGCGTAACGGACGGACAAACAGTCAAACTGGACGATGCGCTCCTGTCACGCTCCGACAAACAGGACGAGACACTGATGTTCTGGTTCAAGAGCCCGCGCAAACGAGGTACAATCTTCTCCGCTGGACGAATGTCCAAAACAGAAGGAACAGAACTGTCATTCTCCAACGGAGCTCTCGTGCTCAAGAACTACCAGAACGAATGGAAGATCGACGGCAATTATGCCGATAACGAATGGCACCATTTCGCGATGACCATCAACCGGACGTTCAATAATGTCGCCGTTTATGTGGACGACAAACAGAAACTCTCGTTCGCTGCAACCAAAATGGGAGAAGTGAGCGGAGAAATGTATATCGGCGGAGATGAATTCGATGGCAATATCGACGAGTTCATTATCTTTGAACAAGCACTGCCGCAATCGCTCATGGAGACCTACGGAACCATCTCACCGATGGGCGACGAGATGGGGCTGCTGGCTTACCTGCCGTTCGCGGAAATGAAGGAGAATGAAAACGGCATACTGGAGCAAGTATTCTCCGTCAACGACCAGCGCGTGTTCAAGACCTCGGAGGGCGATGTGGTGGAGAAAGTACAACCGCTAATCCTCAGCGTATCCGATTCCACGGCGTTGAAGGATCTGGGCGACCGCACCCTATCTGCTCCCGTACAGGATATAGGACAACTCACTAAGATGAACTTCGACTGGTCGTTCAACAACGATGAACTGTTAATCAATCTCAACATGCGAGACCGCGAAATTAACAAACAAACGATCTATATCACCGTACGTGACGTGGAAGACCTCAACGGGAACCCGATGGCTTCACCTGTCACATGGATGACATTCATCGACCGCAACTCGCTCAAGTGGGAGAAGCGGGAAATAGCGGCGTACGCAGTTTATGGAAAGAACGTTGACGGAATAACTCGTACGATGCGTGTCATCAACCAATCAGGCAAGCGGCATACGTTCAGCATCGAGTCTTTGCCGGAATGGCTCAGCGTGGATCAAGAGTTCGGAACAATCGAACCCGCTGACGAGATTGTCATTACATTCAAGATGAATACGGACATTGCCGTCGGCGTTTATACTGATGTTATCTACCTTACCGATGAGCAGGGACTCAGCGAACCGCTACGGGTAGAACTGACTATTGATGCCAAGCCGCCATACGATGCACCCGATGAGACATTGTTCCCATACAATATGTCGATCTGTGCACAAGTCATGATTGACGGAATATATGATACCGACCCCAACGACATCGTCTATGCATTCAGCCGTAACGAGTGCGTGGGAAAGGAGAATATAACCTTTAACGAATCTGTCAATTCCTCCAAGGTATTCCTTACAATATACGGTAACGAACAGATGAACAAACTACCTATTCGGTTCCAGGTATGGCAGGCATCTACCGGTAAAGTATATGACCTGGCGGCAAACAGGAATATTATCTTCTCTCACGGATTCGTCTATGGTTGTGGGGAAACCGAACCGCTCGTGCTCGCTACTACAGGTTCGGAAACACAGGCTATAACACTCAAAAACGGTTGGAACTGGATATCTGTCAATCTTGACCTCACGCAATCAGAAGGGGAAATTAACACCTGTATGACTGCTAACGAGCCTTGGAATGACGGAGATCTCATCAAGAACCCCGAATCTCGACAGTTCACATCGTACGATGGCGTTTCAAATACATTCATCGGGTCACTTGGAAAACTGCACCATACGCAAATATATATGGTCAACTGTTCTGAAGGTAATACATTGCGTATAGCAGGAGATATCCTACACGAAGATTCGATGGAGATACGAGTTCGGGGTGATGGCCAATGGAGCGTTCTGCCCTGTCTGTACGACCAGGTAACATCGCTCACAGATGCACTCGCCTCGTACTACGATTACGCTACACCGGGAGACTTGATCAAGGCGCGCAACAGATTCGCCACATTCTCTGATGACAAAAAGTGGGAAGGTAACCTCAGCGCACTGCGACCCGGAGAAGGATACCTGTTCCGACGACTGGGAGCCGGAGCGGTGGCTATACCGTTCTACAAGCAGACCAACAATGCTCCGCACCGCAATCAGTCTTCTGTCAGCGACAGCGGTCTGTCTTCTGTCAGCGATAGCGGGGTCCCCACAAATAACATGCAGTGGGGTGCTCATAGCGGTCTATACTCCAACCCCAATGCTGCAACCAACATGACAATGATCGCCACGCTCGCCTCTGTCAGCGAAGCGGTCTGTCTTCCGTCAGCGAAGCGGTCTGTCTATGTCTTTGTCGGTGATGAACTGGCGGGCGTGGCTGAACCGATAGATTCGCTCTATTTCATCACTATCCAAAGCGACCGCACCGGCGCACCGCTCACGTTCCGCACTGATGACGGATTGCTACTGCGGTCTGTCGATATCTCGACATCTCGATATCTCGATATCTCCTATTCGGCTGATACCCATTACGGCACGCTCAAATCACCCATCATGCTCTCACCTACCGAGAACGGGGCGGGAGATGTCTACAAGATCATCGAGAACGACCACATTGTGATCATACGTGACGGGGATCGGTACGACATAACCGGTGTTAAACTGAATAAGTAAATTTCCAATAATGCTGTTAGTATGAAAACCAAATCATTTATTGCAGTCTCTCTGACAATCCTTTGCACACTGCTCCTGCCAGGATGCAAAAATAACCGGAACAATCCGGATAATCCGCAGTCTATCATCGGCACTACTGCCCGACCTGGTTGGACTAAACCCGACATCTACGACATGACGTCTTCCATGACGGCTATCATCAAGGTGGATATGACGCTCACCTATTCCGCCAAACAACTCAGCGAAGCAGACTATCATCAGTCTGACAATGACATGCTGGCGGCTTTCGAGGGAGAGAACTGTATAGGCGTTGCCGAACAGAAAAACAATATGTTTTTCCTCTATATCAGTGCTCCGAAAGAGAATACCGAAGTGCAACTTAGGTTCTATTCCGATGCGTTGCGTAACATTTACACCGCCAACGAATCACTGACCTTCAGCAACGATGCGTGCATAGGTACTATCTTATATCCCTATACACCTAAGTTCGAACTCGCCAAGTGACCGGTTGCGTAATCGTTACGTCCACCCGGGGGCAACAGGTAAGATAATTGCTCCTGCATATACAAGAAAAGCATTATGCCCGCAAAGCATAGTGCTTTTCTGTTTAAAATCAGGCTGTTTGACAACAATCAGTAAAAATGCACACATGCCCTCCCCTTGCTTTTCGTTAAACTTCGTACTTTTTTGTGCGTATTTTGTATTTTTTATTGTTTCCATTTGCATATTTCAAAATTTTTTATTATCTTTGCACTTGCATATGAATTTGAATTCCATGAATGACGATTTTGCCATACAACTTTTTGAGGGGAAGAAAGTCCGCATCGTCTGGGATGCGGAGCAAGAAAAGTACTATTTCTCCATTGTAGATATAGTACAAGTATTAACGGATAGTACGAATCCTACCGACTATCTAAAAAAGTTACGGAAACGTGATACGGAGTTAGGTACGTTCCTAGGGACAAATTGTCCCCAGGTAGAAATGCTCACATTTACAGGAAAGAAAAGGCTAACGTTAGCCTCTGATTTACAAGGTATATTCCGCATTATTCAGTCAATCCCCTCCAAGAAAGCCGAGCCGGTTAAACAATGGTTGGCACAGTTGGGCGAGCAACGAATCGACCAGATCATTGATCCGGAACTGACGTTCCAG
>OCTW011582321.1_pt1 | contig 11412 bp, 10 predicted proteins | sample 1539671 | NCBI WGS metagenome assembly OCTW01 (sample SAMN02144230, study PRJEB22623) | gut metagenome | biome: sheep rumen | host: Ovis aries | place: New Zealand | reverse complement strand
TTTGCCCGTCAGTGTGGTTTAGAGCATGCTCGCGGCAAGTATCATTTCTTTATTGACGCTGACACCTTCTATCCCTCGTGCTATGTCGACAAGATGATGGAAAAACTATTGAAGCCCGGAGTCTCTTGTGTGGGAACCTTTTGGAGTTTCTATCCTGACGAGCAGCATTCGGCATTCAGCCTATTCTGGTTTGAACTGGCCCGCGACCTCTTCTTGTGGCTGCAACATTTCAAACGTCCCGAACTGAATATCCGTGGTATGACCTTTGCCTTCAATGCCGACTATGCCCGTCAGTGCACCATTCGTACGGACATCCGTCGCGGCGAGGATGGTTCGCTGGCATTGTCTCTCAAGAAGTTTGGCAGAATAGCGTTCCTTTACGATCGTCAGGCTCGTCCCGTAACAGGCTACGGAACGGTAGGGCAACAGTCTGTATGGCAGAGCTTTGTACATCATGTAAAGATACAAGGTAAGGGCATTACCCGTATATTCTTCAAGAAAGAGCATTACGAGGATAGCGAGGATAATCTCGTCAAGTAATATTTCTTACAACACTTCCTGCCATTGTGGCATTACCTCGCTGATGTCAAAACGTCGTGCTGTCCTGATGGCTTCCTCAGATTTTGCCGGCCAGTCTAACAGGGTGGCTTCCTGAAGCTTGGAGGCTAAGGCGTCGATGTCGCCGTTGGGGAAGTAGAGGGCGTTGTCGCCCATAATCTCCTTGCTGGTCGGTAGGTCGCAGCTGACGATGGGCAGACCATGTGCCATTGCTTCGATGAGCACCAAACCGAAACCCTCCCAGCGGCTGCTGAGCACATAGATTTCTGCTTCGGAGTAGTAGTCTTGGATGTGGTTGGTGAAGGGGTGCAGGTGGATGCGGTCTTCCAAGTGATAGTCTGCTATCTTCTGACGGTAGAGCGCTTCCTCAGGACCTTCGCCGACAATGTCGAGTGTCCATTCTTGGTTGTGCTGGGCAAAGAGGTGGAAGGCGTCGATGAGCAAGTCGAAACCCTTGTGACGATAGGAAAAGCGGCCTACGGCGAGGAACTTCTTGGACGTACCTGTCGATGGTCGGCCTGGCTGTAGTGTCAACGGATTATAGATGACACGGGTGGGGAAGGGATACTTCCGGGCGTCGTCCTTGCTGAGCACGATGGTCTGGTCGAGCTGCCGCAGCATGTATTCATAGTAACGGCGCAGTTCGGGACCGATATAGGTAGAGCCTTTGCCGAACAGCGCCTCGTATGAGTTGTGAATCCATCCCACCAGACGTACTCCCTTGAGATGTTTTCTGCATGCTGCCAGCCGTACGGCTAGCGGAGCATGGACACCAACGATGGTGTCGTAGTGCCCTTGCTGTAGTTCTGTAGCAAGGGCCTGCTGCAGTTCTGATGGGAAGGAACTGTAGGTGTAAAAATGGGAGAATGAGTGAGTCTGGGGTAATACCTTTTTATATAATAGACTGTAGACCTTCAAGGTTTTCTGTTTACAATAACTTACCTTGGAATAGTGGAAGAAACGGTAGTTGATGCTTGTCCCCCCAAGACCATACATCGTTGTATCCTGCGCTGACGATTCGTCGAAAGTGACAATGGTCACGTCGCAGGTCTTTGCGAGTTCCTTGGCGATGACGGCTGTCACCCGCTGCACTCCTCCTACGGAGAATATGGAGTCAGTGAGAAAGCAGATTCGTTTCATGGTTAGTTGTCTATTTCTGCTGCAAAAGTAACTAAAAAAAAGAACAATAAAGAAAAAATACGGGAAAAGTGGTATGATTTCTTGCTAATAACTTGTTTTTTTGATTAATTATTTGGCAGTTTGCATATTATTTCGTAACTTTGCAATGCGTAACATATGATGCGTAAAGTTTGATATTGTCGATTTGTACATAATATATGATGCATAAGAAGTTTGTATTTGATCCTTACCCGCTGTCTGTCACGATGCAGCGACTGGCAGAGAACCTGAAGACAAGACGATTGGAAAAGAAGATGTCTACCAAGAGTCTTGCAGAGATGAGTGGCGTACCTGCGTCAAGCATTCAACGTTTTGAACTGAAACACGCCATCTCGTTGGAGTCGTATGTCAAGTTGGCAAAGGCTTTAGGCTATTCAGAAGAGATTATGCAACTGTTGGCAGAGCCTAAATACGACACGATGGAGGAGCTGTTGGAGATTAACAAAAACCGTAAAAGGAAGCGTGGTGTATGATACAGGATGTGAATACGGTAAGCGTGTTATATCACGGACACAAGGTAGGTACATTATCTGCGACAAGCCGAGGTGCTTGCCAGTTTGAATACGACAAGGAATGGTTAGTGAGTGGTTTTTCTATTTCTCCGCTCCAGCTACCTTTAAAGGTTGGCCTTTTCACTGCAGACTACCTGCCTTTTAGGGGCAATTTTGGCGTTTTTGAGGACAGCCTTCCTGGAGGATATGGAGAGTACCTTTTGCTGAAGGTCCTCAGGAAGTCAGGTATCGACTATCAGTCACTCTCGCCCGTCCAACGGTTAAGTCTAATTGGCAGTTCTGGCATGGGGGCTTTGTGCTATGTACCAGAGAATAGGGTGTTGCCGGACAACGCTGAAGTATCGTTGGACGAGATACAGCAGATGGCTCTTGAAGTGTTGTCAGAGAGAACGGACGAGTATGCTGACGCCTTGTATTTGAAGAGTGGAAACTCTGGCGGTGCTCGTCCTAAGATTATTGTCCATGATGCTGATGGACACTGGTTGGTGAAGTTCCGTCACATCTATGACCCTAAAGACATCGGACTGCAGGAATACCATTATAATGAGGTGGCGAGAGAATGTGGTATCGATGTCCCTGACTTCAAACTGATGGAAGACAAGTATTTCGCTGTACGCCGTTTTGATATAGAAGATGGCGTACGTCTGCATGTTGCTACGGCAAGTGGTTTGATGAACGAGCCCATTACACCACCCAAAATGGACTACCATAGTCTGTTGCAGTTAACAGGTTATCTGACGCAGTCGATAAAGGCCGTTGAACAACAGTTCAGACGTATGGCTTTCAATGTCTATTCCCACAACTTTGACGATCATGCCCGCAATTTCAGTTTCATCTGTCGTGATGGAGAATGGTCATTGGCGCCGGCTTACGATTTGACCTACGATAATACGTTGGGAGAGCATGCAACGACAGTCAATTTCCATGGATTACCCAGCGATGAGGATATGATAATTGTAGGTACTAATGCACACATCACTCCTCAGCGTTGTCGTGAGATTATTGACGAGGTTAGGGAGGGTACTGAAGAATTACACAAGTGTTAATTTCTCTTCCTAAACCTTAGAATGACGGAGTGGAAGATCGCCTAACCCGCTGCACTCCTCCTACGGAGAATATGGAGTCAGTGAGGAAGCAGATTCGTTTCATAGTTCAAGTTTTTTGCTTGTGCAAAATCAAATTTTCAAATAGCCTTTGCCATTGGCGCATGATATTCTCTTTGTCATAAGTCTTGGCTTTCTCTATGGCATTCAGAGAAAAAGTTTTACGGGTATTGGGGTCGTCCATTAGATGGCTCAGTTTGCTGGCAAATAACTTTAGATTTCCGTTCTCAACGACATATCCACATGTTTCGTTACCGACTACTTCTGCAGGCCCAAAGGGACAATCAAAGGTAATGCAAGGAACTCCGTGGCGCATTGCTTCCAATAAAACAAGTGAGAAACCTTCAAAGCGTGAAGTCAGTACACAGATTGAACTTTCGGCATATAGGCAACTGATATTTGTTGTGAAGTCATGAATGTGGACGTTGATAAGTTCCTTTTGGCTTATCTGATTTGCTAATTTTTCCTTCATGGAACCTTCTCCGTAAATGTTTAACTGCCAGTCAGGATGGGAGCGTGACGTTTCTTCCCAAATGCTCAGTAATCTATCATAACCTTTTTGCCATTCCAGACGTCCTACTGCAATAACCTTTTTGTTTTTGACTGTACTAATGCTTGAAATCTGCATGGACGAGAAGTTCGGGATAGTCTCCACTCGTTTTGCTTTTCGCCATTTTTGCGCATCTTGTTCTGTCAAGGTAACAACAACATTAGCTTTTTGCTCAATGGTTTTAATATAGAAATATTTGTAGATTTTGACAAAGAATTTTAATAGCAGCAGACGTTCTTGGTGTAGCTCGTTAGACAAGGTGAACATCTTGGCCTCGTGTGACTCAATAATAACAGCTGCTCGATAGTTAGATTGACATACGACATCAGCTAAGGTGTACCCAACGCCGATCAAAATGTCGGGATTAATACTCTTGACGGTCTCTCTCAGTCGATGGCGTAGTTCGCGGAAATATTTCCATTTTTCCCATAAACGTTTGGGATAGTGGCAGCGATATTGACGATGAGCTTCTACTTGTAAATTGATTTGGCTGACGTTGTCTGATAACGGGTAGGCGTTAGGCATTGATTCGGGGAACTGGTAGCAGGTAATAACCGTCACGTCATAACCCAGGGTATCAACCAGATAGTTCATCTTTTCCGAGATGATGCGCTCTGCTCCCCCTTTGGATGCCAGCGAGTCTATAACGTAAACGATTTTCATGATACTGCTTAATAGAAAAGAGATCGTATTTTAATATATAAATTAGGCATCATTTTGAATAGCAGATAATTGCCCTTTTCTTTAAAGCCTGTTCCCAAATATACTTTAGGCACTTTTTGTTTGAAATCGTTGGTAATTTCTCTCCTTTCAGCTACTAATTGCTTGTTATGAGTGACAAACCAGATTTCTATAGAAAATGTGGAGAATATGATCTCCATGAGTTTGTCTTTCTCCTGCTTTGTCAATGTCATGTTTTCTCTCATGTTCCATAATTTTGCTATGATGCCATGAAAGTCCATGATTTTTCTCTTGTTGATGGTTGAAAGAATAGAGCTGGTGTGTTGTCTATATATGTAGAAATTGTAGTCGGTGATAACACATTTTTGAGCTCTCAAATAGCATTCGGTAGTAAATGGTATATCTTCAAAATAGGTTCCATGAATGAAACGGATATCATTCTTCTTTAGAAAACTTCTTTTGTAAATTGTCCTCCACACAAAACATTGTTTGGGGTTCATGTCTTCAATAAATGCCTTAGAGCCAGTCTTCTCAACAAAACTGATAGGCTGGCTATCGTGTTGACGACACTCAACCTCCTCATTGTTCATCTTTGTAAAACCTGCAATGAACATGTCTGGAGCGGTTTCCGTAATAATAGGTAGCATCGTTGGAAGACAATTATCTATTAGTAAGTCATCCGAGTCAATAAACATGATGTAATCTCCTTGTGCTAACTCTATCCCTTTATTTCTTCCAACAGAAAGACCAAGATTCTGTTGATGTATGATGGTGATGTTATTGTGGGCTGCTGTTAGATCAGCGATGACGTCAAAACTGCTGTCTTGAGTACCGTCGTCGATGAGTATCACCTCAAAATCATGTTCCTCCAGCCCTTGCTGAAGTACGCTCTCCAAGCAAGTGCGGATATATTGTTCCACTTGGTAGATAGGTATGATGATACTTAATGTCATATCTGATTGTTATTAATGGAGCAGTATGCTTCCTCCCATTCTTTTAATATAAATGTAGGTTTATATTTCTCAGTGGCTAACCGAGCTTTGCGTCCCATCTCCTGACGTTCGTTGTCATGAGTAATGAGCCATTCCATTTTCTCTGACAAGTCTTTCACGTCACCATTCTTTGCCAATAGTCCAGTAATGTTGTCATCAATAATTTCGGCAGGTCCGGAGGGACAGTTGAAAGAAAGGCACGGAGTCCCACATGTCATAGATTCTGTCAGCACCAATGGTCTCCCTTCGTACTCAGAGCTTAATACAAGGAATTGTGCTTTCTTGTATTCCTTGAAGATGTTTTTCGTAGGCGGATTGATGGTTATTCTTTTGCCCAAGCCCAAAGAATCAATTTGTTTTTCTAAGGTTTCTTTTTCTGTTCCCTCACCGAAGATATCTATATACCAGTCTGGATATTGGTTGGCGATAAGAGAGAAAGCAGTGATGAGACGGTCTAAACGCTTCTGACAATTCAGCCTGCCGACACTAATGATGCGATTAGGCATCTTGGCAACGTCATCAATGGATTCGGGATAGCAAAACAAGGGATTGGGAATTACAGAAACATGCTTGTTGAGTTTCCGCCAGTGCCTGGCATCATTTTCTGTTAACGAGATGAGTTTTACACATTTTCCAACAGCTCGGATAGCAAATTGGTAATAGGTTTTGATTAGCTTCTCCTTGATGCTGAAGTGTTCTTGCCCAATGTTCTTTACAATATAGTCATAGGAATTATGAAACTCACACATTACAGGAATTCTGCCTGATGCTTTTAATAGCGGCTGGATAAGGAATTGCCAATCGGAAGCCAGTATGATGACATCTGGCCTAAACTGTCTGAATATATTCTGTGTGGCTTCCTTGAATTTACGCTTCAGCTTCAGGAAATGATACATATGTACCAGTGGTGTGTATCTTGATAATGTAAAGAAGCGGCAATCCACATCCTCTACTAATACCGAATCGTCAAGAGGATAGGATATAGAGTGCATTCCTTGCTCATAGCTAACTAGTTTAACGACATGCCCTTTGCTTGTTAGGTAATTAGCTTTGTCTATAATTACCCTTTCTGCACCACCGGTGAGTGCGAATGATCTATGGATAATGATGATTCGCATTGGTTTATCCGTTTTTGAACTTCCAGGGCATTAAAAGGCATTCGGCCTTACGGACAAGCTGATATCCAAAGATACGAATCAGGAATGTGCGTGTTCGGTAGTAAACCTTAGCCTTTGGCGAGAACCATGAGTTCTGATAGTGGTGAATCGCATAAGTATAAGGAGTAAGCTCTACCTCTCTCGAGTCAAAAACTTTGGGTGAGAAGTAAGCGTCATTCAGTACTATGACTTCCTTATGCAGGTCAAATTTCCTGATATTTTCGCTGTCTTCTAGTGATAGATTACGGATGGGTTTTATTTTCTCAATTTGTTCTACCATAATCTCTGGTAGCTTACGTATATCAAGGCTTCCGTCTGCTTTTATAAATGACCTGCCTTCATAGTAGTCGAGGCATTGCTTAATCCAATCACATCCCTTTTCTGCTCCCAAAATAGCAGCCTCCGGGGTTCCTGCTTTCTCTGCCCCGACGAAATAAGGAAGATTCAGCAGGTCATCAAACGATTTTAAAACCTCAACGTCTGAGTCAAGATAAATGCCTCCATGATGGTAAAGAGCGTAAAAGCGGATATAATCTGCAGCAAAGGCGTATTTCTTTTTCTCAAAGGCCTCACGGACCCATTGTGACTTATTGAGGTCAAACCGATGAGTGTCCCATAACATGATTTCGTAGTTAGGCAACACTCTTTTCCATGAGTCAATGCATTTGGCGATTTTTGCAGGATAGGCATCGCCGCTAAGCCAACATAGGTGCAGTATCTTTGGTATCATATGTTCTTGTTGTCTAATGATGTTATAGATATTATTCTGCAAATATACAAAGAATAGTTGAAACTCCCAAATATTTTCTCAAAATGTTTTGTTTAGTTCTATAAGGTCAATGCTTTGAAGAAGTTACGGGCATAGGTCTCCTTGTCGAAAAGTTTGGCGCGCTCCAGCCCTGCTTGCGACATAGCCTTGCGCTTCTCGGGATGTTTGTAGAGGTCGAGGATGGCAGAGGCAAGGTTGTCGACAATGTTTTCTTTGTCAACGATGGTAGCAACCCCTTCGCAAATCTCGGGGATGCCTCCACTGCGAGTGGTGATGATGGGCAATCCTGCGGTCATCGCTTCAACACAGGTTAGTCCGAAAGGTTCCTCCCAGAAGGAGGGGAGTACGGCGATGTCGGCTTGCTGCAGATGCATATAGAGTTTGTCGTGGGCAATGTAGTCGGTGAACAAGATGCGGTCTTTGATGGGCTCAGCTTTCTGTCGTAACTGCTGTTCAAAGTCGCTGGGTATGCTGTTGGCGTAGTTCGAACCACCTACAACCACTAGGCGAATGTCTGGAAAATGATGAAGTTTGAGCATGGCGTCGATGAGCTGCTCGATGCCTTTCTCAGGGATGATGCGCCCCATAAAAATAATCGTAAAATGATCGCTTGCGTCATGCTCTTTACGCTTTTCTATGGTGAAGTCCATTAGATCAATGCCGTTGTGTACGGTAATGGTTTTCGTGTCTTTGGTGTTGACGGACTGCACACAATGCTTGATGTAATCGGAAACAGTGATAATGCGAGTCGCTGCATCGTAGAGCTTTTGGGCATCGCGGGTATTATTGTTAAGAAGGTCGTTGTGCACATGGTACAACAACTTGGCAGAGGTCACCTCTTTCAGTTTTATAGCAAATCCTGGACGGTTTTCCAAGATAATCATGTCGTAGGATTGCCGTTTCAAGTCCTTCAATACTTCATGAAGGAAGTATTCTATGGTGTAGTGGTAGTAACCTTCGTGGTGTGTCCATTTATAGATTCTCTTCTTCAGTTTCGCCCAAAGCGTGTCCACCTTCACATACCGATAGTGGTTTACCTCTGACTGTAGGGCAGGATGACGTTCCACTGCTGGGTGCCACACGCTGTAGACGGTGATGTCATGCAGTCGGTGCTGCTCGTTGTACTCCAGATAGAAGTCTACGAGGTTCTCCACAGCTCCGCCTTGTACGGCTGGAACGGGCAGGATGCCTGATGTCAGTATGGCGATTCGCATGATGCAAAGTTAATGAAAGAGCTGTAAATATCCAAACTTTTTAGTGCATAATCCATAAAATTAGGCTGATTTTTTGGATTATAATCCCAAATATCGGCCATAAATTGGGATTAGGAGTACTCTTATTTTGGAAACCAGTAGTCCTCCGTGCTCTCACCGCTGGCGAAGTGGTAGAAGTCGGTGACGATGCTGAAGTCCTCATCTGTCAACTGCTGGTTCTTCTGTTTGATGAAGCACAACGGCACCTCGCCGATGAACGATGCCCAGCGGCTGTAGGTGCTCCAGGGACCCAAGATGCGGTCGCAGAGCGATAGCGTGTGCAGGTCGAGGATGTCGCCCGATGGCTCCTTGCCAAAGCGGTAGCAGCGGCAACCCTCGAAGATGTCGACAGAGAACTGCTCGTTTGAGCTGATGAAGAAAGCAACGCGTTTGTCTGGGTGGAGTACCTTGATTTGCAGCATGAACTGATGATACTCCTCTAATGTGTAGTAGTAGCGCCCGCCCCAAAACGTCTTGTAGTCGCCGTGCCGGATGTGGATGCCTACCACGAGGTCGTTGTCCCGTCGTATCTCAGCCATCATCTGCTCGGCTCTGTCGGTAATGTCCTGACGAGGTCGGAAGATGTGCTGTAGCTGAGGTTTTGTCTGCTGCAAGTAGCGAGTGTCATCCATTGTGTACCATCCCTTCTTGAAACCAAGAGCCGAGAATATCTTGTCCCACGTCTTGCTATGCGTCACCTTCCACGTCAGTCCCTTGTAGTTGTTCCACCCGTTGCCGCGTTCCAGATACCACTTGTGCCACAAGGGGAAGTAGATGAACGGACAACCAAGCAGGTTGGGGAAGTCCTCGATGGTCCAGTCGTAGAAGATGATGACCATCCGCCTGTGTTCAGCCACACAGCGCGCCACGCTGGTGACGTAAGTCCACAGCCGGTTGCAGGTCTGTCCTGGTGCATCGCAGATGACTCTCATTTGGTTCTCTCTTTATCGTTAGTTCTCGCAATTTTAATAATATGTAGATAACCACTCTGAGAAGAAGTGGTCGCAGACTCGATAGGCTCCATCTGTTTGGGTAATCAAGTCGTTCCTCAGCAACAACTTGACGGCTGCCTGTACGGAACTGGCAGAGTTGAGATTGTGCTTCTTGATAAACTTGGCAGAGGTGATGTTGTGCGCAATGCCTTCTTTGGCGATGGCTTGTAGGACTATTTTCTGCTTAGGGGGCAGTTTGGACATCATGTCCTTATAACTGCTCTCTTGTTGCAGGACGATGTTTCGTTTCGCTTCTGTTATCATCGACTGTTGGCATGTACCGCCAGAGGGCGTCAGATCAAACAGTTCGTTCATCATCATTTGCACAAACCATGTATAGCCACCGTATTGCTGCCAGATGTGTTCAACGACATCGCGGTCAAGGTGTTTGCCCGTTTCTTCAAACAGCCGTATGGCAAAATCACAATAGGCGTCTATGGGTATGGGCTCTAATCCCATGCTGATGGCGCTCTGATAGAAAGGTTTTGATGGCGAGTTGAACATGTTGCTCATCATGTGGCGTTTACTGCCGGCAAAGATAAATTGGGCCTTTCGGCATTGCTGAATTTTAGTCCTTAGCAGCGCTTCAACGTTGTTCTCCGTATATTCGCCAATCTGTTGGAACTCGTCGATGGCTATAATGCAAGGCTTGTCTGCTTCGTTGATGTAGGCAAATATCTCGTCGAGGGTTATCTGAGGGACTTGGATGTCTCCAAGACCGAGGTCGAATGTGGGGGAACCAGTCATGGGGTCTAACTTGAAACCCATGCGGAAGGAACTGATGATTTGGAAGAACTTCTCTTTCCAGACAGTCGCCTGCGGTTTTAGCTGAACGTAGATTTCCTTACCGAATGCATAGACAAATTCTGCCAACGAGGTAGTAGCATAGATGTCGACATAGAACACATGGTATTGTTCTTTGATGTCAGGCTGGTTAAAGAAGTGTTGGATGAGGCCAGACTTACCAATGCGGCGTGGAGAAATGAGTGCAACGTCTCGTCCATTGCGAATTTGCTTATGCAGAAACGCTGTCTCTGCTGTTCTGTCGCAAAAGTATTTGTCTGACAAATATTTGCCTACGACAAAGGGATTGTTCACCATTGTTTCAGTCATGCCTCATATTTTTATTGCAAATATAATAATTGTTTCTGTAATAAAGACGTTCGCTGCTCTCTTTTTGAGATTATTTAACGTGTATCAACAAACCTTTCTATAGCATTACTCGTCGTGAGCACTCATGTTCTTGATGAACAGATTGACAAGATGCTTGGTGATAAAGGTGTGTCTGACGGCATGGCGTACCTTGCCAGCCAATGAATCCTTGTCACCGGATGGCTTAGCCGCCTCTGCCTCTGCTGCTGCCACTTGCTGCTCGCGCTGGTCAATCTTGGCACGCAAGCTCTTTGATGCGTGATTGTAAAGGAAGGTATAGCAGGGCACGGCAGCCTTCATAATATAAGGTGTGAGGAAGGTAGTCACCACACTGGCTGCCACGATGATGGGATAGATGATAGGATTGAGAACCCCCAGGCTAGTACCCAGCGAAGCGATGATGAACGAGAACTCGCCAATCTGGACGAACGAGAAGCTGGTCAGCATGGAGTCGCGCATGGTCTGACCGCCCCACCAGCAACCCAAGGTGCCAAAGAGAATCATTCCGATGATA
>OCTW011546821.1_pt1 | contig 11412 bp, 8 predicted proteins | sample 1539671 | NCBI WGS metagenome assembly OCTW01 (sample SAMN02144230, study PRJEB22623) | gut metagenome | biome: sheep rumen | host: Ovis aries | place: New Zealand | reverse complement strand
GAGAGCCTCCTCGCCGAAGCCATAGCCACGAGCGGTGCCGGGCATAATTTGCATGAGGCCCCGCGCCCCTGCCCACGACACCGCATTGGGGTTGAAATTAGACTCCACATAGGCCACTGCGGCCAGCACAGTCCATTCCACGCCGGCAGTGGCGGCATACTTCTTGAACAAGCGGTCATAGGCCGAGATGTCACCATCGCCACGACGGTAAATCTTAGAGTAGTCGGCATTACTGTTTTGATTTCTCGCCAACTCGATGATGGTCGACACCGAGTCGCTTAGCGCCTTCATCGAGTCGAGGTGATGCTTGTTCATGGCAAAATATCGCTGCCTGATAGCATGTGCCGAGGCAATAGTGGTGTTGTTGTGTGCCCATGTGTCGATAGTGTCGGCAAGCCATTTCCAGTCCTTACCCACAGCCCACGAAGCTCGCTGCGGGAATCCAACCTTGAGGCTGATATTGATGCTGTCGTTATAGGTCTTATTGATTTGAGCGATGTCGCTATCAACAATAGTAAACGGCAACCTGCGGCTGGCCACCATGCTGATGAGGTCGTCGGCAATGAGCGAGTCGTTGTCGATAGCATGAATCTTGATACCGCCGCCAATCTCGCTGTCGAGGTTTTTCAATCTTGCCTCGTAGCTTGAGCCATGAATAACATAGACGTCACGCCCTATGAGCTGGGTGACATTGGTGAGTGTGTCGCGCGACTGTGGCTGCACAAGCACCTGATACTTGACGTTTTGCTCGCCACAGTGAATCATTTGTTCCTTGAACTCGGCAGTAATTGGTATTTCATAGGCCGCCACATGCACCTTATTGTTCTTTACAAACCCCAGGAGTTCCTTCATGCTGCTGGCCACGTGAAACTTGACTTCCATCTTGTTCTCTCGCGCAAAGGCATGGATGCGCTCGTAGTCATAGCCCAGAGTGTCGCCCTTGAGGATGAAAAAGCTTGCAGGGCTGTAGATGGTTCCCACGATGAGCGTGTCGGGGAAGTCATGCTGAACAGTGATGCTTGGTAGCGAATCTACTCTTGTGGTTGTGTTCTCGCTTGTGGTGTTGCTACATGATGCCATGCCTAGCACAATGAGCAAGAATAGAATGTTTTTCAAGAAACTCATAGCCAATACGCTTAAAAAAACTTGTGAATAATCTCGACAAACTCAAGAACCACAAAAATTGCGGGAACCACAAAGAGCAGGCTGTCGATGCGATCGAGAATGCCTCCATGACCCGGGATTATGTTGCCCGAATCTTTCACGCCTGCCGTGCGCTTGAGCAGCGACTCAAACAGGTCGCCCAGGGTGGCGGCAACCACCGCGGTGATACCCATCACAATCCAGGTGTCGATGCTCAATGACCGAGGGTTGAAAAAGGCATTGAGTGCAGGGACACAAGATATTGCTATAGCGAAAGCGATTACAAAAACAGCTCCGCCTGCAACACCCTCCCACGACTTCTTGGGGCTGATGCGCTCAAAGAGACGATGCTTGCCAATGGCACATCCCACCAGGAACGCCCCTGTGTCGTAGAGCCAAATGAAAATGAACACCGCCAGAGCCAACTGTGGCGAGAACTTGGCGATGAGCGCGTTGAGCATCGCCAGTGGCAGTGCCACATAGAACACCGACGCGAGTGACTGACGCACACATGCTACCGCATTGTGGTGTGGCATGTAGAGCTGAACGCTAAATCGCACCAGCAAGTAAAGAGCAATAGCAATCAACAGTAAGCTACCTGACGAAGCAATCCAGCTCAGATGGGCCGCTATAAACATGCCAACTCCCCCAGCGCAATCTATCGCGGTAATCCACTTATGAACGGGCTTACCGTCGTGGTTAAGCAGTTTAGAAGCCTCTAGCAGGCCTAGCACAATAAAGCAAGCAAAGAGGATATTGAAAAATGTTTTGCTACTGTCCCATGTGAGTAATGAAACCACAATCAGTATCACATAAATGCCTCCAAAGAGAGTGCGCTTTACTATATTCATATCGTTTCGATTTTAACCAAGTTGAATAAAAATTATGCAAATTTACACACTTTTTTTCAATAAACGGGCTGCAACACCAATAAATTGCGCATTACTCATTGTGGCAAGAAGTGTTTTCCATGAAAAATAAGTAAACTTGTGTTGTGCAATCTCAGTAAAAAGCACTATTTTTGCATTTTAAAAAGCAATCGAAAAAAGTTAAAAAAACATGTATGAACCACTGGCTGAGCGCATGCGACCCAAGTCGCTCAACGATTACATAGGACAAAAGCACCTGGTGGGCGAGGGTGCCGTGATTCGCCGCATGATAGAGAGCGGCAACATCTCGTCGTTCATCTTGTGGGGACCACCTGGAGTGGGCAAGACCACACTGGCACGCATCATTGCCGAGCAGACCAAAGTGCCCTTCTACACATTGAGCGCTGTGACCAGCGGTGTGAAGGAAGTGCGCGAAGTGCTCGACCGGTGCCGTGCCGATGCCGGCAGCATCTTCACCAAGGGACGTCCTGTGCTCTTCATCGACGAGATTCACCGTTTTAACAAGTCGCAGCAGGACTCGCTGCTTGGCGCTGTGGAGCAAGGCACGGTCACGCTGATAGGCGCCACCACCGAGAACCCGTCATTTGAGGTAATCAGGCCTTTGCTATCACGCGCTCAAGTCTATGTGCTTGAGTCGCTTGGCAAGGATGACCTTCTAGAGCTTCTGGACCGCGCCATCAAGACCGACCGCATCTTTCAAGACCGTGAGGTTAGAGTTGAGGAGACCGAGGCACTGCTACGCTTCAGCGGCGGCGACGCCCGCAAGTTGCTCAACATCCTCGATCTTATTTACCAATCGCTTGATGCTCACGAGCCTTTTGTAATAAACGACAACATTGTTACCGACCGCCTGCAGCAGAACCCACTTGCTTTTGACAAAAACGGCGAGATGCACTACGACATCATCTCGGCGTTCATCAAGTCGATTCGCGGTAGCGACCCCGATGCGGCAGTCTACTGGCTGGCGCGTCTCATTGCGGGCGGCGAAGACCCCAAGTTTATTGCCAGGCGCTTGTGCATCAGCGCCGCCGAGGACATTGGCCTTGCCAATCCTAACGCACTGTTGCTAGCCAATGCCACCTTCGACATCATCAACAAGATAGGCTGGCCCGAGGGGCGCATTCCACTGAGTGAGTGTGCAATCTACTTGGCCACCTCTCCCAAGAGCAACAGCGCCTACCTGGCCATTGATGCCGCGCTGGCTCTCGTTAACCAGACAGGCAACCTGCCAGTGCCGCTGCACTTGCGCAACGCTCCCACCCGGCTGATGAAAGAACTGGGCTATGGCGCCGACTATAAGTATGCTCACGACTTCCCCGGGCACTTTGTGCGTCAAGACTACTTGCCTCAAGAAATCAAGGGGACCACACTGTGGAATCCACAACCTCACACTGCCACCGAGGCCAAGCTCAAGGAGCGTCAAGACCAACGGTGGGGAAAAGAATAATTCACAAGCTTGTGAAACTATAAAAAATGGTGCCGCCTCATGTGGAAAATGGGGCGGCACCTGTGTCTAAAGCACTGTAGGAGCTAGTAGCAGAGAATTAGCGCTTAAAGTAGATGTCGACGTAATCGGCGCAATTATCGGCAGGATTATCCAGCTCTTGCATGCGCCAGTATTTGCGGTTTTCTTTTGTGACAAAGTTGTAGGTACCACTTCGCAGCACTTCCTGGCCGTTGTTGATGTGATAGACCTTGGTCCTAATCTCTCCTGTGAAGACGAGGTGGTCCTTGTCAACAATCTCGATAGTACCATCGAGCTTAACATAGTCGTCATTGTCGATGTTACCTTGCTCAACACCTTTGGTGCACTTGCGTGCCAACTGCTCGCCTCGGCAAGAGAGAGTGCCGTCGGCCTCCTTCTTGATATCGACCGAGCCATAGCTCTCCCACGAAATCCACTGCAGTGTGAGCATGTGCTTACCCACAATCTTGCGCTCCAGGGCAGTGAGCCCGGTCAAATTCTCGGTCTTAGCACGCTTGCGTGTTGTCTTCTTCTTGGCATCCATTGCCATTGGCGCACTCGCCATCAGGGCAATAGCCATTATTGCTAGAATGATTCTTTTCATAACGCTCAGATTTTATTTTAATAAATTATCAATATAAACTTTGAGTTCTTCTTTGGTTACAAGACCTATTGACTCAGCAGGATCCTCGTTGACCGACTTGATAAATACCACATAGGGTATACTCTGAATTTCTAAAGTCTTGGCAAGTTCCTTGTTCTGGTCAACGTCGATGCTGTAGAAATCAACCTTTCCTTCATACTCGGCAGCCAGTTCCTCAAGAATTGGCGCCAACTTGCGGCATGGTCCACACCAAGTGGCGTTGAAGTCAACAACAATGGGGCGTGAAAGTTTTCCGGGAGCCAGAAGCCCAAAGAACTTTTCTTGGTTAATAACTTTCACTTTAGCCTCCCCGGCACTTGCAATGCCACACATGGTTAACATCGCAACGATGATTAATAATGCTTTTTTCATGAATCGGTATAAATTAAATAAATATTGTTCTTGTACTAAGATTGATAAAACTTGTGATGGTTTAATCACGCGAAGTCATTTTTCACTGATGCTGAGGGCGAAGCAGGTCATTGACCGTCTTGACAGGATTGAAGGTGTCGATAGGCACCTCGACAAACACCGTGTTCCAGTCGCTCATCGAACCATTCCACAATCCCGGGAGCTCAAGAGCTTTGATTTCCACACCGCCTGTTGACTTGAGAGAAATAAGACCTGTGTCGGGGTCAACAAATTGCTTGAGATCGAACTTGTTGCCTTTGTAATCCTTAAGATAGCACACCAGGTCAACGGGGTTGAAGTGAGTGCCGCTTTTCATCAGCTCAACGGCGGCAGGGTCGTTCTCGTCGATTTGAGCCGCCTCAAGAATTTGTGGCGAATAGCTGCCATCGGCATTATAAGCCAGATAGGGTCCTCCACCCGGCTCTCCCTCGTTGAGCACCATGCCACACACGCGAATGGGGCGGTTGAGTTTTGAGCGCAGATACTGGGCCAACTCGTCATCACCCATTTTTGCGGTAGCCTCAGTACAAGTGCACAATCTATTTTCAACAAAGGCAAGGATGCGCTTTAGCTCATCGGTAGTAGCGCCATTGTCGATGGTTGCAATGTGCTGGGCGATGCTGCGCTGCACATCAATAAGATATCCCGCTAGCGCCTTCTTGTAGCGAATGGTGCTGTTGCGCAAGCGCAAAGGCACCACATTATCTATATTCTTGATGAAGACCACTGTGGCATCACGCTCATTAAGATTCTCGATGAGTGCTCCATGGCCCGCAGGACGGAACAGCAATTCTCCGGCCGCATTGCGATAGAGAGAGTTGTCGAGGTTGACTGCAACAGTGTCGGTCGACGGTTTTTGCTCACTCATTGTGACATTATATTTCACACCCCACACCTGCTCCATGGCCGCCAGCTTTGCCTTGAGCAACTTGTCAAACTCCTTGCGATGCTCGGGAGAGACAGTGAAGTGGATGTTCACCTTGCGATCGGCTCCAGCAGCATATTGCGCGCCTTCCTCAAGGTGTTCCTCGAGCGGAGTGTGAACTCCACCACCGGCAGCCTTGTGAAACTTGAGCAAAGCCTTGGGCAGGAAGCCATAGTTCAAGCCTTCGGACTCCAGCATTGCCCTCGCCACATCAACATACCGGCCGGCAGCCAGCAGTTCGGCTATAGTAGCTCCATAGCATTTCTCGCACGCCTTGTTGAGAGCGGGATAGAAAGCGAAATGCCCCAAGTTGCTGAAGTACTGTTTCTCAAAATCGGTCTCGGGAGCGGTGCGCCCTGAGGTAGTGAATGCAAACATATTCTTAAACATGCGGCTTGCGGCGCCCGATGCCGGCACAAATTTCTCGATACCGACACCTTGCTGTTGCCACTCTCGCCACAACTTGATGTAGCGCGTCATCTCCTTCTCGTTGAGCCGCATGATGCCATTGCCCACTGTCGCTACCGAGTGGATGCGCAAGCGTGGAAACCCGTTCTTGAAACGTTCGACCTGACTTTCTATCTCACTGGCAGTAATGCCTTTTTTCTCAATTAGTTGCTGGTCATTAGAAGTTAACATAGCCTAATAATTTTTATTAACAAGGTGCTAATATTTCACATTTAATTTGTAAAGTTACAAAGAAAAAATTAATTTTGAATGATTTTTCCAGCAAAAGATTGAAAAAATGAGCGAAAATGCATTTTTCACCCCTACCGAGCGTGACGCTTTGCTTATTATATCGGCAAAGTTGTGGAATAACCTGCGCAACGATTTCACGTCAGGTGACCTCCGACGCTTGAACACAATCATCACCACCGGTGTGGAACAAGGAGTGTACAAGCGCGACAAGTATGGCATCAACCCGGTGATCAGAACACTTCACACAGCCGAGCTCATCCATGACAACATAGCCCCCGACCGCAGCATGACTATCGCTGTGCTCATCTATAACTTGTGTCGCAACGGACACATCACCGAGATGCAAGTGGGCGAATGGTTTGGAAGCGATGTTGCAAAACTCGTTCACGGACTGATTAAGATTTCGCACTTATATCAAAAGCAGGCCGCCGTCGAGGACGAGAACTTTCGCAAGCTTCTTGTCACCTTTGCCGAAGACATTCGCGTGGTCATCATCATGATAATTGACAGGCTTGGCTTGATGCGTAACATTAACAATCATCCTAACGAGAAATTTGTTCATGACATTTCGTTAGAGTCGCGCTACCTCTATGCCCCACTGGCCCACAAGTTAGGGCTTTATCAAGTGAAATCGGAACTTGAAGACTTGTCGCTCAAGTACCTGCAACGCGATGTGTATAACAAGATTGCGGCATTTCTCAAGGAGACAAAACAGGCACGTGAAAAATATATCGAGACGTTTACCGCTCCCATCAGGAAGGTGCTGGAGCGCGAGCACATCAAGTGTCATGTGAAAGGTCGCACCAAGACAATCAATTCCATTTGGAACAAAGTGAGGACCAAGAAGGTGGAAATGAACGACATCTATGACCTCTTTGCCATTCGCATCATAATCGACACACCGGTCGAGCTTGAAAAACGCGACTGCTGGGTGGCTTACTCGCTCGTGGGCGACATTTATCAGGCCAATCCATCGCGACTGCGCGACTGGATATCAATGCCCAAGAGCAACGGCTACGAGTCGCTGCATGGAACCTTTAAAGGGCCGCAAGACAAATGGGTGGAGGTGCAAATTCGCAGCGAACGCATGGATGAGGTGGCGGAGCGTGGCCTTGCCGCCCACTGGCGCTACAAGGGCGTGAAAACCGATGGCGGCGGCATTGACCGCTGGATGAACAACGTGCGCGAAGTGCTGGAAGAAGGCAGCAAGGACCGCATGGAGCTCATCAGGAACATGCACATGAACCTCTATGATGAGGAGGTGTTTGTCTTCACCCCTCGCGGCGATGTGTTCCAGCTCCCCAAGGGCGCCACGATTCTCGACTTTGCCTTCCGCATCCATTCCAAGGTGGGTTGCAGCTGCACAGGTGGCAAAGTTGACGGCAAGAACCAGAAGCTTAACTACAAGCTTCGCAGCGGCGACACTGTTGAGATTCTCACCTCATCAACTCAAGTTCCCCGACTCGACTGGCTCAACTTTGTTGTCACAAGCAAAGCCCGCAACAAGATACGCCAAGCCATAAACGAGGCGCAAAGCAAGAAGGCCGACATGGGCCGCGAACTGATGCAACGCCGCTTCAAGAACCGCAAGATAGAGATTGACGACGCCACAATGAGCCGCTTCATCGCCAAGAAAGGCTACAAAACGTCGACCGACTTCTATGTTGACGTTGAGGAAGAGAAAATTGAGATGGGCGTGCTCATTGAGGATTATCTTGACTTCCTTGCCAAGCAGCAAGACACCAGCAAACAACATGAGACAGCCGAGAACTTCGTTTTGCAGCATCGCGAGGTTGAGGAAGACAAGAGCAACGACGACATCCTGGTAATAGGCAATAACGTGAAAGGCGTGAACTACAAGCTGTCGCGCTGTTGCAACCCCATCTACGGCGACGCCATAGTGGGATTCATTGCCAGCGATGGAGCCATCAAGATTCACCGTCGCGACTGCGGTAACCTCAAGCACTTGGCAGGCAAATATCCTTACCGCATCATCAAGTCGAAATGGAGCGGAAAGATGGGCAAGCAATTCGGCGCCACGCTCAAGGTTGTGGGCAACGACGACATAGGCATTGTGTCGAACATCACCTCACTAATCAACAAAGAGGGTAACACGATGCTGCGCAGCGTGTCAATCACAAGCAACGGCGGCATCTTTGAGGGCTACTTGGTGATTGGAATCAACAGCCTTGACAGCCTTGACCTGCTGATAAAGAAAATCAAGAATCTCAAGGGTGTGAAAGACGTGCAACGCACAAGCCATTAACACCCCTTCTGCCAATGTAATTGAATTAGTTTTCACTCGTTTATAAAAATAACAATCAATGAACTACTTTATCATAGCCGGCGAAGCCTCGGGCGACTTGCATGGAAGCGCGCTCATTGACGCACTCAAGGAGCAGGACAGCGAAGCCCGGTTCGCCTTTTTGGGCGGAGACCTCATGGCACAAGCCGCCGGCCACAGCCCCATCATCCATTATCGCGACATGGCTTTCATGGGCTTTATCGAGGTTATCAAGCACCTGCCCAGCATCCTCGGTTTCATGAAGATTGCCAAGCAAGCGATGACAGGCAACCGACCCGATGCGCTTATACTCATCGACTACCCATCATTTAACCTCAAGATGGCAAAGTGGGCCAAGCAACAAGGCATCAAGGTGTTCTACTTCATCTCTCCCAAGGTGTGGGTGTGGAAAGAATGGCGAGTGAAGGACATCAAGCGATGGGTCAACCGCATGTTCTGCATCCTGCCTTTTGAACCCCGGTTTTATCATCGCCACAACTATGAGGTAGACTATGTGGGCAATCCCACTGTCAAGGAAATGGCTCACGCCATTGCCTCAATGGAAAGCCGTGATGAGTTTATCGCGGCTCACAACCTCGACCCGTCAAAACCCATCATCGGGCTGGTGCCAGGGTCGCGCAAGAAAGAGATACGCGACAACTTGCCCATTATGCTGGCCGCCGCACGGCTACATCCCAGTTGTCAAGTGGTTATTGCCGGAGCTCCCAGCATTGACGATGAAGTTTACCACCTCGCCGTGAAGCACACCCGTGTGCCTGTGCTTCGCGACAAAACTCCGCAAGTGATGCGCTATGCAAGTGTAGCGCTGGTAACATCGGGTACAGCCACACTCGAGACAGCGTTGCTTGGGACGCCTCAGGTTGCATGCTATCGCATGAACGGCAGCAAGTGGGTGTATCGTTTCTACAGCAAGCTGCTCAAGGGGAAATATGCCACTCTGCCCAATCTCATCGCCGATGCTCCTGTCATCCCCGAGTTGCTCATTCACCACTGCAGCGTGACCAATGTGGACGAGCACCTCACTCAACTACTTGTCAATAGCCCTGAGCGGCAAGCCATGCTCGAGGGTTATGAAAAAGTGAAAGAACTATTAACTCAACAAGACTGTGTCACAACCACAGCACGATTGATTATCAAGCACTTGACAAAATGAACACAAATATATATAATGAGATTGAGCAGTTCCTGGAACGGGAGATTGTGCCACGTTACGATGCATTTGATGCAGCTCATCGTCGTGAGCATGTGCATTATGTGATGCAGGAAAGCCAGCACCTTGCGCAGCACTACCCCACCGCTGACCGCACGATACTGCTCGTGGCAGCCGCCTATCACGACCTGGGGCTCGAGGTGGGACGCAAAGTGCATCACACCGAGAGCGCTCGCATCATTCGCGAGGACCGGCGCCTACTGCGTTGGTTCACACCCGAGCAAATTGAGACTATCGCGCAAGCTGCCGAGGATCACCGGGCCTCGAGCGACCATGAACCCCGCAGCATCTATGGCCGAATAATTGCCGAGGCCGACCGCCAAATCGATGCCGACACCATAGTGCGCCGCACCATCCAATTCTCGTTCAAGCACTACCCCGGCATTAACCGTGAGCAAAACTATGAACGCTTTGTACAGCACATGACTGAGAAATATGCCGATGGAGGTTATCTAAAGCTATGGATTCCCGAGAGCGACAACGCACGTCGCCTTGCCCAATTTAGAGCCTTGCTAAAAGACCCTATCGCCACACGAGAGATATTTGACAAAATTTATGACAAACTAATAAAGCAAAACAGCGACATGACATCAATACTTAAACCCGGCAAACCCGTGGCACTTTGCAGCGACCATGCAGGCTACGCCACTAAACAAGCAGTTATCAACTACCTGAAAGAAAACAATATCGATTACAAAGACTTTGGCACCTACAGCGAGGAAAGCTGCGACTACCCCGACTATGCCCATCCATGTGCACTGGCGGTGGAAAGCGGCGAATATTACCCCGGCATCGCAGTGTGTGGCAGCGGCGAAGGCATCAACATCACCCTAAACAAGCATCAAGGCATTCGGTCGGCATTGTGCTGGATTCCCGAAATAGCTCGTCTTGCACGCCAGCACAACGACGCCAACGTCCTTGCCATGCCAGGGCGTTTTGTGAGCGACCAAGAAGCTATTGAAATGGTAAAGACATTCCTCAGCACACCATTTGAAGGCGGCCGTCACCAGAAACGCGTCGACAAGATTCCTGTGAAGTAATAGAGAAGGTGGCTTAACTGGTTGAAGACAGGAAGAATAACGCCCGTTTCTCAACCATTGATTGGATTAAAGGCTTCCTATAATAATCAGGGTCATACCAGTGATGAGAAGTAGCTGGTCAATGACCTTGAGGCGCAAGTTTTTCTCCTTTAGCACAATGACACCATAGAAGAAAGCGACCAGTGAGCTGCCTCGGCGAATCATTGAAGCAACCGACACGAGCGACTCAGGATAGGAGAGACTATAGAAATAGGCCAAATCGGCAATTACAATCAAGATGGAGATGACAATAATGTTTTTGCTCCAGTGGAAGCGATCGGGACTGAATTGACCCTTGTAGATAAAAGCCACCACCACGAGCATGATGAGCGTTTCGTAGAAGGGATACCACGCCTCGATAGCCAATGGTGTATAGCCATTTCCCAGCAGCCACTTGTCATAGAGTCCGCTTGCCGCCCACAGCACAATAGAGACGATGCCGAAGGCAATCCACATGCCGGCACCTTTCTCCACTTTCTCGCGGCGGCCTATGAAGCCCACCCACAGCAGCGACACGAAACCCAGGATAATTCCAATCCACTGGGTGGTGTTAGGACTCTCGCCAAAGAGGGCTATCGCTCCCAAGAGCACAAGAATGGGCCTTGCGGCATTGATTGAGCCGCTGATGCTCAGTGGCAGATA
>OCTW011612247.1_pt1 | contig 11414 bp, 11 predicted proteins | sample 1539671 | NCBI WGS metagenome assembly OCTW01 (sample SAMN02144230, study PRJEB22623) | gut metagenome | biome: sheep rumen | host: Ovis aries | place: New Zealand | reverse complement strand
GGCCTGTGCGCCCATCTGCCGTAAGCCATAAGCTACAAACTCTACGGGGAAGTCAAGGAAGCCCTCGATATTTAGTATTTGAAAATTGAAAGGGGACTTTTCATCCCCTTTAGAGGGCTGGGGGGCTTCCCATGTAAGGCAGTCATCAAGGCTGAGCCACGCCGGACGAGCAACGCCCATCGGGGTGATGCGGAAGTGATTGTTGATGCCATCGCCCTTGAGACTGAGGCCTGCCTCCGCAAGCAGGCTATGAGCCTTGGCAGCAAGCTGCGCTACATTGCCGGCGCCTATCTTGGCGTAGGGATGGCTGGCGGACAGGTTAGCAATCTCGTCAAGGGGACGGCTGACGGCCTTGCCCTCGGCATTGTAGCCCAACAGGTCGAAGGAACCAGAGAAATAACTGAGCGTGCTCGGTCCCGCAGCGGCAAGGGCTACGTGCTGCCCAGCCTTGGCAAGAGCAATGCCTGCCGTCAGTCCGCTGAGACCGCCACCTATTATAATAGTATCGAAAGACATTCTTTTACAGAAGTAAGATAATAAAATAGTGAGGTGCTATAAGATTTATGAAGCGTTGCCGGAGAATTGATCAAGGCCGCAGAGTCCCTGATAGACACTGGTCATATACTGACCGTCGGCAAGAGTGGTGCCCCACCCCACCGGATAGATACCCTTCCAGCGCTCGCCAATGAAGTCGGCGAGGTCGTGTCCACTCTGTGCGGCATCTTTCTTCCCAACCGAGCACATCAGGCGAGCCGAGCGCAGCGCACAGAAACGGCCGGCACACTTGCCCATACCCATACGTGTTCGGCGGCGAAGCTGGGTTAGCGTCTCGGCCTGACCGCTGGCAATAGTGTCGCGAATCTCGCCAAGTGTTACCTTATGACACTCGCAGACATACATCTTCTCATCGCGCAAGGCAACAGTACAGCTACCTCTGCGCAGGGGAGCTGGAGCATCGTCTGCCTTGCTATCAATGTCGGGCAGGATTATCATGGCTGTCTCGCATTTGCGGGCCACATGGAGCTTGGCGCAGACAAGGTCGGTGGCCATTTCGGCCATCAGGCGGTAGGTCATGAGCTTGCCGCCGGTGATGGTGATGAATCCCTGCAGCCCGTCACGCTCCTCATGGTCTATGCAGACGATGCCGCGACTGATGCCGCGCCCCGACTCATCATCGTCGGCTGCAACCAGCGGACGCACGCCGGCATAGGCACGTAGCATGCGGGTGCTGGCCAGCAGAGGCACCAGCTTGGTACCCTCGCGCATCAGTGTCTCAATCTCCTTGGGGGTGACGTGCATGTCATCGCACTCGCCAATGGGCACGCGGTCGGAAGTAGAACCGAGGATGGTCACATTACCGTCGGGCACCAGGATATCACCATTGGAGGCCTTATGACAGCGATTGATAACCATCTTGTTGACACGGTTGGCAAAGATGAGCAGTGCCCCCTTGCTGGGAAACATCTTGACCTCCACCCCGGCCATCTGGGCAAGGAGCATTCCCCAGATACCTGCGGCATTGACAACGATGCTGCCGCGAACCTCAAACTCTTCGCCGCTCTGAGTGTTGCGCACCTTGACGCCCTCCACCCTACTGCCGCGGCACACAATGTCGGTCACCTCATGGTAGGTAAGTATGTCGGCACCGTGCAGGCGCGCGTCCAGCTCGTTGGCCCTCACGAGGCGAAACGGGTCAACCGAGCCGTCGGGCACCCTCACCGCTCCGGTGAGCGCCGGGTTGACGGCTGGCTCAATGCGCTTAGCCTCCTCGGGGTCGATGATGTCGGCGGGTATGCCGGCGCGATGGCAGGCCTCGTAGAGCTGCGTCTGATAGCCGAGGTCATCCTCGGGCAGGGAAATAAAAAGACCGTCGTGCTCCTCCACACAATGGCTGGCGATGCGACGCAGAATCATATTCTCACGGATGCACTCCGCCGCTGAGGCTGGGTCGTTGACAGCATAGCGCGCACCCGAGTGGAGCAGACCATGGTTGCGGCCGGTGGCACCGGTGGCAAAGTCGCTGCGCTCCAGCAGCAGCGTCTTAAGGCCGCGCATGGCGCAGTCGCGGGCAGTACCCACGCCGGTGATGCCGCCGCCCACGATGATTACGTCGTATTCTTTCTTGGCAATATTGTTACTCATCAAGACCTGTGATTATTTAGAGATGCCGAAGTGCTTGGTGACAAAGGGCAGACTGGTGTAGAGTGCCGATTTCCAGTAGGTCCAGTTGTGAATGCCGTCGCGTATGCGGAGCTCAGCCTTGACACGCTTGTTGCGCATCAGCATATGCAGGCGCTCGCTCTGCTCCAGAAGGAAGTCGTCGTCGCCGATGTCGAAGAACCACTTGACGGTGCGCAGCTTCTCAAGGGTCTCCTCGTCGGCCTGCTCCACAAAGCGGATGGCGGAGTTCTCCTGCACGGCTTTCACCACGTAATAGAGCTTGTTAATTTCAGCCTCCTGCAGGTTGTCGCTATTGTCAAGCCAGGCGCTCATGGCATAGCAGGAGGAAAACATTTCGGGGTGCTTCTGGCTATAGACAGTGCTGCCGCCGCCGCCCATGGAGAGGCCGCTGATGGCACGGTGGGCCTTGTCACCCTGTACGTGGTAGCGCGCCTCTACCCAGGGCACCAACTCCTGGAAGAAGAAGTCCTCGTAACTGTGGCCGGGCATATTGAAGTAGCCGTTCCATGTGTTGCGGGTGTCGGGGCCGCCGGCGTTGGGCATGATGATAACCATCGGACAAATCTTGCCTGCGGCCAGCAGCTCATCAGCCACCTCGCCCAGCTGTGCATTGTTGTTCCAGGCGCCGTAATAGTCGCTCAGCCCATGCAGCAGATAGAGCACTGGATAGGCGGTGAGGCCGCTGTCGTCGAAGGAGGCGGGAGTATAGACATTATACTTCACCCACTCGTCCATGACGGTGCTGTAGAGACTGTCGGTCCTGACCACAGCCTGACTGTGCAAGCCCCAGAGCAAAGCCGGCAGCATAAGGAGGTTGCAAAAAATTGTCTTCATGTTCTTATCTGTTATAATGTACGTGCGTACCTTTATTTAATAATCCAGCACCACGGCCTTGCCCTCGGCCAGGCTGCGCGGCACGTCAATGATGCGCTGGTTGCTGCTGCCACGAAAGCGGAGCGAGATGTCGCGCCTGGCCGCAATGAACGGCCCATCGACCAGCACGTCGATATTCTGCAGCACCGGCTGGTAGGCCTCCTCGTTGCATATCAGCTCCCAGAGGAAACCGGTGTAGAGCCAGACGGTCTTGTGCAGTTCCTGCCTGATGCGATGACAGAGGCTGCCCACCTCATGTACGCTGTAGAGGGGGTCGCCGCCTGAGAAGGTCACATTGAACCTGTTGCGTCGGATGACCTCCAGGATTTCGTCGTCGGTCATCTCGCGCCCGGCGCCGAAATCCCACGACTGGGGATTGTGGCAACCCTCACACTGGTGCCTGCAGCCCGCCACGTAGATTGACGTGCGCAGGCCGGGGCCGTCAACGGTGGTGCCTTCTACGATGTCAAGGATTCTCATCTTATTATTTGTGAACTACACGGTCGTGCAACTCAGCCAGCTTGCCGGAGTTCCAGCGGTCAGTGGTACCCACCAGGTAGCCGGTGATGCGCTGCAGGGTGTCGATATGCTTGCTGCCGCAGCGGGGACAGGTGGTCAGGCCCTCGGTGGCATCCTCGTAGCCGCAGTCCATGCAGCGGTTGCGATTGTGATTGACCGAGCCGTAGCCGATGTTGTACTCATCCATGAGGTCCACTATGTCCATAATGGCCTCGGGGTTGTGGGTAGCGTCACCATCAATCTCCACATAAAAGATGTGGCCGCCGCGCGTCAGCTCATGATAGGGAGCCTCCACCTCGGCCTTATGGCGCGGGCTGCAGTGATAATAGACGGGCACGTGGTTGGAGTTGGTATAGTAGTCCTTATCGGTTACGCCCGGTATGATGCCATATTTCTTGCGGTCGCCCTTGGTGAAGCGACCTGCCAGGCCCTCGGCGGGGGTGGCAAGCACGCTGAAGTTGTGCTGGTAGCGCTCGCTGAAGTCGTTGACACGGTCACGCATGTAGGTAACAATCTTAAGACCCAGCTCCTGGGCCTCCTCGCTTTCGCCGTGGTGCTTGCCGATAAGGGCGATAAGGCACTCGGCCAGGCCGATAAAGCCGATGCCAAGGGTCCCCTGATTGATTACAGCCTCCACTGTGTCATTGGGCCCAAGGTCCTCGGAGCCCACCCACAGGCGGCTCATCACCATCGGGAACTGCTTGGCCAGAGCCGAGCGCTGGAAGTCGAAACGCTCGTTGAGCTGCTTGGCGGTAACCTCCAGCAGATTGTCGAGCTTGGCAAAGAAGGCATTGATGCGGGCCTCCTTATCCTTGATGCCCATGCACTCGATGGCCAGCGCCACGATATTCATGGTGGAAAAGGACAGGTTACCGCGGCCGATGCTGGTCTTGGGTCCGAAGCGGTTCTCAAACACTCGCGTGCGGCAGCCCATGGTGGCCAGCTCATACATATAGCGGTTAGGGTCATTGATGTCCCACTTCTCATGCTGATTGTATGTAGCGTCGAGGTTGACGAAATTGGGGAAGAAGCGGCGCGCCGTAACTGTGCAGGCATACTTGTAGAGATCGTAGTTGGGGTCGGTGGGCAGATAGCTCACGCCCTTTTTCTTCTTCCATATCTGGATGGGGAAGATGGCGGTGGCACCGCTGCCCACGCCCTCATAGGTGGATTTCAGTATCTCGCGGATAACGCAGCGGCCCTCGGCGGAGGTGTCGGTGCCGTAGTTGATGGAGGAGAAGACCACCTGGTTGCCGCCGCGGGAGTGGATGGTGTTCATGTTGTGGATAAAGGCCTCCATAGCCTGATGCACACGTCCCACAGTGCGGTTGATGGCGTGGTGCAGCACACGCTCCTTGCCCGTCATGCCGGTCAGCTCACAGGTCAGGTAGTCAGGAAACTTGGCATCGTAGAGGTCACTGTAGTCCTCGCCGCTAAGCTGCTCAATATACTTCACCTCCTCAATAAACGAGCTGCGCACAAAGGGGGCGAGGTAGAAGTCGAAGGCAGGAATGGCCTGGCCCCCGTGCATCTCATTCTGGGCGGTCTCCAGCGATATACAGGCAATCACGCTGGCCGTCTCGATGCGTTTGGCGGGGCGGCTCTCGCCATGACCCGCGGTGAAGCCGTGCTGCAAAATCTTGTCCAGCGGATGCTGCACGCAGGTGAGGCTCTTGGTGGGATAATAGTCCTTGTCGTGGATGTGGAGCAGGTTGTTTTTCACAGCCTCGCGCGACTCCTCGCTCAGCAGGTAGTCGTCAACGAAGGGCTTGGTGCTCTCCGACGCAAACTTCATCATCATGCCTGCGGGCGAGTCGGCATTCATATTGGCATTCTCGCGCGTCACATCGTTGTTCTTGGCATTGATGATGTCAAAGAAGTTTGACGTCATCTTGGCATTGCGCGCAATGCGGCGCTTGTTGCGGTAGGCAATGTAGAGCTTGGCCACCTCCTTGCGGGGACTCTTCATAAGCTCCATCTCCACCAAGTCCTGAATCTCCTCAACCTCCATCTGCTCCCTGCCGGTGAAGCCAATCCTGTCGGCTATTCTCTGTATCAGGCTCTCGTCCTCACCCTTCTCGGTCTGAAGCATCGCCTTGCGGATCGCAGCCTTGATTTTCTCCTCATTGTAGCCCACGATACGCCCGTCGCGTTTTTTAACTGTCTGTATCATTGTTGGTTATTTCGTTATATTAATTGCTATTGTTAATCAGCGCATTTCTCGACTTTACAAAGTTACTCATTATTCTCAATACGCACAAATGTTTTTCAAGAATTTTCCAAAATTTTACAACAAAAATTTCTTTTTGGAAAACTTCACAGCACCCAAATTTGTGCTAACCGCTGCAAATCAGCACTATAACTTTACATTTTGGGAAACTTCGTCCTCCAAACGCCGTTCACAAATATTTTTATCCGCAACCACGGACACATAATCCCCCCGCCGCAAACAGCAGGGTACCATCTTGCAATAAATATGTACACGCGAACATTATTATATTATATCTTCCCAGCAAAAAATCCGCATCTCGCGCCCGCTCACCCCGACCAGAAACAGACATAACTCGCAGAAACAAAATATTACCGCGAGGAGCTGGACCCTAATCGAGTAGAAACGAAACCACAACACGTGGAGATGAAACCATAACACATGAAGATGAAACCATAACACATGAAGATGAAACCATAACTCGCCGAAACGAAATCTAAAGCCGAGCTCCCGCAATCTAACTCAGTGCTCCCGCAATCAAAATGCGACCTCCCGCAATCTAATCGCGACCTCCCGTGAAAATTCCTAAGGAACTTTCAAAAATTTTTAAGGAACTTTCAAAAATTCTTAAGTAATTTTCAAAAACTCTTAAGGAATTTTTAATTATTTCTAAGTAATTTTCTAAAATTCCTAAGTAATTTTTCACGATTCCTAAGGAGTTTTTGCGGGAGCACTGAGTTAGATTGCAGGAGCACTGAGTTAGATTGCGGGAGCACTGAGTTAGATTGCGGGAGCACTGAGTTAGATTGCGGGAGAACGCTATTATTTTACGGGAGAAAGTGGTTAGACTGCGGTGATTCACAGTTAGCTGACGGAAGGATGGTAACTGCGAGGGACAAAAGGCTTGGCCGTAACGGAAAAAACACGTAACTTTGCAAGAGAAAATAACCAGCAATCTAAAACAGATGAATATCATCGTCAACAACTCACCCCACGAGACTGCCGCCACCACCCTGGCACAGCTGGCCGCAGAGCAGAACCTGCCTCACAGCGGAGTGGCCGTGGCAGTCAACAATCAGATGGTGCCGCGCACCGAGTGGGACTCCTTCGCCCTTCAGGACGGACAGAAAATCACTATCCTCAAGGCTTTCAGCGGAGGATAGCATCAGGCCGATTAGTGTCAGGAGACGGACATAAGTAATTGGCGACACCTAATGACTTTACATAATGAGTGAGGTTATCAAATATCGCGGGCAACTGCAGTTTATCACCCACCAGACCGAGCGCTACTCCACCCTGGAGGGCGCGGAGATGGCTCTGGAAGGCGGCTGCCGCTGGGTGCAGCTCAGGATGAAAGATGCCGACGTGCAGCAAATCCGCCAGGTGGGTCACGAGCTGCGCCGCATGTGCGACCGCTATGGGGCTACCTTCATAGTGGACGACCATGTGGAGCTCGTCAAGGAGCTGAAGGCCGACGGCGTACACCTCGGCCTCACCGACATGCCCATACGCGAGGCGCGCCATATGCTGGGCGAAGAGGTGCTCATCGGCGGCACCGCCAACACGGCGGAGCAGGCCCTCAGCCACTGCCGGCAGAGTGCCGACTACATCGGGTGCGGCCCATTCCGCTTTACCCATACCAAGAAGAACCTCGCCCCCACCCTGGGCATCAGCGGCTACGTACAGATTGTGGACCAAATGGACCAGGCCCTGGTGCGAGTGCCCATAGTGGCCATCGGCGGCATCACGGCCTCCGACATCAGCGACATCATGGCCACCGGAGTGAGCGGCATAGCCATCTCGGGCACCGTGCTGCAAGCCCCCGACCCCGTTAGCGAGATGCAGAACATAGTAAGACTGATTAACCGGATAAACAACTTATAAAAGATGGATATACTGAAAATTGCGAACAAGGAATTCACCTCGCGCCTCTTTCTGGGCACAGGCAAATTCGGTTCAAACGAAATGATGAACAAAGCCATACAAGCCTCTGGCACGCAAATGGTTACCCTGGCCATGAAGCGTGTGGAGCTGGGTGATGCAAGCGACGATTTCCTCGCCCATATCACTAATCCCGACGTCCAGCTGCTGCCCAACACCAGCGGCGTGCGCGACGCCGAGGAGGCCGTGTTTGCTGCACAGATGGCCAGGGAGGCCTTCCAGACACCGTGGCTCAAGCTTGAGATTCACCCCGACCCTCGCTACCTGCTGCCCGACTCGGTGGAGACCCTCAAGGCCACCGAGCAGCTGGTCAAGATGGGGTTCACCGTGCTGCCTTACTGCCAGGCCGACCCCACGCTGTGCAAGCAGCTGGCCGAGGCCGGTGCCACCGCCGTCATGCCGCTGGCCGCCCCCATCGGCTCCAACCGCGGACTGCAGACGCGTGACTTCCTGCAGATTATCATTGAGGAGGCCAGCGTGCCGGTGGTGGTTGACGCAGGCCTTGGCGCGCCCAGCCATGCCGCCGAGGCAATGGAGATGGGCGCCAGCGCATGTCTGGTGAACACTGCCATCTCGGTGGCCGCCAATCCCGTGGAGATGGCCGTGGCATTCAAGGAGGCCGTCATTGCCGGACGCCGCGCCTACGAGGCCGGCCTCGCTGTGCAGGCCCGCAGCCTTGAGGCCAGCGCCAGTTCACCGCTCACACAGTTTTTGGCATAAAAAAGTCAGGTACCAAAGAAACAAAAACCAAAAAATGTTCTCTGAATATTTAGAAAATATAAGTTGGGAGGCAACCACCGAGCGCATAGCCGCCAAGACTGAGGCCGACGTGCGCCGTGCCCTGGGCAAGGGCCGCTGCGATGTGGAGGACTTCATGGCCCTCATCTCGCCCGCCGCCGAACCCTACATCGAGCAGATGGCTCAGCTCTCAAAGCACTACACCGAGGAGCGCTTCGGGCGCACCATGTCGATGTTCATACCCCTATACATCACTAACAGCTGCACCAACGGCTGCATCTACTGCGCCTTCCACCGACAGAACCCCATGGCACGTGTCATACTCACCCCTGCGCAGATAGAGGACGAGTTTAAGGCCATCAAGCGCCTGGCCCCGTTTGAGAATATCCTAATAGTGACAGGCGAGAATCCCGCCAAGGCCGGCACGCCCTACCTCTGCGAGGCAGTCAGCATTGCCAAGCGATACTTCAGCAACGTGAAAATTGAGGTACAGCCCCTCAGCGCCGAGGACTACCGCCTTCTCACCCACCACGGCATGAACGGCGTAATATGCTTCCAGGAAACTTACCATAAGGCGAACTACAATATCTATCATCCCAGCGGCATGAAATCGAAGTTTGAGTGGCGCGTCAACGGCTTCGACCGCATGGGCCAGGCCGGCGTACACTCCATCGGCATGGGCGTGCTCATCGGGCTGGAGAAGGAGTGGCGCACCGACATCACCATGATGGCTCACCACCTGCGCTATCTGCAGCGCAACTACTGGCGCACCAAATACAGCATCAACTTCCCGCGCATGAGGCCAGCCGAGAATCAGGGATTTCAGCCCAACTGCGTGATGAGTGACCGCCAGCTGGCACAGGCCACCTTCGCCATGCGCATCTTCGACCACGATGTTGACATATCCTACTCCACCCGCGAGCCAGCCTTCATCCGCGACAACATGGCCGGACTCGGCGTGACAACCATGAGCGCCGACAGCCGCACCCAGCCCGGGGGCTACCATACCTATCCCGAAGCTCTCGACCAGTTCTCCGTCAACGACAACCGCACTGCCGACGAGATACGCCAGGCATTGCTGAGCCGCGGCATCACACCAGTGTGGAAAGACTGGGACGCCAGCTTCGACCACAAGACCGCCAACTGATATCTTTTTCTATAGTTACTATAGGTATCTGTGGTTTCCGTAGTTTATAAAACGCCCCTGCGATATGAAGTTGATACTGCTCACTAAGCCCGAGTTTTTCTGCGGCGAAGCGGAAATCATCAACCGCCTCTTCCGCCACGGCCTCCCCACGCTGCACCTGCGCAAGCCGCAGGCCACGGCTGAGGAGAAGAACGCCCTCATTGCTCAGATAGAACCATGCTTTCGCAACAGGATAGTGATGCACAACCACGCCCTGCACTCCTGCCACACGCTGGAGGAAGTGAGCCGCAACAAGCAGCACAGCGACTACGTATTCCTCAGCCCTATCTTCGACAGCATATCCAAGCAGGGATACCGCGCAGCGTTCACCGAGCAGACCCTGCGCCAGGCTCATACCGCCGGCATCATCGACGGGCATGTCATCGCCCTCGGCGGCATAACCCCCGCCAATGCGCGTAAAGCCCTCAGCCTCGGCTTTGGCGGAGTGGCAGTACTGGGCGACATCTGGCAGAGCAACGACCCTGTAGCACGCCTTGGTGAATACTTAGTCTAAAACAATAAACTCAGAGGCAGACTTGATGCCCACAACCTTAAAATAGCGCTGCAGCACGCCACCAATCACGACTTTGGCACCAAGCATGCCGGGATTGCTGACAAGATTGAGGCTGTCTCGAATGGCCGTACCCTTGCGCAACTCTACGGGCATACACTCATCATTGCCCGCCGGCTCCTTGCTGTCAGCCAGCAGCAGATTGGTCTCCACACTAAAGTGCGCAGCAAAATTGCATCCTGTGGCAAAAGAGCTCTTCACTGTGCCTACAATATAGCCGCAAACAACGACAGGCACTGCATCCCCCTCCACATAGAGGCTCTGCGCCTCGGCCACACTGACGGCCGCCACGCTGTCATCACCCGCTGCCGTGGTATCCGTGGCAGCGGTGTCGTTTTCTGTAACAGTATCGTCAATGATTATTGCCGCAGTGTCGGGCTCATCGTCGTCCAGCACCCCCGGGCTGCTGCATGCCGCACCAATCACGGCAAGCATGCCGACAAAGAAAAATAAGACTAGCCTGTGCATACATCAGCCCTTTAGTGCGCTCTCGATGGCAGCAGGAAAATAGGCATACTCCAGCTTATGGATGCGCTGCGCAAGGCTCTCCACGGTGTCATTGGCTAACACAGGACAGAAAGCCTGCATGATGGTACGCCCACGGTCAAAGTGCTCGTCAATATAGTGGACAGTGATGCCACTAACCTCGTCGCCGCAAGCCAGCACGTCAGCATGCACACGATCGCCGTACATTCCCTTACCGCCGTGCTTGGGCAACAGCGCAGGATGGATGTTGACCACGTCGCCATTAAAAAACTTAATGATATACTGCGGCACAAGCAGCAGATAGCCGGCAAGCACACAGAAATCTACGCCATAGTCACCAAGCAGCGCCTTGACGCGAGCCTCGTCATTCATATCCTTGCCCGTGACAACCACGCTGTCAACACCCAAGCGCTCAGCACGCTGGCGCACATAGGCATCCTCCTTGTTTGTAACCACCAGCGCAACTTGCGCCACGTCGCTACCCTCAAAATACTTGATAATCCTCTCGGCATTGGTGCCGTTGCCAGAGGCAAAAATCACAATCTTGCGCATGACCTGTAATGTTTATAGCGAAGCCCCTTCCGTCTCTTCCCCTTGGGGGAGCCGGAGGGGGCTTCCTTTGGTGGGTGCTGATGGATTCGAACCACCGAAGTCGAAAGACAGCAGATTTACAGTCTGCCCCATTTGGCCACTCTGGAAAACACCCTTGC
>OCTW011559214.1_pt1 | contig 11416 bp, 12 predicted proteins | sample 1539671 | NCBI WGS metagenome assembly OCTW01 (sample SAMN02144230, study PRJEB22623) | gut metagenome | biome: sheep rumen | host: Ovis aries | place: New Zealand | reverse complement strand
GTTCCTGAATATATCATGAAAACCATTATGCAGAAGGTAAAATCTGATTGTGTTGTTGTTATAGATACATTTGATAATTTACATTGCGAATTCTAACAATTCGTTATTGGGTTTTTAACATATTATCATCAACACCAGATGTCTTATGGATTTTTCCATCTTTACTTACAAAGATGGCTTCAGTATCAGGTATGGATTCAATGAAATCCATACCTTTTTTTAATCCATATGCAAAGGCAATAGTAGATAAAGCATCTCCATCAGTGGAAGAACTATTAATTATAGTTACGCTGTCTAATTCATTATCAACAGGATATCCTGTATTAATATCAATTATATGATGATATTTCTTGCCATTATATTCAAAATAACGTTGATAGTCACCAGAAGTAACAATAGATTTGTTTGACACACTTAATGCACAAAGGGGAGTACCTGATTCGTCAAAAGGTTTTTGTATTCCAATATTGTAATTTGTATTGCCATCTTTTTTATCAAGGCATAGAACATTGCCACCCAGGTTAATAACACCTTTATTAATGCCGTTTTCATTAAGATAATCTTTGATTTTATCAGCAATAAAGCCTTTGGCAATACCTCCAAGATCAAGTTGTTCTTTATCAGTTAAAAGTCTGACCTTGTTTTCTACAATTTCTATATTATTATAGTTAAAACCCATTGCATTATTGATTTCTTCCTGAGTTGGAGGAACAGTTCTATTCTTAATATCCCATAGAGTTGTTAATTTTCCAATAGAAATATCAAATGCATCATTAGAAATATCTCCATAATACTTTCCTTTATTAATAAGGTCTACAGTATCTTGGTTAACTTCAACAAACTCACAATTTGCATGGTTAATCTTATATATATCCGAGTTTTCCTTAGTATTACTAAGCATATCATCATATTTCTTAGCTATATTAAAACATTCATTAATATAATCCTTCGAATTATCGCCATACAGAGTAATAGTAATGATAGTATCAAGTGCAAATCCATTCTTGGTAACAGGCTTATTAGAATTTATATTACAAGAGCATGAGCAAAGTCCAATTACCATTATCATACAAAATATTATGCTTATTATTTTAAAGCCGGTTTTATGTGACATATATTATCTCCTTAAGGTGTCTTATTTGGCGCAGAACATATTAAGCTACTTAGTTTTGCTATATGTTTGAATATATATTTATATCTGATAGTTCTTCGCCAATAATATGTAAGTGATTGATGTTTAATTGTTTTTAATATTAGGACGGAAAACGCGACAAATTCGCCATCCAGGCTCAGTTGTCGCTAATTTCGACATCCATGTCGAAATTTTTCCTACCTTAAACAATCACTAACATATTCTATGCTCGAACTAATGCTATAAATATATATTCAAACATATAGCAATAAAAGATAGCGTGTGTTGTTCTGCACTTAATTACTTACTTTGGGTATTTAGCATGTTATACTATCTAGATACGAATTTAACTAAAGCTTAGTATATGTTAGTAATTGATTCTACGAGAAAAATTCGTGACATGGATGTCACGAATAGGTGCGAACCGTCTGGATGACGGATTTCGCACCGGTTTTCGTCCAATTATAGATTAATACGTAATATCAATTATATAGTGATTTTTCCGTCAAAATATGGTAAATTAATATCTTGGAAGTTTTTGTTTTCATATATGATTTATTTGTTTATATTATAGGTTATAAATATTATTAAATTTTACACTAGATATTTTAACAAAGGGAAGATTATGTTACAAGAAATAGATTTTACCAACAAAAAAAGAGTTGTAATAAAGATAGGTTCTAATTCACTTCTTCATAAATCATCTGGAAGAATTGATTATCTTAAGATTGAAAAGCTTATTAGAGAGATAGTTGACCTTAGAAATAGAGGAATAGATGTATGCCTTGTGTCTTCCGGTGCAATTGCAGTAGGAAGAGAATCATTTGAAAATGGCATTGGTGAAGAGACAAATGCCAAGAAACAGGCTCTCGCATCTATTGGGCAGGCAAGGCTTGTAAGCATATATCAGAACATTTTTAGAGAGTATAACCAGGAAGCCGGCCAGGTTCTTATGACTAAGAATACAATTACTGATAATGTATCGAGAAAAAATGCTCAAAACACATTTGAAGCTTTATTTGATCTTGGAATTGTTCCAATTGTTAATGAAAATGATACAATTTCAACTTTTGAGATGCAATTTGGAGATAATGATACACTTTCAGCACTTGTGGCTTACCTTATTAAAGCGGATTTACTTATTCTTCTTACAGATATTGACGGATTATATACGTCTAATCCACGTACCCATGAAGATGCAAAGTTTGTGCCGCTAGTGGAGAATATTGATGATGTAATCGATATGGGTTCTAGTTCTGTAGGCTCAAGTGTAGGTACAGGCGGTATGCACACAAAGCTTATTGCAGGAAAAATTGCTACATTATCGGGAGCAGATATGGTAATTGCTAATAGCAAGGATTTATCAATTATTCATGAAATAATAGATGCGAATTTTAAGGGAACAGTGTTTAAATCTAATTATGATGAATATTTTGATGTTCTAGGTTATATTGAAGATAATTATAGTTATTAAACACTTAAATAGAGGGAATATTAATGATTACTCAAAAAACTATTGATAGAATTAATGAACTTGCCCATAAATCCAAGAAAGAAGGACTTACTCCTGCAGAGAAAGAAGAGCAAAAGAAGCTTAGACAAGAATATATTGAAGCAATTAGAGGAAATATTAGAAGTCAGCTTGACAATGTAGATATATTAGAATCAGATGGAACAACAACACATTTAAGCGATGTAAGAAAGAAGCATATGCATGAAAAGTAATAAAAGAATTAGAACTAAGATTCTTATGAAAAGAGCAAGGCTTTCTGAAGAAGAAATACTTGATGGTTCTAATAGGATTGCTAATATACTTGAAATAATTATTAATAGATCAGGAACGAAAGATATTTTATGCTTTTATCCTCTTGATAAAGAAGTAAACCTTCTTGGTTTATATAAGAAATTGTTATCTAAAGGTCATAATCTTTTCTTTCCGGTATCGGGAGAAGAAGAGATTGACTTTTATAAGATTGATAACTTGAATGATTTTGAAAAAGGAAAATTCAATGTATATGAGCCAATTGGTAGAGAAAATAAATTCTTAGATAAAGAAGCTCTTGTTATTTGCCCAGGACTTGCCTTTGATAGAAAGAATAATAGAATTGGTTATGGCAAAGGTTATTATGATAGATTCTTGAAGAAACATCAAAACACTACGCCCATAGGAGTATGCTTTGGCTTCCAAATGGTTGAAGAACTTAATGTAAGCTTCTGGGATGTTCCTATGGAAATGATTGTTACAGACACAGTACTCAAGAGATAAATTATATTACAAGGAGATTAATGATGGACTTAATTGAATTATGTAAGAACGCTAAAGAATCAAAATATATTATAGCTAAATTAGATACTAACACTAAGAATAAAGTGCTTTTTGAAACAGCAACAAAGCTAATTGAGGATTCGAAAGACATTATTAAAGGTAATGAATTAGACTTAAAAAGAGCTAAAGAAAACAACATGCCAGAAAGCCTTCAGGATAGACTTTTGCTTAATGAAGATAGAATCAAGGGGATTGCAGAAGGTATTAGACAAGTAGCTTCTCTTGATGATCCAATAGGCGAAGTTACATCTATGAAGAAGCGTCCTAACGGTCTTGAGATTGGCAAAAAACGTGTTCCTATGGGAGTAGTAGGTGTAATATACGAAGCAAGACCCAATGTTACCGCAGATGTATTCTCCCTTTGCTTTAAGACAAGCAATGTGTGTATTCTTAAGGGGGGCTCAGATGCACTAGAATCTAACAAAGCTATTGTAAGCGTCATCCACAAAGTTCTTTTGGATAATAATATTCCAATTCAAGCTTGTACTTTAATTGAGGATAATGATAGAGCTACTACCACACAATTTATGAAGATGAAAGATTATGTAGATGTTCTTATTCCACGTGGTGGAGCTGGTCTTATTCGCTCAGTTGTGGAAAACGCAACAATTCCTGTGATTGAGACAGGAACCGGTAATTGTCATGTATATGTTGATTCAACGTGTGATATTGATATGGCTCTTGATATTGTTGAAAATGCCAAGACTCAACGTATTGGTGTATGTAATGCCTGTGAGTCTCTTGTAGTCCATAAGGATATTATTGATAAGTTTCTACCAGCTCTTGAGAAGCGATTAAAGGACAGAGTGGAACTAAGATGTGATAATAGAGCATTAGAAAAGATTTCAAGCGGAATAAAGGCTTCAGAAGAAGACTATAGAACAGAATATCTTGATTACAAATTATCTATTAAGACTGTTGATAGCATAGATGAAGCTATTAGTCACATTAATAAGAATAATACAGGACATTCAGAATCAATTGTGTCTAATAATTATGATAATGTACAGAAATTCTTAAATGAAGTTGATGCCGCATGTGTATATGCTAATGCTTCAACCAGATTTACGGATGGATTTGAATTTGGATTTGGTGCCGAAATTGGTATAAGCACTCAGAAACTTCATGCCAGAGGACCTATGGGGCTTGAAGCTTTAACAAGTTCAAAATACGTAATATATGGTAATGGTCAGATTAGATAGTTACTGGAGAGACAATGGATAAATTAGCTAGAAATAAAGAAGATATCGAAGAAACTAATATTCAGTATGAATATATCAATAAATTAAAAAGTATTATCAAATCAAAATCTGATAGTTTAAATAGACCTCTCACCTATAATGTTACCACATTTGGATGCCAGATGAATGCCAGAGATTCTGAGAAACTTGTTGGAATTCTTGAGGAAATAGGATACATTCCATCAAAGGATGAGAATGCTGATTTCGTAATATATAATACGTGTACAGTTAGAGAAAATGCTAATAATAAGGTATATGGCCGACTGGGATATCTACATTCCCTTAAGAAAAAGAATCCCGACATGATAATTGCACTATGTGGATGCATGATGCAGGAAGAAGTCGTAATTAATAAGCTAAAAGAATCATATAGATTTGTTAATCTTATTTTTGGTACACATAATATTTTTAAATTCCCGGAACTTCTTTATAACACATTCAAATCAAATGATATGATAATTGACATATGGGAAGATACTAATCGTATTGTTGAGAAGCTTCCTGTCTCAAGAAAGTATTCATTCAAATCAGGTGTCAATATTATGTTTGGATGTAATAATTTCTGTAGCTATTGTATTGTGCCTTATGTAAGAGGACGTGAGCGCTCTAGAAAGCCGGAAGAGATAATTGATGAGATTGAGTACCTTGTGGATGACGGTGTAAAAGAAGTAATGCTTCTTGGGCAAAATGTTAATTCATATGGTAAAGGATTAGAAGATAATATTAATTTTGCAAAGCTTCTTCAGAAAGTTGACGATATTAAGGGATTAGAACGAATTCGTTTTATGACAAGTCATCCTAAGGATTTATCTGACGAACTCATAGAAGTTATGGCAAATTCTAAGAATGTATGCAATCATTTACATTTGCCACTTCAATCAGGCAGTAGCAAGATTCTAGCTAAGATGAATCGTCATTATGATAAAGAGACCTATCTCAATCTTGTTGACAAGATAAGACATAAAATGCCGGATATTGCCCTTACTACTGATATAATTGTGGGATTTCCAGGAGAAACAGAAGAAGATTTTCTTGAAACAATGGATGTGGTAAGAAAAGTTGAATTTGATTCTGCATTTACATTTATCTATTCTAAGAGAACAGGAACACCAGCTGCAACTATGGATAATCAGATTCCTGAAGATATTATAAAAGAAAGATTCAATAGATTATTAGAAGAAGTACAGCAAATAAGTCGAAGAAAAGCAAAAAACTATACGGGCAGCCTTCAAAGTGTCCTTGTGGAAAATGTTAATTCTCAAGACGCTACACTTGTAAGCGGAAGAATGAGTAATAATTCTATTGTACATTTCCCCGGAGATGACAACTTGATTGGCAAGATAGTTAATGTTAAGCTTTCAGAATGCAAAGGGTTTTATTATATTGGAGAGTTACATGAGTAAATGGCTTAAAAAGCGAGATATTATTCTAATAATATCTTTACTTCTTGTGGGAGTAATTGCTCTTTTGATATGGCATTTTATATATTCTGTTGATGGTAAATTCGTATCTGTAGAACAAAGAGGCAATTTAATTGGCACATATCCTCTTAATGTAGATAAGGAAATAGAGATTGAACATAGAGGACAGGTTGTTAATAAGATTATTATAGAGGATGGCTACTGTTATATGGAAAATGCCGAGTGTCCGGATCATCTATGTATAAAGCAGGGGAAGATAGAGAAAATTGGTCAGACTATAGTATGTCTGCCTAATAGGGTTGTTGTTACTGTTATCTCTGATAGTGATACAGAATATGATAGTATAGCAAATTAAACTATATATAGGGAGATTTATGAAGAAATCATTACCTGCACTTGCAGTTTTTTTGACATTTGCATTAATATGCAGTTATATAGAATCGCTAATTCCCATACCATTTGGCGTTCCGGGAATGAAGCTTGGTCTTACTAATGTAGTAATAATTCTGCTATTATATTTGTTTGGCCCTATAGATGCAATTGTCGTATCAATCTTAAGGATACTTCTTATTGGATTTATGTTCGGTAATATCTATTCTATATGTTATAGTCTGGCTGGCGGACTACTTAGTTTTGTATGTATGTATCTTCTATACAGATTCTCTAAGTTCAAAATGATTACTGTATCTGTCGTTGGTGGTTTTATGCACAATGTAGGGCAACTTATTATTGCTATATTGTTCTTTGAGAATACATATCTTATATATTATCTTCCTGTACTCTTAATAACTGGTGTTGTGACAGGAGCTGTAATCGGTGTTATTGCACAGGCTGTGTATGCAAGAATTGATAAATTCATACATAAAGACGATATATCGAATGAAAATATTAAGAATAAATCCAATGAAGAACTGGTAGAAAGAAAGGATAATACATGATAGCTTTTCTAAACGGAAGAATAGATAGTATTGATGATAATTATATATATATAGATTGTAATGGCATAGGATATAGAGTCATGATGTCTGCATCTGACTTAAATGATATTGGAAAAATCGGAGAAAACGTACGTATTTATACACATTTTCATGTAACCGAGAATGAATTGTCTCTATATGGCTTCGTTTCTAAAAAGAGTAAAGAATTATTTGAAATGCTTATATCGGTTAATGGAATAGGACCTAAAGCAGGAATTGCTATACTTAGTGAACTTACTCCTGATGAATTAATGAAGGCTTTAATTACTGGAGATTCCAAGGCAATTTGTGCTGCCAAAGGCGTTGGTAAGAAAATTGCTGAAAGAGCTATCCTAGAACTTGGGAATAAAATTGACGCAAGTGAAATTATTAATTCAAACTCTACAAGAATTGAAAGTGCCTATGATTCTGATATCATTATGGCGCTTGAAGCCTTAGGCTATTCTAGAAGGGAATCTACAGAGGCTCTTAATAGTGTTGATTATGTTGAGGGCATGAGCGAAGAAGATTTGCTTAAAGAATGCCTCAAGGTAATGATTTAACATTTGATAAAGGAAAACAATATGAAACGTGTAATTTCTACAGAACTCAAGAAAGAAGAAGAAATTGTTGAAGCAACATTAAGGCCGAAGAATCTTAATGAATACATCGGTCAGGATAATGTAAAAGAAAACCTTAAAGTATATATAGAAGCTGCAAAAAAACGTAGTGAGTCTCTAGATCATGTACTTTTATATGGACCACCTGGACTTGGCAAGACAACCCTTTCTAATATTATAGCAAATGAAATGGGTGTTAATATCAAAATAACATCTGGACCCGCAATTGCAAAACCGGGTGAAATGGCAGCTATTCTTAACGGTCTTAAGGAGAACGATATCCTGTTTATAGATGAGATTCACCGACTAAATAGACAGGTAGAAGAAGTATTATATCCGGCAATGGAAGATTACTGTATTGATATTATGATTGGCAAAGGGCAAAGTGCCAAGTCAATTAGATTGGAACTTCCCAAGTTCACATTAATTGGTGCAACAACAAGAGCTGGACTACTTAGTGCACCACTTCGTGATAGATTCGGCGTTATTTTCCATATGGAGTTTTATAATCCGGAGGAATTAGCTACAATTGTAAATGCATCTTCTAAAGTATTAAATGTTGATATTGATAGTAAAGGTGCTTATGAAATAGCAAGAAGAAGTCGTGGAACTCCTCGTCTTGCTAATAGACTTCTTAAGAGAGTAAGGGATTTCGCAGAAGTAGAATATGATGGAACCATAACAGAAGATGTTGCAAGACAGGTACTAGACCGCCTTAATGTGGATTCAATGGGACTAGATGTTAATGACAGGAATATACTTCTTACAATTATTGAGAAATACAATGGTGGCCCTGTGGGAATCGATACCCTATCGGCAACAATTGGAGAAGATGCTTCTACTATTGAAGATGTATATGAGCCATATCTGGTTAAGGAAGGATTAATAACTAGAACTCCTAAGGGAAGAGTGGCAACAGAGTCTGCTTTTTTGCATTTTGGCATTAAGTATCTTGAATAAAGGGTTAATATATGGTTAAATAAAGGTGTTAAGTTGTTTTAGGAGGAATGTTATGTCTGCCAAGAAAAATACAGAAGTACTTATAGGTGGAAAAAAATATACTATCTCTGGGTATGAAGAGGAAGAGTATCTACAGAGAGTTGCGTCATATATTAATTCTAAGCTTAAGGAATTTAATGAAATAGATAGTTTCAGAAAGCTTCCTCAAGATATGAAGTCAATACTTACGGAAGTAAATATTGCCGATGATTATTTTAAGGCAAAGGAACAGATAGATAAACTCGAAAGTGATTGCGAAACAAAAGATCAAGACATATTCAAATTCAAGCACGATCTTATTAATCTTCAAGTCGAAAACGAAGAACTTAAGAAGCGTATAGAGAGTTTAGATGAAGAGAAGAAGGAATTACTTCTTGCAAAAACCAAATTAGAAGCATCTCTTGAAGAATCACTTCTCGGACCATCTACAAGTAATTATAATTAAATTTAACTAATAAATTCCCAGCCATTGTGTTGGGGATTTTTTATAGAAAGGATTATAAATGCGTGATTTTGAAGTTCTTGCGCCAGCGGGAGACTTGGATATTTTCAAATCAGTTATTGATGCTGGTGCAGATGCTGTATATTTTGGCGGGAAACACTTTTCTGCAAGAGCCTATGCTAATAACTTTGATTATGAAGAAAGTAAAGAAGCATTAAAATATGCACATTTGCATAATAAAAAGGCTTATCTAACCCTTAATACATTAATAAAAAACAAAGAATTTGATGATGATTTGTATAATTACATCAGGTTTTATTATGAGAATGGACTAGATGGAATTATTGTACAGGATATAGGTCTTATCAAATATATCAGAGAAGTATTTCCTGATTTAAATGTTCATGGAAGCACTCAACTTGCTGTATGTAACTCTAATGGAGTAAGGCTCTTTGAGAAGCTTGGTGTAACTCGTATTGTACCTGCTAGGGAATTGTCTCTTGAAGAAATAAGGACTATATATGATAATACCAAAATAGAGCTTGAAGTCTTCGTACATGGTGCTCTATGTTATTGTTATTCCGGAGATTGTCTTATGAGCAGTCTTATAGGTGGCAGAAGTGGCAATCGTGGAAGATGTGCACAACCTTGTCGCCTTGAATACGACGTATATAACGGCAAGAACAAGTTAAACAGTAGAGGAGGATATGTTCTTAGTCTAAAAGACTTGTGTGGGATTAACGACCTGGATAAACTTTATAGAAGCGGAGTAACTTCTCTTAAAATCGAAGGTCGAATGAAAAAGAAACAGTATGCAAGTAACGTAGTCAATATCTATAGAAGATATGTGGACCTGCTATTAAATAACCTGTCAAAGGGAATTGATTCATATGAAGTGTCAGATAAAGACAAGAATCTATTATTAGATCTTGGTAATAGATGCGGATTTACAAATAGCTATTATTACGGCAAAAAGGATAGAATGGTTACCTTTGAGAGTCCAAGCCATGAGAATAAGGACGTTAGTTATTGCTTTGAGGAAATGAAAATTCCTGTAAAATGCAAATTTACAGCCAGAATCAATGAACCAATTGAACTTGTGGTTGCAAAAGATGATATTAAAGTTAATCTTAAGGGCGTAAACTGTGAAATTGCAAGTAATAAACCGGTAAATATATCTGATATTGATAAAAGATTAAATAAAACCGGAAATACCAGCTTTTACTTCGAAGAAATAGAACATGATATTGATAACAACATTTTTATTCCCCTTGGAGACGTTAACAGACTTAGAAAAGAAGCCCTTGATTTATTAGAAGAAAAGATACTATATCCATTTAAAAGGAATATACCAGACATTATATCTACTCAAAATATACAAAGTGTAGATAATAAAGATTCTAAAAAAATATCTGATTTAATAATATCTATTCAAAATACATATCAATTGGATGTCTTATCAGCAAATAATAGTCTAAAGAATGTTGATTTGGTAATTTCTTTAGCTGATATAAAAGATTTTATAGATATTGAAAGAATTAGAAAGATGTCTGTTTTCAATAATATATTTGTTGAATTTCCAACTGTTATAAGGAAAGAATCTAAAGAATTATTAGAACAAAACGTTGAAATAATAAGAAAGTATGATGGATATATAGTTTCTAGTTATGACGGAATGGAATTTATTAGAGAAAATAAGTTAAAGGGTGTTGTTATTTCCGGAAGCTACATTTATACATTTAACAATAATTCAATAAGAGCAATACGTGAATTAGGAGTTGATTATAATATAGCACCTTATGAATTAAACTATAAAGAACTTTCCCATAGGAATAATTCTAATAGTATTATTACAATCTATGGTAAATATCCAATGATGATTACTAATAATTGTATTAATAAGAATTGCTTAAAATGTGATAAAACGCAAAAAAGTTTAACTTTAAAAGACAAAAAAGGTCATAGCTTTCTTGTGCGGAATTTATGTAATGTATGCTATAATGTCATTTATAATGAAAATGTCACTTATTTATTAGACGAAAGGAAAAAGCTAAGTGATATAGGATTTAATCATTTTGTTATGAATTTTGTCGATGAAGATAAAGATTTGATTAGTAGCGTTATTAATGATTATTATGATTCTTTTGGTGAAAATATGATTAACATCGAATATAAATATACAAAAGGTCATTTTAAAAGAGGAGTAGAATAATGGCTCATATAGTAGTCTACGTTAGTAGATTTATACTTGTATTTTTATTTGCAATTTATACATATGA
>OCTW011457186.1_pt1 | contig 11416 bp, 4 predicted proteins | sample 1539671 | NCBI WGS metagenome assembly OCTW01 (sample SAMN02144230, study PRJEB22623) | gut metagenome | biome: sheep rumen | host: Ovis aries | place: New Zealand | reverse complement strand
AGCAATCCAATGGAAACAAAAACAAGCGAGACGTAGGGGCGACCCCGTGTGGTCGCCCCAAGGCGCGCAGGCGAGCAGTAGCGACGTGTCGTGACACGTCGCAAGTCGAGCAATCCCATGGGAACAAAAACAAGCGAGACGTAGGGGCGACCCCGTGTGGTCGCCCCAAGGCGAGCAGGCACGTGTCGTGACACGTCTCATCAAAATGAAACAGCCCCGCCCCCCAATATATTAATATATATTATTTCACCTGCGCACCCGGCACGCGAAGGAGCGTCATCGGCAGTTCGAGGCCGGCTTCATCGCTCGCGGCCAGCACCATGCCCTGCGATTTGAGGCCGAACATTTCGCGCGGTTTGAGGTTCGTCACGACGAGGACGTAGCGACCGACCATCGATTCGGGGGTGTAGTGTTTCGAGATGCCCGAAACGATTTGCACAGGCCCGTCGGGATGGCCGATTTCGATTTGGCTGCAAAGGAGTTTGTTCGATTTTTTGACCTTTTCACAGGCTAGGACTTTGCCGACGCGAATGTCGAGTTTTTCGAAATCTTCGAAGTCGATGAGTTCCTTGAGTGGACGGCGCTCGATTTCGGCGACCTTCGTTTCTTCGACTTTTTCTTCGCCGGGGAGCGTCGCGGCGGCAGGCGCAGGTTCGGCGGGGGCTTCGACGACGAGGGCATCGAACGTTTCGCGCTCGGGGCGGATGTACGTTTTTTCGACGTTCGAAATCACATTGTTATCGCCGAGGGCGTTGTCGAGGTCGGCCAGATTCTGGTCGCCGATGTTGAGCTGCGCAAAGATTTTGGCCGAGAAATCGGGCACGACCGGCTTGATGGCAATCGCGATGAGGCGCACCACTTCGGCACATGCGGTCACAATGGCGCGCGCCATCTCGGGATCGGCATTGTCGCCTTTCAGATAGGCCCACGGCGCCTTTTCCTGATAGAACAGGTTTGCGGCGTTGCCGATTTCGCAGATTGCCTTGATGGCTGCGGCCGTATTGAGTTCGGCATAGTCATCGGCGACTTCAAGGACGCGCGCTTTGGCATCCGCAATAAGTTTGCGGCAATCGTCGTCAAAGCGGGCTGTCGAGAGCTTTCCGCCCAGCTTGGTTTCGGCAAACGAGAACGAACGGTTGTGCAGATTCGCAAGATTATCGATGAGGCCAGAACGCACACGGAAATAGAAATCTTCGATGTTCAGGTCGATATCGTCGACGCCGGTCGAAAGCTTATTGGCAAAATAGAAGCGCAGATAAGCCGCCGGCAGCACTTCGAGATACTTTCTGGCCAGGATGAACGTCCCGCGGGATTTGCTCATCTTGGTGCCGTTGACCGTCAAGAAGCCATGCGCATGCACGCGGTGCGGCAGCTCGAACCCGGCCACCTTGAGCATCGCCGGCCAGAACAGCGTATGAAAATAGATAATATCCTTGCCGATGAAATGCCAAATCTCGGTATCCTTGCTGCGCCAGTATTTATCGAGATCCTCGCCATCTTTCTTGCACCAGTTGGCCGTCGACGCAATATATCCAATCGGCGCATCCATCCATACATAAAAGTATTTATCGGGATGGCCGGGAATCTCAAAGCCAAAGTAAGGTTTGTCGCGCGAAATGTTCCAATCCTGCAGGCCTTCGTCGATCCAGGTCTTGACGAAATTGCGCACCTCGGGCAGCAGCGCATCCGAATCGGCAAAGTCGCGCAAAAAGTCGCTCAGCTGGCTAATCGACACGAAGAGATGGTGCGACTCGCGCACGACCGGCACCGAACCATCGAGCACGCAGTGCGGTTCGGCCAAATCGAGCGCATCGTAATGCGCCTTGCACACCTCGCAGCAGTCGCCGTACTGATCGGGCGCGCCGCACTTGGGGCATTTGCCCTTCACGTACCTGTCGGGCAAAAAGCGGTTCATCGATTCGCTGTACAGCTGCTTGACGACTTGCTCGCGAATATGCCCGGCCTTGAGCAGCTTGTCATAAATGAAATACGCCAGCTCCTTGTTTTCCGGGCTGTTCGTCGAATAATAGTTCGCAAATTCGATATCAAAGCCTTTAAAATCGGCAGTATGCGACTCATAAGCCTCGGCAATGAGCTGCTCAGGCGCAATCCCGCGCTTCGTGGCGCTGATTTCAATCGGCGTACCGTGGGTATCGTCGGCACACATATAGAGGGCTTCATGACCCATCATGCGCATGGCACGGGCAAAAATATCGGTTTGAATGACTTCGACCATGTGGCCGAGATGAATGGCACCGTTGGCATAAGGTAAACCGCTCGTAATCAGCAGGCGACGTTTATTCATGAAGGACTCCGTTCTGTGTCGTCCGGCTCTGCACACAATATGCATGGTCACCGGGCGCAATCATAAGGCGCAAATGCGCCGCGCGGCTTATACCATAAATGTGGGCGCATGTGGGACACGTTTTTATGGTTTTTGTTGGGGGCGCAGGCTATTGGCCGTTCGGCCAATACGCCATGCGCGGGCTCGCCTTGCGACGTGTCACGACACGTCGCTACTGCTCGCCTGCGCGCCTTGGGGCGACCACACGGGGTCGCCCCTACGTCTCGCTTGGTTTTGTTCACTGGGGATTGCTCGCCTTGCGACGTGTCGCGACACGTCGCTACTGCTCGCCTGCGCGCCTATTGCCTGCCGGCAATACGGCGCGCATTTTCTCCCTCGAAAAAATGTCATTCCCCGCCAAAAACTCACTCGAAAAAGTTGTCACACAGATCAAAAACTCACTCGAAAAAGTTGATCGCCCATTACTTTTCCTAAGGAAATCAAATAATTTGCTTACAGAAAGATAAATTATATTGTCCATTTTGCAGCAAGCACAGATAGTTGACTTTCCTTATGCCATCGATTCTCCACAAAATCACTGTATTTGCATATTGCTCTCCTTTTCGAGGAGACGCGCGGGAATTTTCAGCATCAAAGATGTCTTTGGGTGCCGCACGTTTTCCATCGTTCGAGTTCCCCAAAAGCAATAAATCCTGGAGCTTCAGTAAACCAGAATAGCGTTCAACTTTTTCGTTCCAAGGCAAATCATGACTGCGCTCATCAAATCATAGTTAGCCACAGTCTCATAAACCTCGCCAACGAGCTGTTTTTCGGTGATTTGATAAGTATTAATTGTATTGTGCCGATACAACGGTGGATCAAACAAACCCAAATCGAGTAAACCTTTTTGATATTTTCGTAGTGTGCATGTTCAAACTCATTTGTTGGAGAGAATGAAAGAATCTGCCCGCGTATTGGCGCAGCTAAAAGCGGGCAGTGCGGCGGCGTATCGCGCAGCGATAGCCCGCCGCTGGCGAGCTGTAGGGGACGGCCACGCGTGGCCGTCCCCAAGGCGAGCACGCAATCCCGGTATATCTTTCGATGTTATCGAACAATGTTATTTGATACTACCAAACAACATCATTTGACAGTATCAAATAAAACTGATAAATCGATTGTTCGGGAGGAGATGCCATGATAAGACGATTAGATCTCGAACAAATCATTCAAAAACAAGCAAAAGAGATGATGCAGGAGGACGCCAAAGAGATTGAGCGCAATATTCTTTCTTTAAGCGTTACATCCGGATTTGCGCATATCATCACAGGCATCCGTCGATGCGGCAAAAGCACGATGATGCGACAAATAATGCATAAAAACAAGGAGAGAAAATCGGTCTATCTCAATTTTGATGACATTCGTCTGAGCAGTTTTGACAAGTCGGATTTTGTCCGCCTGCATGAAATCATTGTGGACAGTGATATTCAGGTGCTCTTTTTTGATGAAATACAGTTAGTCTCCGGTTGGGAAGTATTCATTCATCAATTACTGAGAGAATCGCACTTAATATATATCACTGGGTCCAATGCATCATTATTAAGCGTTGAACTTGGTACACATCTGACCGGTCGGCATCTGAATTTTGAACTATTTCCTTTTTCCTATCCAGAATATTTACAATATATGCAGACAAGTGCTTCGGCTAAGTCATTAAGAGAATATCTGGAGCAGGGAGGGATGCCGGAATACTTAAGAACACGAAATATTCAGGTTATTCAATCGTTGATCGATGATATTTTAATGCGGGATATTGCCGTTCGAAGAGGCATACGTGACGTTTCCAGTCTACGGCAGCTTGCCGTCTATCTGCTCACAAACACCACCAAATTGTTTTCTGCAACCAGTCTGGCTAAAACGCTGAGATTAAAAGCTGTCAGTACCATATTGGAATATATTGGGTACATGCGAGATGCATATCTGATTGATATTATAGGCCAATATAGCTGTTCACTAAAAGCAACGACCCGAAACCCCAAAAAGGTCTATGCCATCGATAATGGATTTATCACGGCAGTGACCGTATCACAAACCGAAGATTCTGGACGACTGCTGGAAAATATGGTTTATATATGTCTTCGTCAAAAGTATGCCAATCATATCTATTACTATCACAATTCAGGAGAATGTGATTTTATTATTACAGATATTAATAATCACCCGAAGGAAGCCATTCAGGTTTGTTACGAGATCACCTCTGAAAATTTCGATCGTGAAATCCGCGGGTTGAGCGAGGCTATGCGCGAACTCAAGCTATCGACAGGAATCATATTAACCATGAACGAAAAAGACACATTGGATATTCCGGAGGGCTGCATACAAATTATCCCCGTACATCAATGGTGTCTTTCGTTCAAATTGAAATCATGATATAATCTACAATAAGTCTGGTTTTGTTTAGTCAAACCTCAAGGAAACACGTATGCCAAATAAACAGATTATCGTATTTTGTTTTGTTGCAGCCACCCTGTGTTCGTGCAACGCCAAGTCCAATCCCACCGTCTCCGAAACAGTGACCAATCAGGAACAGGCTGCTCAGAATGCAGACGATAAGCCCGCGTCATGTGGAGACACCGTTTGTAAAGATGGTGAGATATGCAAAGACAATCGATGCGAAGCGGCTGTTCCTGCGGATAATCAGCCCGCAGCCCCGGATGCTCAGCCTGCACCATCGGGAAATCAGCCCCCCATTACGCAGACTGCAGACGATGACCACCCGCAGTGCGGTGAAACCGTTTGTCAATTTGGTGAAATCTGCAGGGACAACCAGTGCAAGACAAAATTCGAAATGAATATCTATCTTGCACCGATACCCAAAGAAGGCACAGTCAAGAATGATAGTTACGATTATTGGGAATGTCAGAGTGACACCTGTACCTATGAAACAGCTAAGACGACCTATACCATCCCCAAAGGCATCCGTGTGCGTGAAGAGATGGCATATTGCGGCGGGGAAGGCATTGATTTGACTAAAATGAAGGATCACACCTGCACAAACAAAGGCTGGGTCTGTGCATCGCTGGATGGATGCAGTGGATGCGATGGAGCGGAAAGGTGGAACAGTTCCAATGAAGTGACATGTTCACCGGGTGAAAAGTGTCGAAACGGTCACGGCTGCGATTATGCCAATGCAGATATCCCTGAAGTCTCTTTATGCGAAAACGGTGATTGCAAATGCGGCAAGAATCAATGCGGCAAAAATCAGATTTGTGCCTATGGCAACTGTTATTTTGCAGGTGAAATTAGAAACGGATTTGGTGACTGCATATTTGAAGATGATTATGATATTTGCGGAACGAGTGATACCCCCGAACATTTGATTCGCTATCTTTGTCCAAAACGATGTCCGTCAGAAATTCCACCTCAAAAGAAAGATGGATATGAATACGAAACATTCACTTTAGGGGACTGTCATGGCATTGACATCCATTTGTGGACCTGCCAAAGCGAAGCGGGTTGCGAATGCGGCGACAAGAAATGTCCCCAAAAAGCATCCTGCATCAACGGAAAATGTGCGCTGCTTTTTGCCGATGAATATTTAGAGGACTATGAACCTCAAATGCTTGATGCAAGTACATGTGCCACAGACTATTCTGAACTACTGAGCTATCGCCCCAAAGAATCTGCTCAGTATCTGCCTGCTAATATGAATTCTTATCCTTACTTCCGATATTGGTCATGCAGCGCGCCAAATGATTGTATTTGCAATGGCCAGAAATTGCCACAAAACATGATTTGTCATGGAGACGGTGATGGCACGGAGTATATTACAGCGCTCCCAGAAAGATTTGAAGGTACATTACCACATACTCCCAACAATATAAATAATTATATTTATAAAGATAATCAATGGTTCTGTCAAAACGAGTCGTGTTTATGCGGTAATAAACCACTTCCTAAGAATGCCCATTGCAAAGATGATAAGATTTATTGTTATGATAATGAAATGATATCGGATGTAACAGGTTATGAGTGTAATGAAAATGAACGAGAATGGGTCTGTGCATCCGATAAATGTCTTTGCGGCGGCAAAGAACTTCGTCACGGTGCAAACTGTATACATTGGGACGACAATGACTATCAATGCTGCGGCTCTATCGAGCGTGGATGTTTTACCGCACAGACAGCATCTGAGTACGACTGTATTGACAAGGCATGGGTTGTCAATAGCGAAGAAGGTATGCATCACTGCGGGAACAAAGCCTTGCCTGCCGGTGCAAGTTGTGCATCGTATCATGAATGGCAGGACGGAAAAGATGTCTTTGTGGAATATGCCAAATGCGGGGATGAAGAACGCCAAAACTGGGATGATTATCAATGTGAAAACGGCCAATGGAAGTGTGCTTTAGAAGACAAGCCTTGTTTATGTAAAGGAAAACTACTTCCAGAAGGCACACGATGCGAATGGAATCACATCTTAAGTAGGGAATATGCAATATGCGGCGATGAAGAACTCATCGAATGGGATGATTACCGATGTGAAAACGGTCATTGGACGTGCGCACTCAAAGACAAGCCATGTACTTGCAATGGCAAACCACTTCCTGAAGGCGCGAGATGTATTAACAAAAAAGCCTATTGCGGTTCTGACAACCATATAGATAATTGGGACGGATACTCATGCCATAACGGAAAGTGGGTAAAAAAAGCAGAAACAGCAGATAACCATCTTTGTTTTGGACATAAACTCGGTGAAGGCGTGATTTGTCCCTCATACGACAATCATAACTATCATTTTACCTCTGATATCGTAATGTCGAACATGGAATCCTGCGAACACGTTCGTGGTTGTTTGTGCCATGATAAACTATGTCCGCCCTCGGGGATATGTACCGATCATGGCTGCATCGATCCCTTGACAGACAAACCCTTCGAATCCAAAGCCGGCTATCTCGTCAGCGACAAATTAAGGCAATGTGCGCAGCCAAATGGCTGCAAATGCGGTAAAAATAAAATCGAATATCGCGATTATTGTTTTAATGATGAACAATATATTTCGATGAAAAGCTGTGTATCGGATAAAAAGCGAATAATCAGTGAGAATAACTATATATCCTACGAATGTGATTACGGTGATGCACCATGGGATAATGACTGCAAATCTGATCCCGAAATCGATTCTTCACAATATTTTATTCGCGATTGTCTGACCGCCATTCCTTCTTATTTCTCAGATAGAGACGTCGCGCACACTTACTTAAATGTTTGTATTCAAAAAGATGGTTGTCAATGTATTCACAATACATGCAAATATGGCGAAGCTTGTTATAAAGGACAGTGTGTTGCCGATTATCCATGTCATGATTTACATCCTTATGATGAAGATGAATCTGAAATCGGGAAATGTCGTCCGTCAAGACCAGAGGAATAATTTTGCCGGCGCGCCTATTGCCTGACGGCAATACGGCTTGCAAGAGACGTCCGAACGAACGTCTCTGCTCGCCTAGTGGCGACCACATGGGGTCGCCACTACAGCTCGCTTTTTGTTCCCAGGGGATTGCTCGCCTTGCGACGTGTCACGACACGTCGCTACGGTTCGCCTGCGCGCCTATTGCCTGACGGCAATACGGCTTGCTTCATCGTTCATGATTATAAAACATATCACCACTATCGATAGATTTCATCGTGTGATATGATTCACCACTGGTGCAGTTCGTACCTCAATTTTCCCATCCCTAATGAACGTGCGTATGTACAATTCCAAACGAAACCAATTACTTTGTCAATCTCACTTATTCTATGGATGCATCGTGCTTTCCCTGTTCCTCATGGTGGCAAGCGGATGCAAAAAAACAGCGGATGTCCAGCAGGAACCCAAAGCTGCACCTGCAGCCAATGCCCAAGCTGCTGGCGATAATGCGCCTAATGAGAACAAGCCGGAAGCTGCTGCAGATAAAGACGCTGCCCAAGCAGTCCAAGCCGCAACCCCACAGGCTGATGCAGAAAAAGCAGCCAATCCCGGAGCGCCTGCCCCCAAACCGGACGACGCACAGGCTGCACCATTAAAGAAGTGCGAAAAATGGGGAAAGAACCCGATGTTTCAAGACGGCCATGTCTTCAACTACGAGGTCAAAATAGAGCGTGCAGCCTGCTGCGATTTGGATAAGGACGATCCCGAATGGGAATGCGATGAAGACGGCATGTGCGAACTGAACAAAACCGCCAGCATTCAATGCAAAGCATCACTGACGCATACTGAATCCTATTTTTGTGGTTCGACCATCACTTGTACAGATTCGAAAGGCCGGGAGAGCCTCGATTTCCCAGCGGGACATTGGTTTATCGACTCGAATGGCATCTATCATTTCGTTTCGGAAAAGAAGATGATGCTGAACAAACAAACAGCTCCTGGGAATTGCCAAAAAACAGAAAATATACAATGCAAACCCGAGACACTCGCTTATGAATATTCAGAATTTGGAGATGAAGAGCCGCTCATTCCCTTTGCCAAAGCAGACATTCATCGTGATGAATGCGATGAGGGCGGTGATTTCTGTAACGCCTTCCATCTTACTCATAAAGATACAATCTGGGCACGCGAGACATCTGCAGATGGCGGCGACAGTTCATCCGATGCAGTAACACTGGATGAAACCAAAGGCATCACATCATTCAAGAATGATTTTTCGGGCGGTTCAGAACAGCATATCGAAGGGAAGTTGAAATAATCAATTTTAGCGATACACAAATGATTGATAGCAGAGACGTGCCGCGAAGCACGTCTCTGCAGAATGATTATTGCATTTTCAAAGCATCATTAAAGGCATCATTATAAGTATCGGTGTAATTATAGCAATTGCCGCCGGATTTGACATTATTCGGACAATCGCTCGTTTTGCTCTCCGTCTTGATATCATATTTATCAGAGTAATAATTATAGACATTATCCATTTTTACGAGGAAGGCCTTATAAGCATTGGAATTCACCCAATCACTGCTCTTGGCAAATTCTTCCATAGACTTAAACAGCGTCAACCGATTGCCGCTCTTGCTCATGGCTTCGCCAACTTCTATAGCGGTTATGCCTTTTGAATCGCGTTTGATACCAATGATCATGGCCACATGGCCATATTTGTAGATCATATCCGGATATTTTGTCAGATCTGCATCGGTTGGATTATTGTTGCGCACCAGTAAATCACCAGCTTTGGCATCCTTGAATATCGCTTGAAGCGTTTTTTCATCTTTCTTGCTAATGTCTTTAAAATCTTCGTCCTTCAATCTAGTCAGTTTGGGATATGCCTGCAGCAGCCTATTGTTCTTATTGGTAGTATCGGAATAATTACCATCTTTATTATTGACGATATCTTCGCATTTATAATTCCGCTCGACCACTCCACTGGCCTTTCCATCCGGATAGGCCTTTCCACCTTTTCTGCATCTGCCATCCTTTGCAAATAGGTTGGTGTTCCAGTCTCCCAATCCCAGAAAACCATTTCTGAGAGCCCATGTCACGAATCCCGTACATTCCAGACCATTGTACGGGAATTCGAGATCTTCCCCCTTGTATTTGGACTTAAATGGTTCATTGTACGCTCCGCCCCAGGGAACGACGTCATCTCTTATAATATTGGATTCGTCATGATTTGTAGTAGAATTATAAGCATTCGAAGTCAGGTTTAACCCGTGAATATCAACCTTTAATACATCGTCCAATTCGCCCTTTGTGAACAGATAATGACTGAGTACTTTTTTGTGATTGTTCACCCCATTGGATGTGTACGGAATATCGTAGGGGAACTGCAAAATTAAGAACCGTGCCGCAGCAACGACACTGGCACGTGTACCATAAAAGCTGCCATCTTTTTTGAGCATTTTGGCATGTATATATTTGATGTACATATCCTTGTCGATGACGGCTAACTCTTCCTCACTAAATGTCTTTACACCGTACTCATTTTTAGGGCCGTATTTTGTCTTATTCCCGCCAAGGTTGGCTTTTGTGTTGTCCAGCTTGGGGTCGTATTTAATAAAGCCCTTTTTAGGATTTGTCATCATCTGTTGTCCGGGACAATAACCATTGCGGTAGATCAGGTCATTTGTCTTTATAAAACCGCCCGTATCGAAATAAGGCTTGAGCGTCAGTGTAGCCTCATCTGTTTCTCCAGCGCTGTTTTTAACAGCGATTTTCACCGTCTTGAGATGCCTGGTATAGCCAACAAACTGGACGGTTTCGGTGTTGTCTTTCTTTATAATACATTCGCTCAATTTTGTTGACAGGGTCTTATCACTCTTTCTGCACTTCAGAACAGGCATGTCTTGATCAGCAGCTTTGCCATCTACCGTCCAGACCAATTTCGAACCGTCCAAACTGGTCGCAACTAACTTGTTGGAAACGGAGCTGAGCATGACATCAAGCGAAGCCGGGCTAAGAGTAACGTTGATTACCTTGCATTTGCCATCGACACATATCTCGCCAGTCTTACACTCCATGCGTGAGCAAGGATCGATGAGTTCGCAGGCATTTTTTCGACAATATTCATCTTCTTTGCAAGTATACTTGCCACACATGCAGACTCCCGCAATGCAGGTCTCTCCGTCTTTGCATGCACTGCACGGCATCGGAACATCCTTGCAAATGCCATTTTCGCAATACTGCTCCGCCCCACAGGATATCTTCTTGCAGTCAGGTTCCGAAACAATCGGCTTACAGGCACCATCCTCACATACCTCATTATCCCCGCAGACCGGATCGCAGTCCGATATTGGTCCATCCGAATCATGGGGTACACTATTGCAGACGCCATCCACACAGGATTCGTCAGCACCACACTCCTCATCACCGCAAAGGCACTTGCCTTCTTCGCAGTGCTCACCTTCTTTGCAAGTCTTGTCTTTGCATGGATCCTCATCGGGCGGGACGGATGGTTTTTCGCATTGACCTTCCACACAGGATTCGTCAGCACCACACTCCTCATCACCGCAAAGACACTTGCCTGCATCGCAATGCTCACCTTCTTTGCAGGTCTTATCTTTGCATGGATCCTCATCGGGCGGGACGGATGGTTTTTCGCATTGACCTTCCACACAGGATTCGTCAGCACCACACTCCTCATCCCCGCAAAGGCACTTGCC
>OCTW011190985.1_pt1 | contig 11419 bp, 12 predicted proteins | sample 1539671 | NCBI WGS metagenome assembly OCTW01 (sample SAMN02144230, study PRJEB22623) | gut metagenome | biome: sheep rumen | host: Ovis aries | place: New Zealand | reverse complement strand
GTAGATGGATCAGCACCTAAAGTTGATAAATCTGCAGTTAATTTAGCAGTATATGTTTCTCCTTCGACTGGAGGAAGTTCGGCTGCAGGAGCAGGTGCGCATCCAGCGAGCAAAAGAGATGCCGCCAATACAAATAATAGTTTCTTCATAGTTTTTTTCCTTCTTTCCATAATATGAAATCATAAAATTTTAACTATGTTAATATTAAAAAATTTGGTCGCGCACGCGGTCATTAACCTTGAATGACGCGCATATAGAAAAATATTTTTTGACCTTTTCAAAATGCTAGATTCATTTACAATATAGTGGAGGTATTTCAATGTTTGATTTCTATTCAAAAGTTGCTGAAATTAAGAACTCCGGAAAAGATTTAGTTGTGGTTACAGTTACCGAGAAAAGCGGGATGGGCCCTGCTGATGTCGGAAAAAAGATGGCGGTCGTTGACGATGGCTCTGCTTTTGGAACAGTCGGAGGAGGAGCGATTGAATATTACGCTCGTGAGAAATGTAAAGAAGTAATTAAGAATAGACAATCATTTACTGAAAAATATTGTTTATTTGACCGTGAAGTACATGTCGACGAAGGCGAAGTTAAGCTCAATATGGCCTGTGGCGGTCACGTGACTTTATTCTATGAATTTGTTGGACCTAAACAGTATGTTTATATTTTTGGAGCTGGTCATTGTGGCGCAGCGCTAGCGAGAATCCTTCGTCCTTTAAACTTCTTTACAACCATTATTGATGAAAGAAAGTCGGTAATTGATGCGCTTGATGATTCCGCAAATGTAAAGGTTAATCAAGGATTTGTTGAATATATTGAAAAGAACGGAATTCCTGATAATCGATATATCGTCGTGTGCACACCAAGTCACCAAAACGATTATAACGTCTTAGATGCAATCTTAAGATTAAATATCAAACCAAAATATTTCGGAATGCTATGTTCTAAAAAGAAAGTTAGAGATTATTTAGATCGCTCATTTGAATCATTTGGAAAAGATATTGATTTGCATAACTTCTATTCACCAATTGGTCTACAAACCGGAGGAGATTCTCCTGAAGAAGTGGCGATCTCAATAGCAGGAGAAATTCTCAGTGTCTATTGGGGCAAAGAAGAAATCAACTCTCATATGAGAGACACCGTTAAAGAGAATTACGATTATTTTCACAAAAAAGATTGATTTGTGAATATTTGTTTGCTTAAATAATGGCAATTGGATGTGGCGAGTAAGATTCCCACATCAACGCAGGAGTAAGATTCCTGCTTTTATTTTTTATCAATAATAAGTAGTGTGTTATAAGCTGTTGGATATTTAAACCCTCGATTAGGTTTATATAATTTATTTTTATGAATCCAAAATGGCTTTCTATTTACGCCTGATAATTTTGGCGCATTCATTTCTTTGATGGGTATTGGAATAATTATTCCATTTTTAACATCATCTAAGGCATTTTCATGGAATGATTTTGTTCCGTTACTTTTAACGTTTTCTAAAGACGTTATTGTTTTTACTTTTACAAATCCGTTTTTATCTGACTTTGTCATAACAAAAACATCATGCTCACCTTTCATAAGTATTCCATTCTTGTCCTTTATTCCCAAATCAGCGTTGGAGGCAGAATAACATCCGTGCAAGACAATTCGTTTTGGTTTTTCTTTACTCATTTAACAAAAAAGCCCCCTCATATATATAAGTGGGCGATTTTTTGATTTTATTAACTAACTTTTTTCGTTATTTTCTATTGTTAACTAGTTAACAACTTTTTATTTCTTAATGACAACCATCTTATAGAAACTATCACTTTCCCCAAGTTCAATTGGTTTGAAGTACTTGAGTAGTGGTTCAACTTCTTGAGAAGGCTCTTTTAATAAGCGAGAAACGCGTCCTGCCGAACGTTTATGGTGTTCATTCAAAGTTATTCGACCGATATCATGAATGACGGCGAGAAGCCCGTCTTCTTTAAGTAGTTCATTAGCTTTCTCAATAAAATTAGGAACATCCATGAAATGAGGATAGGCATCAAAACAAACAATTGCATCGAATTTTTCATCATCATGATATTCATAAAAATCAGCGTTCACAAATTTGACATGCGGATCTTTAATCTTTTCTTTCGCATATTTAAGCATTTCACCAGAAATATCTAAAGCAACAACTTCTCCATGATTTCTTTGTTCTAACTTTTCAGAAATAATTCCTTTGCCACATCCTAAATCGAGGATTCTAGAACAGTTTGTTAAAAACAAAGAATCTAAAAGCTCATCGATGAGTTTCGAATCATCATGAGTGTATGTGACAGCGATATTATCGAAAAATTCTTTGATGTTTTCGTTCATTTATTTAGCAAGTTCCTTTAAATCTACTTTTTGATATCCACCCATACCATATTGATGAGCTTTGATTTCGCTATACATTGCCTTTCCTAAGAATTTGGTGGTGATTTCATTCATTTTGTCTTCCAAATTAATCGTGAAATCGGAATGAGCAACGCTTGCTACATAATACGTGGACATGAGTTGGATTTCAAGATTTGAATAGTAGGCATTATATGGCATTAATAGATATGTCTCTTTATTTTCAAGTGCTTTTAAAGCATCATATTTTTCAGCGTTACCAGTAATTTTGTAATCTGAGATAAAGCCATTAATTCCCGCAGTGTCCATAAAGATTTTATCTGGATTAACTGATTGGAGTTTTTCCATATCAATCTTCACTTGGCCAGTAGTTACTGATTTTCCTTCGACATCAACACTAGTGATGGCTGGTTTCACTTTTGCATATTTCGCAACTGGGAAATTAAGCATCGAACCATACATACTTGTTTGACCCCAATTTCCAATTCCACCAAAATAATATGTCTCAGTGGTCATTTGTAAACTTGCAAAGTCATTTTCACAAGTTTTGACATAGTCAATTAATTGATTGGCTTTTGTTTCTTGATCAAAGATTTTACCAAGCATTTTTAATGATTTTTGAGTAGTGGAATCAAATATTCCATTAATCCCTTGAGAAAGAGCGACGACTGGAATTTCTAAAGTTGATTCTAATTGAGCGTTATATTCCGCGGATAAGAAAGAAACGATGAGTTCGGTATCTAAATTCATAATTGCGGTCATTTTCGCTTCATCAACTTTTTGATCCATTGGTCCGCCTTTACCAACAGTCGGCAAAGTCTTAAAAGTGTCATAATTCGCTAAATAATATGGGCGTAAAGCTTGGCCGACTCCAAAAGTTGTTTCACCATCAATTTCTTCAACGCCAACGATTTTACTCACATCAGCGACATATGAATAAAACCTTAATGCTCCTGCTCCTAAGCAAACAACTTTGTTTCTTTTGCTTTTTTCAATTCTCATGGAATGGTTTTGCATATCGGTGACTAAAAGGGCTGTTCCATCTGAACTTTCTTTAACTTCTCCGCGATGATCTTCTTCCTGTTGAGGTTTGTTGCATCCAACTAAAAGTAGTGGGATGACGAATAAAGATAATAATTTCTTATTTTTCATAGATGACTATTTTTCCTTTCTCAGTATCAATGATTTTTGAATTTATGTTATAGACTTTGTCTATAATTTCCTTTGTTACTTCTTCTTTAGAACAGATTTGATATACTTCTCCATCTTTCAAGAAGACAAATTTATCTCCAATCGATAGAGCTTGATTAATGTCGTGCATGGAGATTAAGAAGCTTTTATTCTTCGTTTGTTTTTCTTCTTCAATTAGAGACAACACTTTTAATTGAGTAGAAATATCTAAGTTACTGGTAGGTTCATCAAAGATGATAGTCTTGCTTTCTTGGATACATCCTCTTGCGATAGAGACTATTTGTCTTTCTCCTCCAGAGATTTGATTGGTTTGTTTATCTCTTAACTCTTCTAGACTAAATTTGGTGATATATTCATTTGTTAAATCTTTATCATGTTTATTTGGATAAACTTTGTAATAAGGAAGACGACCTAAAATAATCGTATCAAAGACTGTTAAATCAGTGCCTTGGATGAATTGAGGAATATAAGCAAGATAGTCCGCTTTTAGTTTTGGATTAACTTTGTTAATTGGAACTCCATCAAGTTCAATTTGTCCTTCTTGAAGTTTGTTAATACCTAAGATGAGACTAATTAAAGTTGATTTACCCACTCCATTAGGACCAAGAAGAATCGCGCATTCTCCTTCTTTGATTTCAAAAGAAACATTCTTTAGAACTGGATTGTTTTTAAAATAGGAAAAAGAGACGTTTTTGATTTCAATCATTGAGCCTTTCTCCTTCCTAATAAGAGAATGATGATAAAGACTGGGGCTCCAATAATGGAAGTAATCGCTCCAACTGGTAAAGATAATCCATTTATTAAAATCTTTGAGATGATGTCACTAAAAAGCAAAATAGTGGACCCCATCAGGGATGAAGTAACTAATAAGAATCGATGATCATTTCCCACTAATTTGCGGCATACTTGAGGAACGATTAAGCCAACAAACCCAATAATTCCCACCAAAGAAACAACAACCGCAGTTAATAAGCTTGCTAAAAGCAAGGAAATGAATCTAAAGACATTAATATTTATACCTAAGGTGGAAGAAGTATCTTCTCCTAAAAGCATCGCATTATAGCGATAAGAGAAAATCATAAAGAAAATAAACGCAACAGCAGTGACCACCAAGAAAATTAAATCGTCCGTGTAAGTGGCTCTTCCTAAATCACCAAAAGACCAATAGACCGCAGTGGCTAAAGTTGTATCTGTAGCAAAATATTGAATTAAAGTTGTTAATCCGGTACAAAAAGTACCAAAGGTAATGCCAACTAAAACCGTCGTCGCATTATTAAATTTTCGTAATCGAGATAATCCCAAAACCAATAAAGTTCCACCTAAAGCAAAGGCAAATGCGATTAACGAAGTGAAATATGGGTTACTAATAGTAACATTACCTCCATTAAAGGCAATAACTCCTCCTCCAATAATGATGATGGCGATATTCGCTCCCAAAACAGCAGCGTTACTAACACCTAAAGTAGAAGGAGAGGCCATGACATTATTTGACATCGTTTGCATAATTAATCCGCTTATCGATAAAGCAGTGCCTGCTAAGATGGCGGCAATAATACGAGGCAAACGAATCTTTTGAACAATTACATTGTTTGTTCTTGAGCTTAATCCAAACAAAGCTTTAAAGCCTTCAGAAATCGACATATTACTGGAGCCAATAAATATTGAACTCACAAATAAAATAAGAGTAACCGCGACTAAAATGGATATAACCAAGATTCTTTTTTGTTTAAGTGATAAAGACTTCATCTAGGATATATTACTAATAATATTCGTGAGAGTATACGAAAAAAGAAACAAAAAATGGATATTGTGTTCGATTTCTTCTATACTTGATTACATGAGATACAAAAAAGAAGAAGAACCAGCATTATCAAAGATATACTCGGCGACCGCTGAATTAATTAAAGAAACTGATTACAACAAAATAAATAATAGTGGAATAATCAAGAGAGCTGGTATTTCGCGATCAACTTTCTATGTCTATTTCAAAAACAAAGATCAAATCTTCACCCATATTTGTGACGATATCTTTGACCATGTCTTTTCAAAACATCTTTCTAAAGAAAAAGGACATGACTTCTCAAAAGAAAAATCAGATGAACTTAAACACTTAATCGTTCATTCCTATTATCACTTTTTTGAAGATAAGGATCTTATCCTCTCTATCCTTAATAGTGGGGCATCTAACATCTTTTTAAAACAATTGAGAAAAAGGGTTAAACCTTTAGTGACTTCTCTTATAGAGAAAAAGGTGATTGGAAATAACGACATTCCTATGGATATTAAGACACATCAATACGTTAATGGCTATACCGCTTTACTTCAATATTACCTACGTCACGGGAATGACTTATCCCCAGAAACAATCGCTGAATATTATTTTACTTTCTGCAAGTAGAAGAATTCGTTATCATATATAACAAGGTGGAAGAAATATGGAAGATATTTTACGTTTAATCGAGCTTGAAAAAGATCGTCAAAATAACGGCATTGAGTTAATCGCTAGTGAAAACTATGCTTCAAAAAATGTGAGAAACATGTGTTCCTCGATTTTGACAAACAAATACGCGGAAGGTTATCCAGGAAGAAGGTATTATGGTGGCTGCGAATATGTCGATGAAATCGAAAGAATCGCCATCAAAGAAGCTTGTGATTTATTTGGATGTAAATACGCGAATGTCCAACCTCATAGTGGTTCTCAAGCTAACGCCGCTGCCTATCGTGCCCTCTTACCAGAAGGAGGAAAGATTTTATCTTTAGTCCTTAATGATGGTGGTCACTTAACTCATGGCTCTCCTGTTAGTTTCTCTTCCCATATGTACACCTTTGTCCATTACCCACTCGACGCGACTGGTCACCTTGATTATGAAGCGATTAGAGAACTTGCTCTAAAAGAGAAACCAGATGTTCTCTTAACTGGTTATAGTGCTTATCCATACACAATTGACTTCAAAAAAGTCAGAGAAATCTGTGATGAAGTTGGTTGTAAAATGATGGTGGATATGGCCCACATTGCCGGACTTGTCGCTGCTAAAAAACACATTTCACCTATTCCTTACGCGGATATTGTGACTAGCACAACTCACAAGACTCTTAGAGGTCCAAGAGGTGGAATTATTCTCACCAATAGTGATGAACTTATTAAGAAAATCAATTCCGCAGTCTTCCCATATTATCAAGGTGGACCACTTGAACATATCATTGCTGCTAAAGCAGTGTGCTTCAAAGAAGCAAACACTCCAGAATTTGTAAGTTATGTCGCTTCCTTAATGGAAAACACCAAAGAATGCGCTAATACACTTAAGAAGTTAGGAGCAATTGCCACTGATACTGATAATCACTTATTCCTACTTAACACTCTTGATTCATTTGGAATTACTGGTAAAGAAGCTCAACAAAAATTAGAAAGCATTGGAGTAACTACAAATAAGAACATGATTCCAGGTGATACCTTATCACCAAAAGAAACAAGCGGACTTCGTATTGGCTTTGCAGCCGTAACCACTAGAGGTTGCACTAAAGAAGATGCAAGAAAAATAGCAACTCTTATCTATAACTTCCTTAAAGGAAATATCGATGAAGATGAAGCTAAAAAAGAAGTGAAAGAACTCACTTCAAATTGGAAATTAATTGAAGAAATTTAATAAAAGAAAATCGCTTGGGATACCAAACGATTTTTTCTTTAAAATTGAATGAAGAAGTAGAGAACAACCATTAGGCCAACGTGAACGATAATTCCGAGTAAGTTCACAAATGTGAAATACCAGTGCTCTCCCTTAGTTTTATGACGGAAGATAAGCATTGCTGGATATCCACCAAAAGCCCCTCCAAGAAACGATAATAATAAGAGAGTCGCTTCTTTTGTTCTCCATTTACCTTTTTCTGCCTTCTTTTTATCAGCGTGATACATAAAGAAAGTGATGATTGATAGAAGAATAAGATAGCCTCCATAAGCCATCATAACAATTTCTTTTGTTGTGAACTGTGGCATATTATTTCCTCTTTACGAAATTACTAACCGCGGTAGTGTATCTTTCATGATCCGCTAGATATGAGATTCCGTGATCTGTACCAGGGAAAAGTTCGTATTGGACTTTGTCTTTGTTGTTTTCATATATCCTATATGATTGTGGGTGTGGGACGATATGATCGCTATCTCCATGAATGATTAAGAACTTTGCTTTTGAATTTTTAACGTGCTCCATCGCATCATCTTTAGAAAGATTAGCATGACCAAAAATAATCGATGACATATTAGCGATAGGGTAGAAGACTTTTGGATTCATATGAAGAGTGGTCTTAAGTGTTTCACAAATGATATCTTTTGGTCTAGAGAAAGGACAATCAGCGATCACTAAGTCTCCTTCTTTAAGAAGGTCAGAGGCAAGTAAAACAGTTGCCCCGCCCATAGAGATACCAACAAGGATAATTCTTTTATCTTCGCCGAATTCTTTTTTCGCATATTCAATCCAACATTTCGCGTCTTTCTTTTCTTTAACGCCAAAGGTGATGGAGTGTCCTTTAGAAAGACAATGCGCTCTTTCGTCAACGAGGATGACATTATATCCAAATTGAATCATGTCATAAGCCCCACCAGAAAAATCTCGACATGGAGTGCCGCGATATCCATGGAACATAATCACTACTGTATCGCTATTTTGACGATATAATCTCGCATGTAATTTGACTTTGTCAAAAGTAGTGATATAGGCATCTTCATATGGATAATCTCTAATACGATTAATCATGAACATAACGGTGTCTTTATCACAGTATTTATTTGTCGCGTCTGTTAAAACAAAATCATTGTTTTGACCTTTATGAGGAGAATAGAAGGTGTTGTAATAAACAAAATACAAAGCACCTAAAAATAGAAGGACAAGTCCTCCGATAACTCCTAATAAAATCCATAGCCAAAGCATATTAATATTTTATATTTAATTTTGAAGAATGTTGTAATACAATTTTTCCTAATGAAAAAAGACATTTACGAAATCAAATATCAATCCAGTCTTGATGTCTATGAGACTCAAAGAGCAATTAAGTTCATCAAAGACACTTTTGAAAAAGAGCTTTCAAAGAAACTTGATCTCCTAAGAGTGTCCGCTCCTTTATTTGTCTCGACCAAATCAGGACTTAATGATGGTCTATCTGGAGTAGAAAAACCAATCGACTTCATCGTTCCTAAATTAAAAGAAGAAGTAGAGATTGTCCATTCTCTTGCAAAGTGGAAGAGGATGGCCTTATCAAAATATGATATCTATCTCCATAAAGGTCTATACACTGATATGAACGCGATTAGAAAAGATGAAGTTCCTGATTTCATCCATTCCATCTACGTTGATCAATGGGATTGGGAGAGTTCTCTATTAGAAAATGAAAGAACTTATTCGTATCTTAAGAAAATTGTTAGAAAAATCTACTCTCTTATTTATAAACTTGCTCTTCAAGTTGAGAAGAAATATCCAAGTTTGAAATCATCTCTTCCAAAGGAAATCACCTTTATTTCTACGAAAGAATTAGAAAAGAGATATCCAAATCTTTCTAGAAAAGAAAGAGAAGACGAAATCTGTAGGGAATATAAAGCAGTTTTTCTTTATCAAATCGGTGAGAAACTTAAAGATGGCTTACCACATGACGCTAGAGCAGCGGATTATGATGATTGGAAACTTAACGGAGATATCTTAGTCTATTACCCACTTTATGATATGGCTTTAGAACTATCTAGCATGGGCATAAGAGTAAACAAAGATCGACTCATCAAACAACTCAAGGCTAAAGGTGAAGAATATAAACTTGAAAACGACTATTGTAAATCAATCTTGAACGATGAAATTCCTCTATCAATTGGAGGTGGCATTGGTCAATCAAGATTATGTATGTATCTCCTTCAAAAAGCTCATATCGGAGAAGTACAAGTCTCCATTTGGGATAAAGAAGAAATCGAAAAATTGAAGAAACACAATATTTATTTGTTGTAGGTGAGAGAAAATGAACGAACATAAGAAAGAAAACAAAGTTTTAAACTTTTTCATGAGCACCCTTAATGGCACTGCTTATGGTCTTTTTGCCACCTTAATCGTTGGCACAATTATCGGCACAATTGGAACCTTCTTCTCTTATGGAGCAGGTAATCCTTTCTGTGATTTTATGGCCACCGTTCTTGGTATTAAGACCGGTTTAGCCTATGTCCTACAAATCTTAACTGGCGCTGGTATTGGAGTTGGTATCGCCATTTCAATGAAATTCGACCCACTTAAAACCATCATCTTAGCAGCGGTAGGGGAATGTGCAGCCTATTTCTCACTTTCAACAAAGTTTGTTGATAATCCTGCAGTCGCTTTTAACACCTTTGACGCTTTTAAAGTTGGTGATCCTCTTACCATTTATTTAGTCTGTATTTGTACAGCATTACTAATAAAATTAGTATTCCAAAAGAAAACCCCTGTTGATATCGTTTTAATCCCTTTGTTTGGGGCTATTGCAGGACTCTTCCTTTCTTTAGGAATCAGATATCCAACAATCTATGTGACTTACGCGATTCAATGGCTCGTCAATAGTGGCACTCAAGCGGTTCCATTCGTGATGGGTGTTGTTGTTGCAGTCCTTATGGGTATGGCTTTAACTGCTCCAATTAGTAGCGCAGCAATCGCGGCCATGGTCTTCTTACTTCCTGAAGGAGCTAATCCTGCCGATTACCAAGGATTAATTATTGCTAGCGGAGCAGCAATTATTGGATGTTCTACCCAAATGGTGGGTTTTGCTATTCAATCAAGAAAAGACAATCCAATTGGAATGGTGATCTCAGTTGGAATTGGTACAAGCATGCTTCAATTTAAAAATATCATTAAGAAACCTATTATTTGGTTACCAACCATTATTGCTTCAGCAATACTTGGTCCAATATCTACATGTTGGTTACGTATATCATGTATGGGTAGCGCAGCTGGAATGGGAACAGCGGGACTAGTTGGTCAAATTGGTACTATCTCATCTATGGGTGTAAATTCATGGCAAGCATGGGTTGGAATATTTGGACTTCAAATTATTCTTCCAGCCTTATTAGTGTTCGGACTTGACTTACTATTTAGAAAGTTAGGTTGGATCAAAGAAGGAGACTTAAAGATTTAGTCTCTTTTTTTGTTTCATGATAAAATATTTAAGATATGAGCGTTTTAATTATCATTGTTGCCTTTTTAATTATTGGGGCTATCGGATATCAATTTGGACAAAGTGCATATAATGCGGTTCTTCAAATACCATCTCTATTTGGCGGCCCATTTTCTGATGCCTTAGTGTTTACTATCTTTAACATCTTAAGTGCGGTTGTTCCGATTGTCTTTGCGGTTGTTTTCTTAATCCAAAACTTCATCAAGAAAGCATATAAACGTAGAGTGGGTACTGCTTTAAGTGCATATTATTTCTTCTTCTTGTTCTACACAATTCCATTTATTTACAATTTGATTCTTGGAATCATCGATCAAATTCCGCTTAACAATTTCATTCCAGAAATCATTATGTTAGCAGTGGATATTATCTTTTCAATCCTTGAAGGAGTTCATGCGAAAACTAAGAAAGACATTATTGGAGTATTTGCCTCTTTACTTATAGTAGGCTACTTCACTTATCGTTTAGTGGATCTAAAAGATTACACAAATATCGCTTTATATTTCTATATGGGTATTGGTGTACTTATCGCTATCTATTCAGTGTTATGCGCTATTCAAATGAAAAAGCTTAATAACGAAAACGAAAAAGAACAAGAAGTGGTAGAGGGAAAACAAATTAACTCTCCAAAAGTCGAATATGAACCAGCCCCAGAACATGTCCGTGGATATGTTGAAGAGCCAAAAGAAAACGAAGTTCTCCCGGT
>OCTW011605721.1_pt1 | contig 11422 bp, 5 predicted proteins | sample 1539671 | NCBI WGS metagenome assembly OCTW01 (sample SAMN02144230, study PRJEB22623) | gut metagenome | biome: sheep rumen | host: Ovis aries | place: New Zealand | reverse complement strand
AAAACCGGTAAAGGACTGGTGGAGGAATTGTTCTTTCCTTCCTTGTTCTTCAACGCCTTGTTCTTTTTGATATTCCTCCGGTCGATCCTGCTCTACGCCAGGTTTTTTCTCCTCATTTTTTTCCGGTCGTTCCTGCTCCTCCGCAGGATTTTCAGCAGCCTTTTCCTCCGGCTTCTCTTCCGCAAAGACATCCAGCCTGACATTTTTGTAATCCCGCAGGAGCTCAAGGAGAAATTCGGAGGGTTCCTGCAGAGGGGCCACAAAATAGACGCGGTTCTTCGTGCGCGTCATGGCGACGTAAAAAAGTCTTCGCTCCTCCGCGTAGGTATAGGTCCGGTCCTCGCGAAGGACCAGGGAAAGGACGGGATCGTCCTCGATCTTGGAGGGAAAACCATAGGTTCCGCCCCGTCCGTTAATAACAATGACCTCATCGTAGCCGAGTCCCTTGGAGGCGTGTGCCGTCATAAATGTAATCCTGACCTGTGGATATTTATTGGAGATAATCTGTCTGCCTTTTCCCTTGCCCCGGTAGGTGAAGAGGTCGGTCTGTTCCAGATTGTAGCCGTCAAAATTGTAGCGTCCCAGGACCAGGACGTGGATGGGCTTATTGTCCTTTTTCCTGATGGATGCAATGTTGTCCGGGGCTGCCTTTTTCTCTCTCGCAGCGACGATGTGGTCCAGGGCTGCCTCGATGGCTTTTCCCATATTGTAGTTGGTGCCGGTCCGGCGGTCCATGCCGGGGCGTTTATAGGAGGCGTCGTAGGAATAGATGATCACGGGATCCTCGATCCGTTTTTCGGAGTGGAGAGTCTTGGTGATCTGAGCCGGATTTTTCTGGACAAAACTGCCGGCAATGTCGATCAGCTCCTGGGCGTTGCGGTAGGTGTTCTCGATCCGCAGCATAGCCGCGGGCCCCATCTTTTCCTGAAACTGTGTGAAAAGGGTGATGTCAGACCCGCTGAAGGCATAGATGGACTGCCAGTCGTCCCCGACAGCGATCACCTTCGCGTCGCAGACCTCTCGCAGGGCCTTCGTCAGGTCAAAGCGCTGGCGGGAGATATCCTGATACTCATCTACAATAATGTATTTGAAGTTCAGCCTCTGCTTCATTTCCGCGCACTCGCGCAGAGCCCGGGCGGAATCGTTGATCATGTCCTCAAAATCCACTGCCTGCAGCTCGCGCAGGACCTTCTGATACTCCAGATAGCAGGCCTGGCAGATTTCCAGGAAGAGCTTCGTGCGCACATTGTCCGTGGATTCCTTCATGATCCCGAACTGCATCTCCGTGTAGCCGTCCGTCTTGAAATTGGTGATGAAGCGGCAGATCAGCTCCACCAGCCTGCGGATGTAACGGTTCCCCTCGTTCTGCAGAATCTTCTCCAGGATCTCCTGGTCAGAACGCGGGTGGAGGGTGATACCGCAGGCCAGCAGTTCCTCCTCCAGATGCTCTGTCAGAGACCGGCCGTCCCCGTAGCCGGAGAAGGTATAGATCAGCTCTGTCCCGTGTCGGCGATGGAGCAGGACCTTCTCATTGACGGCGTCCTTATAGGCCTGCAGGCGCTCTGCGTCGTAGCGGCTGTTCCTGCCGTCCCGGGTGATCCCGAAGTGCTCGATATAGATTTCCCGGTCTCCCTGCCGGATCAGAAAATCAGGGGTGTAGGGCTTGCGGGCCAGCTCGATGTGGTAGCGGTAGACCGGCTCATAGACGTAGTCGATTCCATTGCGGTAGAGGAAATTGGCGATCTCCACCTCCTGGGCCGACCGCAGGATCTCATTGCGGATGGTGACCTTCTTTTTCCTCTGGGCATCCATGATCTCTGCGCAGTACTCATCCAGCTCACTCCGCATGGTCGTGTAGCGCATCTGCGCGATCCCCCGGAAGAAAGCCTCCAGGTCGTTTTCATTGAGGGGCGCGTCAAAATAGGATGCAAAAAAGAGGATCAGACTGTGGACCAGACGCTCATCCTGCAGGATCTTCCCGCGAAAATAATCCCGGATGACAAAAAACTTCTTGCTGCCGTCCACAATGTTGATCCGCTCCGGGTCCTGCATGTGGAGGACGGCGTTGCCCGCCGAGTGAAAGGTACAGATGGGGCAGGGAATCTGCAGATCTCGCTGAATGCGGGCACGCAGCTCCTCCACCGCCTTGTTGGTAAAGGAAATGACCAGGATCTCTTCGGGCTTTATCCCCTTTCGGTCCACCAGATATCTGACTTTGGCCGCCACAGAGGTCGTCTTGCCCGCGCCGGCACCCGCAATGACCAGACAGTTGTCCTCGTCGGTCAGGACCATACGCCGCTGGGCATCGTCGAGTCGAATCTGCGGATCCACCGGGTCCAGGACATGGTCCAGATAGTCCTTTTCATCGATCAGGGCGCGCTCTATCCAGCGCTCATTGTGGTCCTGGACACGGGCCTTGATCGACGCCTCCGCCTCCGGGCTTTCGGCACACAGATCCAGGACCTCCTCCACCTGCTCCACAAAGCGGGCCGACTGGATTCCGTACTGACGGCAGTAAAGCTCCAGCATCCCTTTTTCACGGAGTACCTGCAGGTCGCGCAGGTCTCTTCGCCGCGCGTCGATGATCTTTCCATAAGTGCTGGCCGGGATATAGGCATTTTCCGCGTCCAGTTTCTGGAGTTCTCTGTTCAGACGGATGATATTCCGCAGGTCCGGCGGCAGGTCCGAGAGGCTGCGGTGAGAGGTCTTTCCACGAAAAGCTTCCTGCTTACCCGCAGACTGGAAATCGGACAGCTCCCCCGCGGCGGAGCTGTCCGTTAACAATTCCGCTGCCTTCACAGTTTTTTTCTTATGACTGTTTTTCGCATGGGGATCCTGTCGTCTTTTTGTCCGCGCATGCAAAACAGAGAGCACAGTTTCTACTGCGCTCCCTGCTTCTGAAAGTAATGTCTTTTTTCTCCTGTTAAAGACTGTCATAGAAGACTTCCTAATGCAAAAGATCCAGGAATCGTCCGGTTTCTTTTACATTGTACCGCCAATCCATCGGGATTCATAGCCCTTTACACAATACTCATCCAAAGAAAAGCTTCAGATCATCATCCACCGTACCGATGCCGGCGATCCCGAAATTCTGCACCAGGACACTGGCCACATTGGGAGACAGGAAGGCGGGAAGGGTCGGTCCCAGGTGGATGTTTTTGACACCCAGGTAGAGGAGAGCCAGGAGGACGATGACGGCCTTCTGCTCATACCAGGAAATGTTGTAGACGATGGGCAGGTCGTTGACGTCGTCCAGGCCGAAGACTTCCTTGAGCTTGAGGGCGATGAGGGCCAGGGAGTAGGAGTCATTGCACTGGCCGGCGTCGAGGACTCTGGGAATGCCGCCTATGTCTCCGAGATTCAGCTTGTTGTACTTGTACTTTGCGCAGCCGGCAGTCAGAATCACGACATCTTGGGGAAGCCTTTTGGCAAATTCCGCATAATACTCTCTGGATTTCTGGCGTCCGTCGCAGCCGGCCATGACCACGAATTTTCGGATGGCGCCGGATTTGACCGCTTCCACGACCTTGTCCGCGAGGGCAAAGACCTGCTCGTGGGCAAAACCGCCGGTGATGGTCCCGGTCTCGATCTGTGTCGGCGCGGGACAGGCCTTTGCCTGCTCGATGATGGCGGAGAAGTCCTTTGTCTCGCCGTAGGCGGCGTCGATGTGTCTGCAGCCCGGGAAGCCTGTTGCGCCGGTGGTCCAGAGACGGTCCTTATAGGAATCCGCGGGGGGAACCACACAATTGGTCGTCATCAGGATCGGACCGTTGAACTTTTCGAACTCCTCCTTCTGCTTCCACCAGGCATTGCCGTAGTTGCCGGCGAAATGAGGGTATTTTTTGAAGGCGGGATAATAGTGGGCCGGCAGCATCTCGGAATGCGTGTAGACATCCACACCGGTACCGGCGGTCTGCTCCAGAAGCATCTCCAGGTCTCTGAGATCATGGCCGGAGATCAGGATGCCGGGATTCTTTCTGACGCCGATGTCCACTGTCGTGATCTCGGGATTTCCATAGGCTTCGGTATTGGCCTTGTCCAGCAGGGCCATGCCGTCGACGCCGTACTTTCCGGTCTCCATTGTCAGGGCGACCAGGTCGTCCACGGCGAGGGAGTCATCCAGAGTTTTCGCCAGAGCGGACTGAATAAAGGCGTCAATCTCCTCATTATCCTGCAGCAGGGCATTGGCGTGTTTGGTATAAGCCGCCAGTCCCTTCAGGCCGTAGGTGATCAGCTCCCGCAGGGACCGGATGTCCTCGTCCTTCGTAGCGAGGACGCCGACAGCGGCCGCCCTGGCGTCAAATTCCGCTTCGCTGCCGTCGCCGCCATCCCAGAGCGCCGCCCGGGGCAGACCTGCCTTCGCCTCTTCAGACAGCTGCCCCAGCAGCTTCTCTTTCTCCGCGAGGGTCCTGCGGACCGCCTCCATGATCGCCTGTCTGTCAAAGTTGGCATTGGTGATCGTCGTAAACAGGTTCAGGGTCACCAGGTGATTGATATCACGGCTGACCTCTCTGCCCTCTTTGCGCAGGGCTGTCGTCACGGCAGACAGCCCCTTTGTCACATAGATCAGCATATCCTGCATGGCCGCCACTTCCGGCTTCTTGCCGCATACACCGCATACGGTGCACCCCTTGCAGCCCGCTGTCTCCTGACACTGATAACAGAACATTTTGTTTTCCATTCTTCTTTCCCTCCTGTGAGTCACATGGGACGTTTCCTTTTGACCCGCTTTTCTTTTTATCAAAATGCCGTCCCGCTTTGAACTTATTTTCCGATCCTGCTCAGTCAAGGATCCTGCCGTCCCTGGAAATGGTCACGACCTGCCAGGGGATGAATTTGCCGCTGGCCCGAAGGGCGGTCTCCGCGGCTCTCTGCAGACCGCCGCAGCAGGGGACCTCCATGCGGACGATGGTGACGCTCTTCACATCATTGTCGCGGATGATGGCGGTCAGCTTCTCGGAATAGTCCACCGGGTCCAGCTTGGGGCAGCCGACCAGGGTGATCTTTCCCTTCATAAAGTCCTCATGCATATTGGCATAGGCGTAGGCGGTGCAGTCGGCCGCAATCAGAAGCTTTGCCCCGTCATAGAAGGGAGCCTGTGTGGGAAGCAGCCTGATCTGGCAGGGCCACTGCTCCAGGCGGGAGACCGGCTTTGCCAAATAAGCCTGTCCGGCTGCTCCTGCCGCGGATGCATCGGAGTTTGCGGCAGAATCACCTGCAGGGTTTGCAATAGCCATACCCGCTCCCATTGCCGCCTGTCCCGCAAAGGGAGCCGCAGGTCCGGGGTTCCCGCCGCCAAGCTTCATAAATCTCGAACCGGGGCAGCCACCCGCAGGATGCTTTTTCTCCTGCTGACTCCTTTTCACGGCTGCCTCATCATAAGCCGGCGCCTCGCGCTCCTCAAAGCTGATCGCCCCCGTGGGGCAGTTGGGCAGGCAGTCGCCGAATCCGTCGCAGAAGTGCTCTCGCACCAGCTTCGCTTTGCCGTCGACCATGTCGATCGCGCCCTCGTGGCAGGCCTCCGCGCAGAGTCCGCATCCGTTGCATTTTTCCTCGTCGATATGGATGATTTTGCGTATCATTTTCTTGATCTCCTTTACTATTTTCCGCCCGGCAGACCGGGCTGTGAAGTCACGTCCTTTGGGAATGGCGGCATATATGTTCTGCCTTGTTCTTGTGCTGTGATTGTAGTATATTGATCAGGATGTGTATGTGGTTTGAACCACATTTTGCAAAAAATAACGCATCGGCCTGAAATCTCACCGCCGGCACAATGAGCCGGCACATTGGAAAGGTACAAAGTGGAATCATCAAATATTGTAAAGACCGCCCTTTTCCGGGGCATGTCGGAGGAGGAGCTCGCCCTCTGTCTCAAAATCATGGAAGCGCAGGAAAAAGTGTACGAAAAAAATGCGATTATCCTGCACGCAGGTACGCTGACGGACCGCATGGGTCTGGTCCTCTCCGGCGGCGTCACGATCGAAAGCAATGACGTGTGGGGAAACTGCACGATCCTGAACCATGTCGGCCCGGGCAGCTTCTTTGCGGAGACCTACGCCATGCTGCCGGATGAGGTCATGCTGGTGGATGTCCGCGCCAGCCAGGACAGCCGAATCCTTTTCCTGAAGATCGGAGGTCTCTTTATGCGGCCCCCGGAGTCGTCCGGGAGACCGGGCAGCCCTGAGCAGGCGATCCTGTTTAAACTCACCCGCAACCTGATGATGATCTCCGCACAAAAAAATCTGGCGCTCTCGGGCCGCAGCTTTCACACTGCTCCCAAAAGCGCCAGAGGACGTATTCTCTCCTATCTCAACTCCGTTTCCCTGCGGAAAAAATCCCCGGAATTTGACATTCCCTTCAACCGCCAGCAGCTGGCGGATTACCTCAACCTGGAACGGACCAACATGTCCAAGGAACTGGGCCATATGCAGCGGGAGGGGATTTTAACCTGCAGGAAAAACCATTTTGTCCTGCACGGGTGAGTCACTCCGGGGCTTTGTGTCGCGGAACCATCCCCAATGACTCGGCCTAAGAACAAAGAAAACGATACAACCTATAAAGAAAAAGAGAAAGCCAGCCGAAATGACAGAAAAGAATCATCCAACACCCTTACACGCTTCTTCTCCGGAAGACAAGAGCACCGGGCAGGACCGGGCGGTCCAGGAGGAGGAAGCACGGAACAAATATCTCTTTGAAGTGATGCCGGTGCCCAAGGCCCTGGCCCAGATGGCGGTCCCGACGGTGATCTCGCAGCTGATCGTCCTGATCTACAATATGGCGGACACCTTCTATATCGGGCGGACCAACAATCCCTACATGGTGGCGGGCGCGGCCCTGATCCTGCCCATCTTCAATGTCTGCATCGCGGTCGCCAACATCGCGGGGACCGGCGGCGGGACCCTGATTGCCCGTCTGATGGGGGAACAGCACCCGGAAAAGGCGCGGAGAGTCGCCTCCTTCAGCATCTGGTTCTCGGCTTTCATGGGCCTCTTTTTCGCCGTCATGACCTGTATTTTCATGCGGCCGCTCCTGCTGGCCCTGGGGGCGAGCGGGGAGACCTTTGATTTCGCGCGCCAGTACTGCACCTGCGTCATCGTCATCGGCGCCACGCCGACCATCACCGCCATGACCATGGGGAACCTGCTGCGCAACGTCGGCTGCTCCAGGCAGGCGGGCTTCGCCATCTCCATGGGCGGCATCATCAATATCATCCTGGATCCGCTCTTCATGTTCGTCCTGCTGCCGCCCGGTCATGAGATCCTGGGCGCCGGCCTGGCGACAGCCCTGTCCAACACGATCACCTTCACCTATTTCATCGTGACCATCCTGCGGCTCCACAACCCCATCCTGCACTTTTCCCTGCGGGACGGCCTGCCGGGCGCAGCATTGCTGGCGTCCTTCTTCGGCGTCGGTCTGCCGGCCGCCATGGGGCCCTTCCTCTTTGACCTGGACTACATCGTCCTCGACCGCCTGATGGCCGCCCACAGCGACATCGCCCTCGCCGCCATCGGCATCGTCCTCAAGGCGGAGCGCCTGCCGCTCAACGTCGGCGTCGGCCTCTGCCTGGGTATGGTCCCCCTCGCGGCCTACAACTACTCCGCCGGGAACCTGCCGCGGATGCAGGCTGTTCTGCGCACCGCGCGCGCCACGGGCATCGCGATCAGTATCGCCAGCATTGCCCTCTACGAGCTCTTCGCCCCGTATCTCATCCGGATCTTCATCGGGGACGCCGCGACCGTCGCCCTGGGGACGAATTTCCTCCGGATCCGCGTGCTCGCCACGGTCATGATGTTCATGAGCTTCATCTACGTCTACTTTTTCCAGGCGCTCGGCCAGGGCCGCACTTCTCTCTTCCTGGTCGTTATGCGCTGGCTCATGATCAACATCCCCATGCTCTTCCTGCTGGACAGGCTCTTCGGCGTCTACGGCCTGGCCTGGTCCCAGCTGGTCAGCGACACACTGGTGGCCTTTCTGTCCTGGCTCATCTACCACAGGTACCGCCTGAAGCACCTGCGCGCTTAAGACACAACCGCTTTAGACGATTCTCACTGGTTCTTTTGAACCGTTGAGAACGGAGACCACTTGGGACGGTTCACATCGGTTCTTTTTGGCCATAAAAAAAGACCATCAGGGACGCTTCTCACCGGTTCTTTTGAACCGTTGAGAAGCGTCTCCGGTGGTTCCACCCCGGTGATTCCTGGTGGTCTGCTCCGGAAACCAGACGGACCTAAAAAGCTCCCCGAACAGTTTTCATCCTGTCCGGGGAGCTTCTCTTATACTGCTGTCATCCGTCCTCTTATATCGCGGCCATCTGCCTCACACAGATTTCATCAGCCGGCGATGGCGATGGTCTTCTTCTCAGGAACCTTGGGGGTCTCTTTCTTCGGGACCGTGATCCTGAGGACACCGTCCTCAAACTTAGCCTGGATCTCCTCCTCGGTGACATTGCGGCCGACGAAGAAGCTCCTCTGCATGGAGCCGGCATAGCGCTCCTGGCGGATGACTCTGCCCTTGTCATTCTTTTCATCCTTGTCCAGGCCCTTGGTCGCCGCGACGGTCAGGGTGCCCTTCTCAAGGGTCAGGGTGATCTCATCCTTGTGGAAGCCGGGCAGGTCGATGTCGATCTCGTACTGCTCATCCTTCTCATGGACGTCCGTCTTCATCAGGCGTGCGGCGTTCTTGCCGTACAGCTTCCTGTCCACATCCTCTAAGCCGAAATCCCTCATGGTCGGGAAACGGAAATCCATCCAGTCATCAAAAAGGTTCTCACCGAAAATACTAGGATATAACATGATCTTTACCTCCTCTATCACAAAACAATCGTTTGATCGAAGGCAGCCGGCCTGTCGGTGTATCCCGTCTCCGGACTATGCTCCGGCGGCGTCCCGCGCGGCCTGCACAGCTGCGATTGAAGCTGGTTACTTTTGGAACATCCGGAAGTAGAAGCTCTTTGTTTCTTCTCTGTTTCCTTTGTTCTATATGTGTTATAACACTCATTATTAGCACTGTCAAGTGGTGAGTGCTAATTTTTTTCAAAATTTTTCTTCTTCACCTTTTATGCCATGCCGCTCGCAGGTGCGCAGGCATCCTGTATTCCGATGATCAATCTCCATACCCTGCAGAAAACCTGATTATGCCGCCGGCCTGGCTGTGATATAATTCTTACAGGTTTTGCAGCATGGCTGCATGGGCCTCAGCAAGTCCGCCAGGACAGGCACACAGTGACTGGATGATGTATCTTTTACAGCGTATCTGTATGAAAAGGAGCCCAAAATGCAGTTGATCGATACTTTTCCCACTGACAGAATCGGAGATCTGGAATACCGGATCGGCCGGGTCCTGCCTTTTGGCGCCACCATCACGGACGGCGGTGTCAACTTCAGCATCTTTTCAAAAGAAGCGACGGGCTGCACCCTCCTGCTCTACCATCACGGCGACGCGAAGCCCTTTGTCGAGATTCCCTTCCCGGAGGAATTCCGCATCGGCAATGTCTACACCATGATGGTCTTCGGAATCCAGATCGAGACGACCGAGTACGGCTACCGCTTCGAAGGGGTCTGGGACCCGGCCGCGGGCCAGTATTTTGATCCGGCTCAGCCGGTCCTGGATCCCTATGCCAAATCGGTATCCGGCCGCAGCGTGTGGGGCAGGCTTCCGAAAGCAGGCGCAGGCTTCGTTCACCGGGGCCAGATCATCCGCGAGGACTACTACTGGGAGGGCGACAAGCCCCTTGAGCTCCCTCTGGAGGACCTGGTCATCTATGAGATGCATGTCCGCGGTTTCACGCAGGATCCCTCCAGCGGCGTCCGGCACCGGGGAACCTATGCCGGCATCGTCGAGAAGATTCCCTATCTGAAGTCCCTGGGCATCAACTGCGTCGAGCTCATGCCCATCTTTGAGTTTGACGAATTCGAATATATCCGGCAGGACATCGCGGACGGGACAATCGCGAAAAACACCGAGCCCTCGGCGCACCGCAGGAAAGGAAAAGCCGGAAAAAATGAAGGCAATGAGCTGACTGCGCAGGATCTGAAAGGTCTCCGGCTCAATTACTGGGGCTACTCGACCGTCTGCTTTTTTGCCCCCAAGGCGGGCTACGCGGCGTCCGCGCCCTTCGGCATGGAGGCGGACGAACTGAAACACCTGATCAAAAAGCTGCATCAGAACGGGATCGAGGTGATCCTGGATGTCGTCTTCAACCACACGGCGGAGGGCGACCAGCGGGGGCCCTGCATTTCCTACAGAGGCATCGACAACCGCACCTACTACCTCCTGGGCGCCGACAGCAGCTACTACAATTTCAGCGGCTGCGGCAATACCATGAACTGCAACAATGCAGTCGTCCGCAACCATATCCTGGACTGCCTGCGCTACTGGGTCTCCGCCTATCATATCGACGGCTTCCGCTTTGACCTGGCCTCCATCCTGACACGGAACGCGGACGGTGAACCCATGATGTCGCCTCCCCTGGTCGAGACACTGGCCCATGACGCGGTCCTGGGCAGCACCAAGCTGATCGCGGAGGCCTGGGACGCCGGCGGTCTCTACCAGGTCGGACATTTTCCCTCCTGGAACCGCTGGTCGGAGTGGAACGGCCGGTACAGGGACTGTGTCCGGCGCTTCGTCAAGGGCGACGCCGGCTGCGCCCCCGAGCTCTTCCAGCGGATCGCGGGCTCCGAGGACCTCTACCCCGGACGCGGACCCACCGTCTCCATCAATTTCGTCACCTGCCATGACGGTTTCACCATGTACGACCTCGTCTCCTACAATGAAAAACACAACGAGGCGAACGGCGAGGACAACCGCGACGGCAGCAATGACAACGACAGCTGGAACTGCGGCGCCGAGGGTGAGACAGATGACCTGGAGGTCCTTGCGCTCCGCAGTCGTCAACTCCGCAATTTCCACACCCTGCTCCTGACCAGCCGCGGCATCCCCATGCTCCTGGCCGGCGACGAATTTGCCAACTCCCAGTCCGGCAACAACAACGCCTACTGCCAGGACAACGAGATCTCCTGGCTCAACTGGGACCGTCTGTCAGCGCAGCAGGACCTGCACGACTACGTCCGCACCCTGATCGCCCTGCGCGCCGCCCATCCGGTCCTGCGCGCCCCGAATTTCGACCGCGGCTACAACGGGACCGGTTACCCGGAACTCTCCTTCCACTCCGCCACGCCCTGGAACCACGATCCCCAGGCCCACACCCTGACCTTCGCTGTCCTCTACGCCGAGGATCACACCAAATACGGCACGCCCGCAGACACATACATCTACGTCCTGGTCAATGCCCACTGGGAGGCACATACCTTCGACCTGCCGATCATCCCGGCAGGGCTTCAATGGCACCTGGTCTGCAGATCCGAAGGATCTGCTTCCGAAGGATCTGCTTCCGAAGGATCTGCTTCCGAAGGATCTGCTTCCG
>OCTW011584554.1_pt1 | contig 11423 bp, 10 predicted proteins | sample 1539671 | NCBI WGS metagenome assembly OCTW01 (sample SAMN02144230, study PRJEB22623) | gut metagenome | biome: sheep rumen | host: Ovis aries | place: New Zealand | reverse complement strand
GGTCAGCACGTCCCGGCCGGACCGCATGAAGCGCAATATTGACGCGCTTGCCCTTCCGCTGACGGACGAGGAGTGCAGGTGGATGAACCTGGAGGAGTAAACGCAGGAGATAGGGCAGAGCAGGAGAGAAAAGGGCTGCCGCAAGCAGAGGCGGAGCAGGGAAGATGACAGGGACCATTTAGGAGGTCCGGCTCTTGTGCCTGTTCTCGTTTCCAGCGCGGCAGCCTTTTTCTGCCCGGATGCAGCATGACATGAGACGGCCATGATAAGGACAGTCGTGATAAAAACGATAATAAATATTTATGCAAACGTTTATATTCGAAATACGGCACGGATGGACTTAAGAAAGATATAATTGGTAATAATACATAAAATGCAAGCAAATATATTGTTATATAGGTAGAATTGACTGTAAAATAGCGATTGTTGTTGAAATGCACATGCAAACGTTTATACTGAGATTCAGGCGGATGATTCCGCAGATGACAGTGAGTAACAAAAAAGGAGGAAACAGAAATGAGAAAGATGGTCAGAACACTTATGGCGGCATCTCTGATCGGTTGCCTGGCAGCGGCGCCGGTGATGGCGGATTCGGCTGTGAGCACAGCGGAGGCTGCGCTTCTGCCTGGCGGTGGCAGCAAGGTGATCTACTGCATCACGCCGGATACGTCCAATCCGTATTTCAAGACGGTACAGGAGACGGCCACGAAATACGGTACGGAGCTTGGCTATGATGTGAAGTGCGTGTCTCACAGCGACGATGCTTCGAAGCAGCTGGAGCTGTTCGAGGCGGCGATCAACGACAAGGCGGCCGCGATCATTTGTGATAATGCCGGTGCGGACGCTTCCATTGAAGCGGTGCAGAAGGCTTATGACGCCGGGATCCCGACCTTCCTTGTTGACCGCGAGATCAATAAAACCGGCCTTGCGGCTGCTCAGTTGGTGGCGGACAATGCACAGGGCGCCTCGGCTATCGCGGAGGACTGGTGCGAAGCTATGAATTATGAAGGAAGCTACGCGGAGCTTCTGGGTCTTGAGTCGGATACCAACTGCCAGGTCCGTTCCGAGAACTTCCATTCCGTCATTGACCAGTACTCGGATCTGAAGATGGTCGCGCAGCAGTCCGCGGACTGGGATCAGACGAAGGCTTATGAGAAGACCGAGTCCATCCTTCAGTCTAATCCGGAAATCACCGGTATTATCTGCGGAAATGATACGATGGCCTGCGGCGCCGTTCAGGCGTGCCTGGATGCGGGACGCGACGACATCAAGATCATCGGCGTGGACGGTTCAGACGAGGCGGCTGCTTACATCAAGTCCGGCAACATGGTCGGCACGGCACTTCAGCAGATCGCGCTGATTACGCAGACAGCGGTCAAGGAAGCGGACGCTTATCTGAACGGCACAGCTCCGGAGCAGGAGAAGCAGCTGATCCCCTGTGTGGCGATCACTGCTGATAACGTTCAGTATCTTCACAGCTTTGTCTATGACGAATCCACCGGATCGACGGCAGAATCTGTGGCGGAATCAGCAGCTGATTCCGTTGCCTGAACGGTTTAAGGCCGTGTCAACAGATACTGGCACCGGCTGTCCGTGAATCGTGATTCTGAGTAAGCGGATGGTACTGGCAGCATATAGCAACAAATGCAGCATTATTAAATGCCGGGAGGCGGTGGCCGCTCACTGCCTCCCGCGTGTTTTGAGAAAGGTGCGGTTTCATCGGCGAAGACAGATCCGGGAAAGAAAGAGGAGAGGAAGAAATGAGAAGAGCGTTATCCATCGCGGCGGCGGTGCTCTGTGTGTCTGCTGCGCTGACAGGGTGCAGCTTTGTGAAGGCAGTGAAAATCGGTGAGGAAGGAAAGTACACCGGCGCAAAGACCTTCAACGCGTCTGATGAGTCAAGCGCCGACTGGACGAATATTGTTGCTGACATCAAGAAGCAGGCGGAGAAAAACGATCTTGCTTCGCTGCTTGGGGACGGTGGATTGAAGAAGCCGGAGGCTGTCACGCTGAAAGGAAAGGTTGTCTCCTTTGAATCCATGGCGAACGGGAAGAAGACATATCTTGTAGTTGTTCCTGACGGATACAAGGGAAAGACTGAGGTGGATGTCCAGACAGGAAGTATCTATACCGGCACGGCTGTCCGGGACGTTCAGAATGAGAAAAAATTTGAGGATTTCACTAACCAGACAGAATGGTCGGAGTACGCGAAATCCCTGAACGCAGAGGTAGACAGCAACGTGATTGCAGCGCTTGATTTTGCGAAGAATGACCCGACGGGGAAGACGGTAACACTGACCGGCGCGGCGGAGAGCACGGCCGGGAAGGTAGTGGTTACACCGGTTGAGATGACGGTCGAGTGACCGGGAGGGCGGACATGTTTGATGATCCCAATGTGGTTCTGCATTGTGAGAAGATAGACAAGATTTATCCCGGAACGAAGGCACTCGATCAGGTGAGCTTTGATCTGCTGAAAGACAAGGTCAATGTGCTGATCGGCGAGAACGGCGCTGGAAAATCGACCCTGATGAAGATTATTGCAGGGATCGAGCAGCCTTCCTCCGGCAAGATGTACATGGACGGTCAGGAAGTCAGCTTTAAGGATACGAACGCCGCCCGGGCGAAAGGAATTGGAATCATCCATCAGGAGCTGAGTCTTTTTCCTACGATGACAGTTTACCAGAACATTTTCATGTGCCATGAAAAGAAGAACGGGCCGTTCCTTGACGATGCTGCCCACAGAAAAGGCGCTGAAACGGTCATGCGCCGGCTGGAGCATGAGATTGATCCGAACACGATTGTCGGTGACCTTCGTGTCGGGCAGCAGCAGATGGTTGAGATCGCGCGAAATCTGATCCAGGACGACCTGCGGGTTCTGATCATGGATGAGCCGACGTCTTCCCTTTCGGCTGCGGAAGTCAAGGTGCTGTTCAAAATCATGCGGGAGCTGCTCGCCTCCGGGATTTCCATCGTTTATATTTCTCACCGCCTCGAGGAAATCATGGAGATCGGCGATCACGTCACCATCCTGCGGGACGGCAAATATGTCGCTGATGCGGATGTCAAGGACGTGTCGCTGAGCTGGATCGTCGAGCGGATGGTCGGAAAGGATACGAAGTATCACCGCTATGAACGTACCATTGATCTTTCGAAGGCGGAGAAGATTCTCGAGGTGAAAGATCTCTGTCTGCCGAAGAGCGGCGGAGGCTATACGCTGGATCACGTCAATATGTATCTGAAGATGGGAGAGGTTCTCGGTATCTATGGTCTTCTCGGAGCCGGCCGTTCCGAGCTGTTCGAGTGTTTGATGGGCATGCATCCCGAGCACACGGGAGAAGTGGATTTCAAGGGAAAGAAATTGAAGATCCACAGCATTTCCTCCCAGATCCAAAACGGGTTTTCCCTTGTTCCGGAGGACCGTCAGAGTCAGGGGCTCGTCCAGTCGCTTGACATCTGCAAAAATGCATCTCTGGCATCTCTTCCATCGTTCCGCCACGGGCTCTTTCTGAACGACCGTGAGGAAGAAAAGGCGGTCGACAGGATGATCGAGGAACTTCACATCAAGGTCGCCGATAAGCATCTTCCGATTCTTTCCCTGTCCGGAGGAAACCAGCAGAAGGTTGTCATTGCCAAGGGTCTGATGACGAATCCTACCGTGCTGCTGCTCGATGAACCGTCGCGGGGAATCGATATCGGGGCCAAGACAGAGGTTTTTGAGATTATTCATAACCTGGCGGAGAGAGGGCTTTCGATTATTGTCATTTCTTCGGAGCTGAAGGAAATCATGGCAATCGCGGATCGTATCTACGTTCTGTCCAACGGAAAGGTGACCGGCGAACTTTCGGATCAGGAGATTAATGAGGATACACTGGTCCGCGCATCCTATGCGGGACTCGGGACGGGCAGAAAGGATGCCTGAGAAGGAGAAGCACAAAATGAACAAAAAGAAAGCAGGTTCCAATCAATTCATGATGACGCTTCTGAAGGGAAGAACCTTCATCGTCCTGATCCTTCTCGTCATCATCTTCCGTATTCTGAAAAGCAACTTCCTCGATCCGAGCACACTGGCGATGATCGCGAAGCATGTGGCGCTCTACGGAATCATCGGTCTGGGCATGACCTTTGTGATCATCACGGGCGGTATCGATCTTTCCGTCGGATCCGTGGTCGGGTTCGCCGGCATGATCGCAGGCGGTCTGATTCAGAAAGGGCTGACGCTCAAGGCGTTCGGCGTGACGCTATACTTCAGCGTTCCCGTGATCGTCGTACTTCTTCTGCTGATCGGCCTCGGCATCGGCTGGGTCAACGGCGTGATTGTGACAAAACTGGGTGTTCCGCCCTTTATCGCGACACTCGGCACAATGTATATCTTCCGGGGCTTTGCCAACCTTCGTTCCAACGGCGCGACCTTCTCCGAGCTTAGCGGCTATGAGGCACTGGGCAATACCGGCTTCAAGGCACTTGGAAGCGATCTTTTTGGTATCCCCTGCGGCGTCTATATCTTTGCGGCACTTGCGGTGCTTGCAGCAGTCCTGCTTCGTAAAACCTCCTTCGGCTGGTATGTCAAGGCAGTTGGCGGCAATGAACGGAGCGCCCGTCTGAGCGGCATCAAGGCGGATAAGATCAAGATCCTGGTCTATATGATTTCCGGTTTCTGTGCGGTCTGGGCCGGGCTGATTAACACGGCTCAGCTTTCCGCGGCGCATCCGGCTACCGGGGACGGATGGGAAATGAACGCCATCGCCGCCACGGTACTGGGCGGAACCTCGATGGCCGGCGGCTCCGGTACGGTAGTCGGCACGGTGATCGGCGCGTTCGTCATCGGCGTGATCAACGATGGTATGACAATGTGCGGTGTCTCCGAATTCTGGCAGAAGGTCATCCGAGGCGCCGTCATCATCGCGGCTGTCGTCATCGACCAGGCACAGAGAAACCTGCAGGCGCGAATGGCGCTTCAGGCGCGCAGCGGAGAAGTGAAGTGACAGAAGAAAGTTTCGGACCGGTAAGCGGTCAGAAAGAAGATTATCAATATGAAAAAAATCAAACTTGGCTACGCGCCAACCAGACGAAGTATCTTCAGTGCGCCAGATGCGATTAAATACAGAGGCCTCACGGCTGACCGGCTGAAAGAGCTGGGCGTGGATTTTGTCGATATTACGGACATCAATCCGGAGGGGCTTCTCTATAACGATGAGGACCGGATCCGAATTGCGGAGAAGTTCCGCCGGGAGAAAGTAGATGGTCTCTTTCTTCCCCACTGCAACTTCGGAACAGAGTATGAATGCGCGCGTCTTGCGAAGGATCTCGGCGTACCGGTACTGCTTTGGGGACCGCTGGACGAGCGGCCGGAGCCGGACGGCACCCGTCTCCGCGATACACAGTGCGGCCTGTTCGCGACGGGCAAGGTGCTGAGGCGGTTCCGCGTTCCGTTCACGTATATGACAAACTGTCGTCTGACGGATCCCGTTTTTGAGCGCGGCGTGAAGGATTTCCTTGCTGTGACCAGCGTCGTCCGGACGTTCCGCCATATGCGGATCCTTCAGATATCGACACGTCCCTTCGATTTCTGGTCGACGATGTGCAACGAGGGCGAGCTTCTCGAGAAGTTCAACATTCAGCTGGCGCCGATCCCGATGGGGGAGATCGTCGACGAGATGAAGAAGGCGAAGAAAGATAAGACAGAAGTTGCCGAGGTGATGCAGTACTGTCGGGAGCACATGGATATTCGGGTGAACGACGAGCAGCTTACGAACATCGCGGCTCTCAAAGTGGCCATGAAGCGGAAGATCACCGATTATGGATGTCAGGCGGGAGCGATCCAGTGCTGGAATCAGCTTCAGGCAGAAATAGGGATTATGCCCTGCGCGGCTAACGCGCTTCTAAATGAAGAAGGAATTCCGATCGTCTGTGAGACGGATATACACGGCGCCATCACAGCGCTGATGGTGGAGGCGGCCGCGCTTGACGGTACCAGAAGCTTTTTCGCGGACTGGACGATCCGGCATCCGGACGATCCGAACGGAGAACTGCTTCAGCACTGCGGACCCTGGCCCATTTCCGTGCTCGCGGGAAAACCGGAGATCACCTATCCTCTTGCCTTCGACTATCCGGGCGCCATCACGGCGGAGGCTAAGCACGGCGATGTGACGCTTGCCCGTTTCGACGGGGACAACGGGGAATACAGCCTGTTGCTCGGCAATGCAAAAGGAGTGGACGGACCGAAGGGCATGGGCACCTATCTCTGGGTTGAGGTCGACAACATCAAGCGTCTGGAGGCGAAGATCGTGGAGGGTCCATATATCCATCACTGTGTCGGCATTCATAAGAATGTGGTCCCGATCCTCTATGAGGCATGCAAGTATATCGGCGTAAAGCCGGATCTCTATGATCCTATCGAAGAGAACGTAAAGGCTTATCTGCGAGGTGAGTGAGGCTGTGATGGCATAAACGCAGCGGTGTGCCGGCTGAGTCATTTCAGTGATTCATACCAGCTGAATTTGATGTAAAATGATTAAGCTCGTCATGGAATGACTCAGGTGAAGGCAGGCCTGCCAAGGGCAGGCGTATTCGGAAAGGAGACCGCACGTTTGAAGGTCAGCGTCAGAAAAATCAGTGAAGTGACAGGTTTCTCGCCCGCGACCGTTTCGCACGCGCTCAATCACAGGAAAGGCGTGAACGCGGAAACAGCAGAGAAGATTCTGCTCGCAGCACAGGAACTGGGCTATTACGGGGAAAAGAGAATCAACCGTGTCAAGTTTGTCATCATAAAGAAACAAGGGTTCGTCGTCGAGGACACGCCGTTCTTTCCCCAGATGATCACAGGCGTGGAGAAGGAGGCAAGGCTTCGCGGGCTGGATGTGACGCTTACGCATCTTGATATGAAGTCTCCGTCGTTTCAGGACCAGCTGAAGGAACTGGAGCAGGACCGGAGCAGCGCCTACATTCTTCTCGGTACGGAGCTGACAAGAGAAGACGCGCCATCGATCCGGGATTTCACGACGCCGGTTGTGGTGGTGGACTATTGGGATCCGGAGCTTCCGTATGATGGGATTATGATTAACAACGTGGATTCCGCGATTCTGGCGGGGCAGTATCTGATTGACCACGGGCACCGCTCGATCGGCTATCTGAAGGGTTCGCTCCGCATCCGGCCGTTTGTCTCGCGTCAGGTCGGGTTCTGTGAGGCGCTCCGGAGCGCAGGTCTCACGCTTGAAAAACGCTTCGAGGTGCCGCTGACTCCGACGATGGACGGCGCGTACGCGGACATGAGGATGTATCTCGCCGGACAGAAAGAGCTGCCGGGTGCATTCTTCGCGGATAATGACATGATTGCACTCGGCGCCATGAAGGCGATGTGGGAAGCCGGGATCCGGATTCCGGAGGATGTATCCGTTATCGGATTCGACGACCTTCCGTATTCATCCATCTCCAATCCTCCTCTTACGACCATGAGAGTGCCGAAGCAGATGATGGGACGGCTTGCGGTGAGACGGATCGTATCAAAAATCGAAAAACCGGAGGAACCGAGAATCAAAATTCAGGTCTGTACGGAACTGGTCGCGCGGGAGAGCGTACGGAATGCAGGCGCTTGAAGATTGACGGACGAAAAAAGAGCCGGGAGAGAAGAGGTACGCGCTTCCGGAACACAGGCCATGAAGGAGCAACGGCTATGAGGACATTTTACATCCTTGGCGTAGATCAGAGCACACAGGGGACGAAGGGCGTACTCGTCGATCAGGCGGGGCGGATCGCCAGCCGGGCGGACCGCCCTCACAGACAGATCATCAGCGGACAGGGCTGGGTATCACACGATCCGGAGGAAATCTACCGGAATGTGCTGGGCGTTTGCGGGGACGTGATCCGTCAGTCGGCGGTGGATCCCTCGGACATTCTCTGCATGGGAATCACCAATCAGCGGGAGACCACAGTGGCCTTCAGCCGGACGACGGGAAAACCGCTGGCGGAGGCGATCGTCTGGCAGTGCGCCCGGGCGGCCGGGATTACGGAAAAGCTTCGGAAACGGGTCGGCTTTGAGGATACAGTACGAACGAAGACGGGTCTGATGCTATCGCCTTACTATCCGGCTTCCAAGATGGCATGGCTGCTTCAGAACCGCCCGGAGGTGGAAGAGGCGGCCGGAAGAGGCGAGCTGGCGTTGGGCACGATCGACAGCTATCTGGTATTCCGGCTCACGGGAGGCCACCGGTTCTGCACGGACGCGTCGAATGCCAGCCGTTACCAGCTGATGAATCTGAATACTATCGGATGGGATCCAGCGCTCTGTGCGGCCTTTGGTATTCCGGAAACGGCTCTTCCGGAGATCGTCGGTTCCGATGCGGCGTTCGGTATGACGGACCTGGACGGTCTTCTGGATTCGCCGATTCCGATCGCCGGTGTTCTGGGCGATTCCCATGGAGCCCTGTTCGGTCACGGATGTCTTGCTCCGGGCATGACCAAGGCAACCTACGGAACCGGATCGTCGGTCATGATGAACATCGGTCCGGACATCCGACTCAGCACCCACGGGCTGTCTGCATCCGTGGCATGGAAAATGAACGGAAAGGTGTCATACTGTCTGGAAGGCAATATTAACTACTCTGCGGCGGTGATTTCATGGCTTCAGAAGGATGTGAAGCTGATCGAAAGCCCGGCGGAAACCGACGCGTTGGCCCGGGCGGCCAATCCGGAGGACACCGCTTGTCTTGTCCCGGCCTTTTCCGGGTTGGGCGCCCCGTGGTGGAGAAATGACGCACGAGCGGTGCTGTGCGGCATGAGCCGGACAACGGGAAAGAATGAAATTGTCAGGGCGGCGCTGGACAGCATTGCCTGTCAGATTTTTGATGTGGTGGAGGCAATGCGGCTCGATACCGGTCTGGATATCCCCTGCATGAGCGTAGACGGCGGGCCCACGGGCAACCGCTACCTGATGCAGACGCAGAGCGACCTGCTCCGGGCCGAGATCCGGATCCCGGACGCGGAAGAGCTGTCCGTTCTCGGAGCGGTTTATACAGCAGGCATCGCGTCCGGCTTCTATGATCCGGCGCGGATCCATCAGGCGATTCATTACCGTACGTACCGCCCGGAGATGGATGAAACGGTTCGATCCGAGAAGCTTGCGCTCTGGCGTCAGGCGGTTCGAATGGTTTTGGGTACTGTATGACAGGACGCGTTTGAGAACGTGCCCGGATCGAAGGAAGACAGGCTTCTGCGGAGGTGCGTACAACAGACGCCTGCGGAAAAGCCGAAGGATACAGAAAAACGGAAAAGGGGAAGACGCCGGCGCAGGTCAGGCGGCGGAACAGAAGGAGGTTTGTATGGGGCTGACGGATGAGCACAGAAAGGCGCTGATTCTCAAGGCGGCGGATATCCGGGAGAAGACGGTTGAGATTATCATGACAGGCAGGGGAGGCCATATCGGCGGGGACCTCTCCGAGACGGATGTGCTGGTTAATCTGTTTGATTACATGAAGCTGGATCCCGGAAATCCGAAGTGGGAAGGCAGGGATTATTTCGTTCTCAGCAAAGGCCATTCGGCCGAGGCGTTGTACGCTGTCCTGAACGATTTGGGCTTTCTGCCTCAGGCAGATCTCGATGCGTACGGATCGCTGGGAGCGAAGCTGGGTGGACACCCGACCAAAAAAGTGAACGGTGTGGAAGCGAATACCGGGTCGCTTGGACATGGACTGGGTCTGGCAGTCGGCATGGCGCTGGCACTTAAGATGGACGGAAAGCCGAACCGGGTCTATGCGATGACCGGAGATGGAGAACTGGCGGAAGGTTCGATCTGGGAAGCCGCCATGTCCGCCGCCAAGTTCGGTCTGACCAATCTCACATGGATCATCGACCGGAATCATCTGCAGATCAGCGGCGACACAGAGGACGTGATGCCGCTTGAAAATCTGCATGACAAGGCGGCCGCCTTCGGATTCCGCGTGCTGGAAATCAACGGCCATGACCATGACGAGATCCGCGGTGCACTGGAAAGCCGGAGCGAGGATCGGCCGACCTGCATTATTGCACACACGATCAAGGGCAAGGGCATGCCGGTGGCGGAGAATCAGGCGGGCTGGCACCACAAAACGCCTACTGCGGAGCAGTTCGAGGAGATGAAAGAGGGTCTGAATAGTCTGAGAAAGGAGCTGGGATGATGGAACAGGCGACATTGCGAGGTGCGTTCTGCAAAAAAATTCTTGAAGAAGCGAAGAAGGACCGGAATATCGTTGTTGTCTGTACGGATTCCCGAGGATCGGCGCAGCTTGGAAGCTATCCGGACGAGCTCCCGGAGCAGTTCGTCGAGATGGGAATCGCGGAGCAGAACGCCGTGACCGTCTCGTCAGGCATGGCGGATATGGGGAAGAAAGTTTTTACCATCGGACCGGCCAGCTTCTACAGTATGCGGTCGGCGGAACAGGTGAAGGTCGATATGGCCTACTCCCATAATAACGTGAAGATTATCGGTATCAGCGGCGGCATAAGTTACGGTGCGCTCGGTGCGACGCACCACTCGCTGCAGGACATAGCCTTGATGAGAGCAATTCCGGATCTGGACGTCTACATCCCGTCCGATGCGACGCAGATGACGGCGCTTGTGGATCAGTTTCTCGTTGACGAGAAACCGGCTTATGTCCGGGTCGGCCGCGGAGCGGTTCCGGTGATCTATCCGGAGGGTGCCCGCTTCTCTCCGGGACGGGCGGTCCGTCACGGAAACGGCGACGATATCGGCATCATCGCCTGCGGGCAGATGGTCTGGCGTGCGCTGGAAGCGCAGAAGATGCTGGAACAGGACGGAGTACATGCGACAGTACTCGATCTCTTTTCCATAAAGCCGATGGACAGTGAAGCAGTGCTGAATCTCGCAGCAGAGACCGGGGCGATCCTGACCGTGGAGGAGCACAGTATCTACGGCGGTCTGGGCGGCGCCGTTGCCGAGCTGCTGATCCAGCATCATCCGGTTCCGATGAAGATTATGGGGATCCCGGACGCGGATGTGCCGAACGGAGAGGACGCTCAGGTTTTCGGACTGCTCGGTCTGGACTCGAAGGGAATCTGTAAGGAGGCGAAGCGTCTCGTTTCGGAGAAGGCCGGGCGGTGAAGAAATGAGGAGAAAGCCATGCGCGGAGCAGGACACTGCGGCAGGGCGGACACCTGGGGCGCACGGACTGTTTTTCCGACGAACGAATCCAACAATCTGACTGACAAAGATAACAATTTGTCATGACACAATGCCTGCGGGATGGTATGATCATTGCATCTGCCTGCTCTGCAGGCATTTTTGCGTGGATATTTTTCGGATGGGGAAGAGGGTATGAGAACGAAGACGTCGCTGGGAAGATTGATCCGGATGGTGATGACGATTGCGCTGCCGGTTGCATTTCAGAATGTGCTTTCGACTACGGGAAGCATGGTGGATACGATCATGCTGG
>OCTW013411606.1_pt1 | contig 11424 bp, 9 predicted proteins | sample 1539671 | NCBI WGS metagenome assembly OCTW01 (sample SAMN02144230, study PRJEB22623) | gut metagenome | biome: sheep rumen | host: Ovis aries | place: New Zealand | reverse complement strand
CCCTCGGCTATCGCCGAGAAAAACAGTGAAAGCCGAGAGCAGAGATAAACTTGTTTAAACTATGCCAAGGCGTATCCTGTTTTGCGTAAATACGAAAAGCCTCTGCTTGCGAAACTCAATTTTCAATAGCATAAGGTTTTTCTGCGAAGCAGGGTTTTTCCGCGACAATAGTATAACCTGACGTAGGCAGGTGCAGCACTTCAAGGAACAAGGACTTATAAACTTGTTTATAAAGGACTTAGAACTTGAAGTGCTGCGATAGTCTGTAAAGACTTATACTATTGGAGTGGGGTTATTCTTGGTTTTTGTCTAAAAAATAATCTGCCTGATTGACACAGGTTTTTACTGGTGACCCTTTAAATCTTCAATCTTCAATTTTCAATTTTCAATTTAATTCTTCTTACACGTCGCAGGACTTCCTCACCTGCCTCATTCCAGTCACTGATAAACTCCTCGTCAGTCTGAAAGTGCGCCTTGCATGCCATAATCTTAAAGAACTTGTCAACGTTGATGTCCCTCGGTTCATCAGGCTTCAGCCATCTGCCGTTGATGCCATGTTTTTCGATGAATGTTGTCAGTCCTTTTTGCTGCCTTAGTTGTTGAAATAGTAGTAGCATACTCTTTTTTGCCACCCCGTCTTTCAAGACAGGGATTTTCATTCGATAATTTGACATAGTTTGTACGATTTAAATTAAACAATTGGGGATGTCCCCGTGAAAATCGCACAAAATTATCTCCTATTGGCAGAAGCCATACTGACGACTATATCGTCATAGTTGTTAAAGACTTTAACTCAAAATATGCGGTTTTAATATTCTTTCACGTGCATTTTTGTTGCAATTGCATATCCCAAAATAGCCCTAAAACACGCCTTAACGCTTTGACATTCTGCAAGATAATGCATAAAATCCAATTGCAACAAATTTTTGGCAAAATATAGAAAGTTCTTGCACATTCAGTAAAAAAAGAGTACCTTTGCAAGAGAAATATGAAACAAATAGCATTATTAACTGTATTGATGGTGATGGTTTGCCAAACAACGATGGCAAGACAGGCAACGAAGGGCGACGTTGTGGGAACCACCTGGAAAATGATTGTGACGGGACATATCACTATGGCAGGCGAGGACATAGTGGAGTTTACCGACTCGACATTTTCACACAGATTCTATTTGAAGAAAATGGGAACGAAGGTGGAATTCGTACGCCAGAAGTATGAGATTATTGACGGCGAGATGGTGCTCGGAAACGGAGGGAGATACGTTTTGCATATTGACGACAATGACGGACATCTGACGATGATCCAAGAAGACTGCCTTGCATTTGACTATAGGAAGATGAGCAAGGGTGAAGTCGGGGATTTAGAGGCAAGCGTGGCTGACGATATGACGAGTATCGCGAATATGTCGTTGAATATTCTGAACGGAGAAACCAGGACGCTCAATTTTATTCTTGACAATGCAGGAGGTCTCAGCTACGGAATAAGGAAACAGCCGAGACATACATTACATGATGCAGACAAGATTAGAATATGTGGTCCGCTGAACGGAGCCGACATCAGTGCAATCCGCGAACTCGTGGCAGACTCTGCCGCACTTCCCAAACTCAAGACGCTTGACTTGTCAAGGACATGGATAATCTCCGATTCCGTGACATTCCGAGGATATGTCAACAATATGTCACACGCATTCTTTGCAGGTCTGAAGGGTAGGCGCAGAATGGTTGACCTACCAGAAGAGTTCGCAAAGGAGTGGGGCATCAGCAGAAAAGCAGAACTATTGCAGGATGCATACGGATATGCCATCGAGGTGATACCCGACAGTTTTTACATCAGTTTCACCGCCACTATTGCCGACTGCGTGATGAAATATATGTTTGCTGGAATGCCATACGTAGAACACCTCATACTGCCGGAGTCCATACGTGAGATTCACTATGGTGCCATGAGCCATTGCCCACAGCTGAAGGAAATAACAATTCCGAAGAGCGTAAGAATATTCGAATCCGGGGTATTCAATGGCGACAAGCGGCTCGGATTAGTAAGAGTTTCTGACAAATATGACTTGCTCAAAACCAAACAGTTCGACCTCAATGACAGGGAGCGGACAGCCTTTTTGAATGCCAATGCCGACGTAAAGTTTGAGACATATTCAGAGAAATCGCCTATAATGATAGACGACGAGTTGGCAAAATACAAGGAATACTTCGACAGCATGACAAAGCTGCGCAAAGAGAAACGAGCACTTAAACAGATAGCAGCCAAGGAAAGCAATTCCGACAGCATAAAAGCGATAAAGGAACGTACACAGCAAACAACGACGAAGATGTGGGAAACCCTTTCCCATGCTATTCGTGACAATAAGGACAATATGATTGCTGCTCGTCTGCTCGGATACTTCTGTACAGACCTCCATCCTCACTCCATTGAGGCACTTCTGATAATCATGAACGACGAAAATGCTTTCTCGCAGTATGCAAGACCGGCATGGCAATATCTGAAGGACATGACATCTGTGAGCGATGTTGACTGGAACCAGTTTTCCGACACAACGCGTATGGAGAAAATACATGTGGCAAAAGCCGGTACGCTTCGTTTTCAGAAAACGGAGGAGGAATGGGTGAGAATGCACAGAATATACGTCAGCGGGGTGATTGACAGTACTGACATATCATGGTTGAGGGTGATGGCTGGAAGTGAACAGAAAAGAGACAAAAGCAAACGGTGGGGAGCACTTCAGGCGATAGATCTCTCGGCAGCACGACTCGATTATCTGCCAGACAATGCGTTTGCCCAGTGTCTATACCTGAAATATATCCGATTGCCCGAGAATATGCACACCATAGGAAAGAATGCCTTCGGACGAAGTTCCCTGCAAACAGTAGTAATGCCTGAAAGCCTGCATCGGATACGTGGAAATGCCTTTTCCGGTTGTCGCAATATAATTCGCATTGAAATTCCAGACAGCGTTATTACCATTGCTAGCAATGCCTTTACTGGATGTCGCAATCTGCAGGATGTAAAACTTTCCGAACGTCTTGACACCCTTGGCATGACGGTCTTTGAGTACTGCCCCAATCTGAAGCGTATTCACCTTCCGGCATCATTACGCTCTATAGGCCTAAACTACTTCATCAACAGTCCAGAGATAGAAGTGACCATCGATCCGGCAAATGAAAACTTCACCGTAGTGGAAGGGCAAATAGTAGGACTGACCCCACGTGCACAAGAGAATCTTAGACAATACAAGCGTAAAGACAGAAACAAGACAAACAGGAAGCCTGCGGAAACGATAAGAAAATTATAGACTGATGAAAAAGATTTTTAATTATTCACTGGTTATATTTTTTGTTACATTAGCAGTTGCATGCAATGCACAAGGGATTTCTATACATTAAATCTACGAACAAAGATAGTGAGAACCAATATTGTTAACATAATGCTACTATTGACGTGCATGATATCAGGGTCATGCACGTCAAAGCATGGGAGCAAGACAGACTTTAAGCCATTCACGGATACTTGCGAAAGCTGCTACAACATGTTGTCTCACCCGAAAACTCCTATATCTCACAAGAAGGAGAGTCGGGATTCTATTATGGTCGAGATAAGGTATATAGATTCCGTGAGGACAGCCATAAAACGGCAGTGGGTAGAAACTGCTCAAACGGCTCTGGAACTGGCGAAGAAAGAGGAAAACCTGTCGCAGATGTTCCTGTTTGAGGAATATCTGTATATCGCCAACAGGTATCGCACTTTTGCTGACAGACTAATGTGTGACAGCATAAGGTTACACTATGCTGAGGAGATGATGCAGACGGCGATGCAGATAGAGGATGCCGACACCATAGGCATCGCCATAACACACTATATGGATGCCATGAAGCATCTTGGCAGAAAGATTAACATGGAGGCAACATTGAAAAAAGTCAGAAGTCTGGAAAGCTTTGTCCACAACCCCGACAAATATGCCAAGATACTATGCGTCACAGCCAGGAAATACGCAGCCGTGGGTGATAACGACAATGCCAAGAAATACCTGTCCAAGGCATTGCTCATAAGTATGGCAGGCAGGGCTGAAACTGCCGAGGTGACAGGAAGAAGGGCTGCCCAGCAAATGTTAGACAGAGGGGACATAAAGGAGGCTGTGCAGACATACTATAGCATCCTGCTGATGAGGGATTCCGCTATAAAGGAAAAGGACGAGGCAATAGCGATGCAGAAGGAGGCAGACGAGGTGTTTTTGCACAATATCGGGTTGTGGACATTATTGTTCCTAATCATTGTATGTGGCATTACTGCTTTTTATTATTTCCAGAAAAGAAGAAAGGCAGAATCGCTCTCCTTCAAAAGTGAGATAACGGCATTGCAGGAAACGATAGCCAGACATGAGGAAACCTTGCAGAAGTTAGAGAAGTCCGAAGTCAAGAACAAGGAAGAGATTTCTGCACAGAAGAAGACAATAGAGAAACTCAAGAATATGATTGTCGAAAGGGTTGGTATCGGTAAAAACATATATGAGGAACTGTGCAAGGGCAACTGCCTGCCAAACGACATAAAGGGAGCAGAGTCTTATCTCATAGACTACTATGTAATATTCGTTCCTGAGAAATACAAGAAATGGAATCAGGAATACGAGGGACTTACGCCCCGAATGTACACATATTTGATACTCATGGACATGAACTACTCCGACGAGGATATACTGAGAATTCTGAGTATAAGTCCTTCAAGCCTGAGATCATTACGCTCACGCTTAATGGCGAAGAAGATAGAACATTGACAATGTTGCTATATCCGCAGTTCTTTTAGGAGTGACCATAGAGACGTTTTTTAACTCCCATTACTTTACTTCTATCGTATCATAACGCAGGAATGGGGTGATTCTCTCTACTGTCTTGGCATTAAAGGACGGCAGGGCGGCAAGGTCGGTAGCGCGTGTTATGGTGCCTGACAGGCGGCGGAGATTTATTATGTCACGGGCTTGAGTGTAGTTGAGTAGCGGATGGGCGGAAAGTTGTTTCTGCGACCACAGGTTAATATAGATGACAGGAAAATCCTGCGATGCCGTCATATATTCCAGTGCCGTCTCGGGAAATTCGCGAATGGAGAGCAGTTCCTCTGGGGACGAGAACATCTGCCTGCGCTTGCGGAGTTCCACTATGCGCATGGCATAATAGCTGCCGATGCCAGGGATGCGCTTCAGCATGGCTGTGTCGGCTGTATTAATGTCAACGGTCTCGCCAAAACGGAGTTTATTAAGTGAAGAGCGAAGAGTGAAAAGTGAAGAATCCTTCGGGGGTGAAGAGTGAGTACTCTGGGTAATCTGATTATTCCGATTACTCTTTTCTCTTTTTACGACATCTGCCGCCATCACCTGTGGAGCAATAGTTATATATGGCTCTAACTGACGGTATTTCTCCAAAGTCAGTCCATAGACACGTGCAAAGTCTTCCTTTACATGATAACGCCCACCACGGGAACGGTATTTCAGGACATTCCTGACCTGACGCCGCGAAAGCCCTAACGACAACAGCTGTGCCTCCGAGGCAGTGTTGGGGTCGAAGGGACGAAGATTTATTGAAAATTGAACATTGAGAATTGAATCTTTTGTCCCTTCAGACTTCTTGAATTCTTGGGCTCTTGAATTCTTCAAACTCCTTGTACCTCCATAGTTCTGTTCCGACAAGAGGGGGAACAGAACTATAGACACTACTATCACCAGTACCAGTACGACAACTGCATCGCGGTCGCTGCTACTGAAACGCCGCAGGAATTTCATTTTTCCAATTTGGGTATGAGTCGCGCAAAAGGTGCTTATTATAAAAATGTGGGTTACCAGTCACCTCTGGTCCTAAGAAGGATGGCTTTGCAAATCCTTCGTCAGCGCTGCCCAGTTCCACCTCTGCAAAGATGAGTCCCTCATTGGCACCGTGGAAGTCATCGACTTCAAAGGTGTGTCCCTCAAAAGGTATGAGATAGCGGGTCTTCTCAATCACCCCGCCGCGACAGAGTTTCATCATTTCCCTGGCATCGCTGACAGGTATCTCACGTTCGAACTCATAGCGTGACAGCCCACCATCGAGAGAAGGCCCCTTGATGGTAAGGAATGCCTTTTCACCATAAAGGCGCACACGAACGGTTGCACCCTTAACGTCCATATAACCCTGGCAGATGAGGGAACGTGACACAGAAGGAGTTACGAACTGCGAGAAAAAGCAGTCACGATGAACAAGAAATTTACGTTCTATTTCTTGCATGAATCATTGAGAAATGAGAGATTACTACGACACCATTATGATGCTATAGATAGCATAAACAACGCCGAGGGCGATTAGGATACCAAATATCCAGTTGATGACGTTACGACCTTCTTGTTCTTGTTTTGCTGCGTATGCCTCTTTCTTGGCATTGCGAATTAACTTTTTTGCTTTCATAGTTATTATTTTACCTTATTTTTATGATTATTAATTAAGTCTTATTGGTCCTATTAGTCTTATTGGACCTATTGGACCATTTTTTTCTACTTGTTATTTAGCGCCATGAGGTATGCCTTGATGAAGCCATCGAGTTTTCCGTCCATAACGGCATCGACGTCTGTTGTCTGGTATCCTGTACGATGGTCTTTCACACGGCGGTCGTCGAAGACATAGGAACGTATCTGGCTACCCCACTCTATCTTCAGCTTACTTGCCTCTATCTCTGCCTGTGCCTCCATACGCTTTTTCATTGCACGGTCATAAAGCTGAGATTTCAGCAGACGCATAGCATTCTCACGGTTCTGCTGCTGCTTTCTCGATTCGGTATTGGCAATAAGTATCTCCTCTTCCTCACCTGTATCAGGGTCTTGGTACATATAGCGCAGTCGCACACCAGTCTCAACCTTATTGACATTCTGTCCACCTGCACCGCTGGAGCGGAATGTGTCCCACGATACGCGGGCAGGGTCAACATACACCTCTATGGTATCATCCACCAACGGTGTTACGAAGACGGAGGCGAACGATGTCATACGCTTTCCCTGTGCATTATATGGCGATACACGCACGAGGCGATGTACGCCACTCTCTGACTTCAGATATCCGTAGGCATTGTCACCTGTGGCATTTTCTATCTGCATAGTGACAGACTTGATACCGGCATCGTCTGCCTCAAGCAAATCGACAACGGTAACCTTATAGCCGCCCTTCTCAGCCCAACGCATATACATACGCATGAGCATCTGTGCCCAGTCCTGTGCCTCTGTACCACCGGCGCCGCTGTTAATCTTCAGCACCGCATCCATAGAATCTTCTTCCTGACGCAGCATATTCTTCAGCTCAAGAGCCTCAACAGCATGCAGGGCACGGTCGTAGGCGCGGTCAACCTCCTCTTCTGTAAGCATCTCATCACGATAGAACTCCATAGAAAGTTGCAATTCATCTGCCGATGAACGCACCTCGTTATAGCCCTCTATCCATTTGCGCAGTTCGCCAACCACCTTCATCTGGGCACGAGCCCTTTCAGGGTCATCCCAAAAATCAGGAGCCTGGGTACGGAGGTCTTCTTCCTCAAATTCTATTTTCTTGCGTTCTATATCAAGATAGTTATAGAGCGCCTCAGCGCGGTCTGTTATATCTTTAACTTGTTCTTGTGTTACCATTTACGAAATAAAATTTGTGTCTTCATCATACATGCGGTCTATGACATCCTTATAGTGCTGACATATCACAGAGCGCCTTGTCTTCAGTGTATTTGTTATCTCTCCCTTCTCCATTGAAAAAGGTTCTGTCAGCAAGGTGAAACGCTTCACCTGTTCATAGCCTGCCAAACCCTGTTGTAAAGTATTTATGCGATTAAAGAGCATTCGTATTACCAACGGATTCCGACACAGGTCCTCGCGTTCCTTGAAAGGAATGCTGAACTCGCGGGCGAATTCTTCCAGCAACGGATAGGATGGTACTATCAGTGCACTGACAAACTTGCGCTCATCAGCAATGACAGCAATCTGCTCTATGTACTTATCCACCAGCAGTTTTGACTCCACCGCCTGTGGCGCGATATATTTTCCGTTGGATGTCTTGTAGAGGTCTTTTATACGTTCGGTCAGGAACAACTCTCCGTCACGCAGATATCCTGCATCACCAGTGCGGAAATAGCCATCTTCGGTAAATGCTTCTTTGTTTAGTTCGTCACGGCGATAATACCCCTTGGTGATGGTAGGTCCTTTCAGCAATATTTCGCCATTCTCGCCAATGCGGATGTCAATAGTGCTTATGGGGCGACCTACAGAGCCCACGGTGAACGGTTCGTCGCGATGGTCGCAAGACACCGTTGCAAGGCTCTCCGTAAGACCATATCCCACTATCATATTCAGTCCCAGAGAGTGTACGAACTCCTCCACCTGTTGTGACACCACAGCACCGGCTGTCGGGAATATATTTGGCTTTTCAAGACCCAGATGTTTACGTACCAAAGAGAGTATCGTCTTATCATACAACTTATATTTCAAAGCCAACGTGATAGGCGGATTCTTACCTTTGGCACGATATTCTATATGATATTTATGTCCTATTTTCAGGGCATTCCTGAATATGGCAGCATGCAGAGAAGACGCCTTGTCAATCCTATCCATCACGCCAGCATACACTTTTTCCCAAAAACGTGGCACAGCAGACATACTCGTAGGATGCGTCTCGCGCATAGACTCTTGTATCTCGTGAGGGTCAGTATTTATTATCAAGGTGCTTCCCATCGTCATTGCGAGGAAGTCCCATCCCCTCTCGAATATATGAGTAATAGGAAGGAAGGTGATAATCCTATCCTTTTCGTTTATCGGCACGCACTTGCTGTTGTCCTTGAATGCTGCGGCATACTGTCCACAAGTCAGCATTACCCCCTTCGACTCACCGGTAGTGCCAGAGGTATAAAGGATGTTTGCAAGGTCGGTATTATTCAGAGCACTACGAACCGTGGATAGTTGCGCCTCCAGTTCCTTGGTTACAGTAACATTATTCAGGAAGTCATCAAAATAAACAGATGTGACGTCATGCTCCGCCAATGCCACTGCCTTGTCATAGATAATGATACGCTCCAGGGAAGGACACAAAGCCTGCACGCGTCGAGCCTTGTCATATTGTTCTTGTTCACCCACAAAGATGACTCTCATATGTGCATCATCAATGATGAATTGCAGTTGCTGTTCAGAACTCGTTGCATAGAACGGAATAGACACCGCCCTGATGCCGAAAGCGCCAAAATCCGTATAGATGTATTGAACAGCATTTTGGGAGAATACACCAATATTCTCCTGTGGCTGGATGCCATAATCAAGAAGTGCCAAAGAAACCTTTGTAACATTTTCCGAAAACTCTATCCAAGACACTTTTTTCCAGCCTACACCACCAAAATCCTTATACTCCAAAGCAATGCGCGACCCATACTTTTTTGCCTGTTCATGGGGAATCATTGCCAGATGACATACTGTTTGCATGATATACCTATTATGAATTTTGTTGCAAATTTAAGGAAAAAATTTGTACATTCCAAATTTTTTGCTTACTTTTGTCGCGAAATAAAAGTAATTACATAACTTCTATGGTAAAAATACTAAGTGTTGACGACGAATTGGATTTGGAATTGCTATTAACGCAATATTTCAGACGCAAGATTCGTAAAGGAGAATATGAGTTTTTCTTTGCCCATAACGGCATAGAAGCTTTACAGAAAATGTTGGAGCATCCTGACATTGACATCGTTTTGAGTGACATCAATATGCCAGAGATGGATGGTTTGACGCTGTTGAAGAAGATTAACGACCGTCATAACCCCGCATTGAAGGTCATCATGGTAAGTGCCTATGGTGAGATGAACAACATCCGCACCGCCATGAACAACGGAGCCTTTGACTTTGCCACGAAGCCAATAGACCTTGACGACCTGCAGCTTACCATCGACAAGGCTGTTGCCGAAATAGAATTCATAAAGCAAACACAGAAGGAGCACGGGCAGTTAGTGGACATCAAGAGCGACTTGGCTCTTGCTGCAGAAATACAGATGGCTATTCTGCCAAAAACCGATGCTGCAAAGTCATTAGACCCAAACGTTGACCTTTATGCCTTCATGAAGCCGGCAAAGGATGTGGGAGGTGACTTCTACGACTTCTTCCGCATAGACGACACCCATATCGGTTTCTGCATTGCCGACGTCAGTGGCAAGGGTGTTCCGGCTGCCATCTTCATGGCAGTAAGCCATACCCTACTCCGCATGGCGGGCAAGAAGAGTCTGAAAGCCGCCGATGTCATTACCGAGAGCAATTCCATTCTTGCAGGCGAGAGCTTCAACTCTATGTTCGTCACATTGTTCTATGGTATCCTTGACACTCAGACAGGTGAGATACAATATGTCAATGCCGGGCACAATCCTCCATACATACTGAAGGCAAACGGCAGTGTCGAGGTGCTCCCCAACTCCACCAATATCTGCCTGGGTGTAATAGAAGACTACCAATACAAGGGAGAAACCCTGAAGTTGGAGAATGGCGACTGTATCGTCACCTTCACCGACGGTGTCACCGAAGCATGTTCACCAAGCGAAGAACTATATGGTGAAGCACGTCTGGAGGAACTTCTCAAGACTCATGGCGGGGATGACAGCAAGACAATTGTCAATGCCATCAGCGATGCTGTGCACCAACATGCTGCAGACGCAGAGCAGAGTGATGACATAACCATACTGATTGTTAAAAAAGCGTGAACCTGAAAAAATTAAACAAAAAGAAATTGAAAGACAACATTAGCGGGGTGGCATCGGAAGTTGGCACCCATATTGCTATTGCTGTCATTGCCGGCCTCATCGTTTACGTCGTTGCCTCTTCTGGTTACGAATCCGAAATTGCGGAACTGAATAACCGCATAGAAGAGATGAAGTCAGCAGAACGCAATGCCCTCATCACCAAACGCATCAGCGAACAGATGGAGGACATCGCCTATGAGCAGAAAGCCTTGTCAGACAAACAGAGAATGCGTGCTGAAGAGCAGTCACGTCTTGCTGACATAGAAAGAGGCAAAGCAGAATTGGAAAGAGAAGCTGCAAAAGAGGCAGAGCGGAAGGCGAATGCATCAGCCACAGAGGCGAATAACATGAGAGCAATAGCAGAGCAACAGAGTACGCTGGCAACACAAAACATGGAAGAAGCCCAAAAAGCCCGCTCACACGCTGACACACTATTCTACCAGTCACTGGCACGTTCGCTGGCACAGACTTCCATAACACAATTCAAATCCGGCGACAAGAGTCTGGCTGCGTTATTGGCTTATTCAGCATGGTATTATGCTGACAAATTCAAAGGCAACGTATATCATCAGGATATATACACGGCATTGTTGGACAATGCTCCTCAATCAAAAATGCATATCGGCAGAGTTTCCGGCAATCCACGCGCCATTG